>Ga0194126_10005082_pt1 | contig 19629 bp, 18 predicted proteins | sample TA2KigC150mmetaG_FD_148641 | JGI IMG/M metagenome (GOLD analysis project Ga0194126, IMG submission 148641) | Freshwater microbial communities from Lake Tanganyika, Tanzania - TA2015035 Kigoma Deep Cast 150m | ecosystem: Environmental > Aquatic > Freshwater > Lake | place: Tanzania: Lake... | reverse complement strand
TTATTCTATCATTTTTAATGACTGACCCCTGTGGAAATATAACACCCTTTGAGGTTAATCTTTTTATTCAAGATGTTCAACCAATTTCAGTTTCAATAAATAATCCAACAATTCTTTGCCCAGGAGATAACGTTCTTTTAACTGCTACTGTTACTGGAGGGCTTACTCCTTACAGTTATAATTGGAGTAATGGTCAAAATACGAATTCTATTAGTATATCTCCGCAAGCATCAAGTATTTATTCTGTTGTCGTAACAGGACAATGTACTAACAGTTCGGCAAGTGATACAGTTGTTGTTAATGTACCTACTTTCCAACCTCTGCAAATCAATACGCCCGATGATATTACTTCAATATGCCCGTATGTCCAAGAAGTTTTATATGTAAGTGCCACAGGTGGATCAGGAAATTATAGTTTCACATGGAATTCAGGAGGAAATTTAATTTCAACCGCTGATTCCCTAATTGTAACACCAATGTCTTCTGTATCGTATTATGTCACGGTGTCGGATGATTGTGGTCTAAGTGTAACGGATACAATTAACTACACTATTCTTAGTCCGCCACTAACAACAACCATTGATAATATTCCTGAAATCTGTCCAGGAGATAGCGCATTTATATCAGTGAGTGCAAGCGGTGGTTACGGAAACTATTACTACTCATGGTTGAATACCGGTGATACAGTTCCAGGAATTTGGGTTACACCTTTTCAAACAACCTATTATTTAGTTGAGGTATCTGACGATTGTCAGACATATTCTGTTCAGGCTTTTCCACAGGTAACAGTAGTAAAACCAAATGCAGACTTCACTATTCTGAGCTCAAATATAACAGAAGGACTTCCAATATCTTTTCTTAACTTAACGACAAATGGGTATGTTTATGATTGGTTTTTCGGCGATGGAGCATCTTCCATGTTAATGCATCCAACACATGTATTTGATTCAACGGGAGTATACTTTGTTACTTTAATTGCTGAAGATGCTAAAGGATGTGTTGACAGCATAACTAAACCAATTTTTATCCAAAAAGAAATCTATGTATACATCCCAAATTCATTCACGCCGAATAGTAATCGTATCAACGATTATTTTTCGGGAAATTTTATTGGGATAAAATCTATTGAAATATATATATTTAACCGTTGGGGGGAACAAATATTTGACTCAAAAGATTTGAATTTTCAGTGGGATGGAACATATAAAGGGATGGATGTGATGGAAGGGACATACACATGGTATTTAAAATTCAAAATAGGTAGCGGAAATACGAATGTGTTAACAGGTCACGTAAATGTTTTGAGATAAATAGTTGAATAATGCAGTGTGATTTTGTCGTGGATATTGGAAATTCAAATTTTAAGGTAGCATCCCTACAAAAAAATAAAATCATTCAGACGTATCGATTTGAGCACAACAAACTAGATGAATTAATCCAACTCATCAAAAACACAAACATAGTTTTTGCCAATGTAGCCGGAAAAGAATACCAAGAAATATTTCAAGAAAATTGTAAAATTATTTTTGTAGTTGATAATAAGATAAAATTCCCTTTTGTCTCTGAATATAAAACAAAGGAAAGTTGGGGGATGGATAGGGCTGGTAACATTGCCGCGGCAATAGAAAAATTTCCAAACGAAAATGTGTTAGTTGTTGATATTGGAACATGTATAAAATTTGATTTTATAGACCAAAAAAACTCTTATAAAGGTGGCCTAATAAGTCCAGGTATTCGATTAAGATTTGAGTCTCTTAAATTAAGTACTGCAAACCTTCCTCTTTTACATCCTTGTTCAAATTATGATTTCATAGGAAAATCAACGAAGGAAAGTATCACAAATGGCGTAGTGTATGGTTGCTATTCAGAAATTCTTGGAATTATGAATCAATACGAGTCAAAATTTAAAAATTTAAAGATTATTATTACTGGAGGCGACGCTTTTTATTTTGATTTCACAGAGAAAAGTAACATCTTTGCAGACGATATTTTAACCCTAAGAGGGTTACATCAATTGTATCTGTTCAATGTGGAGTAAGTTATTTATTGTCTTTTTTTTATTAATTGGAACTCAAGATTTAATCGGACAAGCTCTAACTACTTCTCCCTTGTCCTATTACGGTATCGGAGAATCATCAAAAGAGAGCAATCCAATTTTTCAAGCTATGGGATTTACGGCAACGGCAATGGCCGACTCGAACTACATCAATTACAATAATCCAGCAACGTACTCATCTTTTGGTAGCGGTTATACGCTTTTATCAACAGGAATTCATGGAAGAATATCTCAATTTTCTGAGAATAATGAACAAAAAATCAACGGATTTGGTAATCTAAATCACATAATTATTGGATTGAAATTGACAAAATTTTTGGCTACATCATTTGGATTTCGTCCCTATTCCTTCAGAGGGTACCAGTTTAATCAAAAAATTTATACAGGGATAGACTCAATAAACAATGAATACAAAGGTTCGGGTACTTCCCAAGTTGTTTTTCTGGGTGCTGGGATTAAATGTTTAAATTTAAAAGCCTCGAAATTATCAATTGGTCTCAATGTAGGGTATTTATTTGGCACATTATCTAATGATCGGATAAGCAGATTAATTTCATCAAATTCATTGCCTGGTGGAATAGAAAAAAAAAGAACTTCGCTTTCATCTTTTAATTATGATTTTGGTATCCACTTCAGTCAAAAAATTTCTAAGGGACATTCAATTGAATTTGGATTCGCCTTTGAGCCAAAACAAAAGCTTCAAGCCAATTATTCCGAGGGACTTTATTATTCATTAAATATTTTTAATGAAGGTATTTATGATACTGTTTTCTTTGAACAAGAGGCAGGTGTCATTTTAGTTCCAACAACAATAAACATTGGTGGCGTATATACATTCAATTACAAAAGCGCGGTTAAAAACAACAGAAAACTAAATTCCCAAATTAAGTTTACATCAAGTTACTCACGCAAAGATTATTCAACCTATAAAGAAAGTTTTGAGGGTTTTTCAATGACTAATTACCTTGGGTTAAATGAGCGAATAGGAATCGGATTTCAATGGATTCCAGAGAGAAATTATTTTGAAAACAATACACTAACTAAATGGTATCAGCGCATCTTTTATCGTACTGGCTTTTTTTCTGAAAAAATGAGTTTTATTAATTCTTCAGATCAAATTCAACACTTTGGCATTACCTTTGGACTTGGTATACCTATATTTGCCCAGCAGTCTCTTTCATCTTTAAATTTTGGAATAAATTTGGGAAGTATTAGTAAAAATAGTGAAAATGCTTTGAGTGAAAATTACGTAGCCATGAACTTCGGGGTTATTTTATCTCCATCAATTTTTGATAAGTGGTTTAGAAAAAGAAAATTAGATTAATTTAAAAAATATGAAACAGAGTTTAATTTTTTGTTTTATCGTGTTGTCGATAAGTATTTTTGGTCAAACATCAAATTGTTTGTCCAACGGAGATGGGAAAAAACCAATTTATGACGCACAAAAAGCTAAGAAGGCAGCCCTGACGATGGACTCAATAAATGATTCTAAAGGAGCGATTTCAGAATATAAAAGAGAATTAGAATTTAGACTGAAAGCGGAAAAAATTTGTCCAGATTTTGATTTAAAAAATTATCGTCAAATTCAACGTGTTATTACAGATTTAATGAAGCGTGATACATCGAATATAAAATTTTATTTCGATACACTAAATGCTATGTTGGAAAGAATGGATGCTAAATCAATTAATGATGTAAAAAATAATATAAGAGCAGCAAATTATTTGAAAGGGACTAATCCCAATCGTGATAAGGCAGATATTTTTTATCAAAAAGCTCTCAATGAAACAAGTACAAAATTGGATGACGAATTGGTACAGAATTACTATTTGAATATTTACAATATTTATAATGATGCCTCAGAGGATAATAAATCTGCACTAAAAGAACGTATGATTATAGAATATTTTTCTCTTTCTAAACTTTGTGTAGATAAGGCCCTAAGAGAGGGAACGCAAACATATCTTACTACCATATTAAATTTAATTTTAAAATCATGCGAAGATATTTTGCCAGAGATTTCAGTTTTTTTAAATAAACTTCCTTCAAATAAAGATCAAAAGTTAATTACAGTAAATAATTTAATCAGTATTCTAGAAGATAAAGACTGTACATCGTCTAATGAATATGTTATATTAATTGACACCTTATTAAATATAGATCGTTCGTATAAATCTCTTTTGGTTAAAGCCAAATTATTATCATTTAAAGGGAATACAACAGATGCAGTGAACTTGTTCAAAGAAGCCCGGGGTATGGCTAAAAATGATGCAGAGAAAAAAACAATTGAGGATGAAATTTCAAAAGTTCAAGAGAGAATTGCTGCTCAAGAGTACAACAAAGTGCTCAATTTATTTAATGGAGGGAGCTACAAATCTGCTTACAACGCCGCAATGGGGGTTTCAGGGAAATATAAGGGAGAGGCTTTAAAAATTGCAGGACAGTGTGTTGGCCAGCTAGCAAATGGTTGTGGGTCTTCAACTTTTGAGAGAAAATGTAATTATTATCACGCAGTAAATTTGCTTCAACAAGCCCAAAATGCAGGGGCAAATGTAGGTGGATTGATTGGGGCATATCGCGCTCAATGTCCGACCGCCGACGAAAAATTTGACGCGGGCAACCCTAGTTCTCAATCTTTAAGTTGCTGGGGTGTTTCAGTACAAGTTAAATAATAGGAGTTATCTGTCTTTAATTCTAGTTTGGGGAATTTTTTCCTCTTGTGTAAATGATCTTGAAGAAATTCAAAAAGTAACTTATGACGAAAAAGCCCCAAATGAGGTAATTCAGGATTTGGATGTAATCTATCTTGATTCGGGGGTTGCTAAAATTCAAGTAATTTCAAAAATTACAGAAATTCAGCGCTCACCAGAGTCTATAACCAAACTTAAAGATAAAATCTTGGTAAATTTCTACTCTAACAAAGGAGAAATTGTTTCAACATTAACCGCGTTGTATGGTGAAATTAATTTTTCGAAAGGTGAAATGTTTGTGCAAGATTCCGTTAAACTATTCAATCTTAAAAAAAAACAATCACTTGAAACAGAACGGTTGCATTGGAGAAAAAAGGATAGCTTAATTTATACCAATGATAAAGTAACGATCCGAACTCCTGAGGCAATTCTTTATGGAACAGGAATTAAAACAAAGCAAGATTTCAGTTACTACCAATTTCTAAAACCAAAAGGGAAAATAAATTTAAAAAAAGCAAATATTAAAGTGGATGATTAGTATTTTAAGTGTACAAATCCATGTAATTTAATATCTTCTCCACCTAAAAGTGTGGCTTTTATTCGGTAAAAATATACACCCTCATCCACCAAAGTGCCTTCCTGGGTTTTTCCATCCCAATAGCCTGCTGGATCTGAATATTCATAAATGGTATTACCCCACCGGTTGGTTATGACACAGTTGAAATCTTCTAGCCCACTGTAATTAACATAAAAAGTGTTATTTCCGACTTGTGAGGAGAGCACTACAATATTTGGTGCCGTAATTTCGCATACATAATTTCCAATAGTTGCAGTATCCGAATACGTGTAGCAAACATTACTTATGGTAGCTATGTAGTTTCCGGGTTGATTTATGATTCGAATTGAATCCGTACTGCCGTTTTCCCAAATTAAGTAAAAAGGAGGATTGTAGCCCGTTTGCAGAGGGCCAGAATTGACAGTCAGCGGGTTTAATTCAAAATTTGCATTCGTACAAATTACGGTATCCAACACTTGCACATAAATGTAAGGGGGAAATTCAATCGTTGCAGTATCGGTATAGTTACATTGATTATCTGTAAAAAGAACCTCGTAAATACCCGGGGTGGAGGTGCTAATAATGGGGTTATTTATTAAACTATTTGAAAAAGTAATTGCTGTATCTAAAGCAGACCAAACCCCTCCAGCATAGGCAGATGTACCAGAAACTTGAAATGTTTGATTACATGCAATCGTGTCATCAAAAATAGCAGCAAGAGGCAATACAACCAACGAAACAGTTGTATCATAAGCGCAACCATAATTATCTATGATGTTGAAGGTGTAATAGGCGGTACCTACCTGATTTGGCTGAACAACAATTGAAGTGTCATTTTGGCCTGAAATAATTGTTGGGCTATAAGTCCACCAACTTGTATCTGCTTGGGTTTGGTAACTTCCAAGACCTGGGAAGAAAGAGGCATCAAAGTAAAGACCCCATTCGAAAATATATCCATCGTCTACTCCTAAATTATCCTGAACATGAATAGTCCATGTCCCGTTTACAGGACAACCCGTAAAGTTATTAAATGCCGTTTCTGGTTGATAGGTATCGCTTGGATCAATTGAGTTTCCTGCAGATAACGGTGGTTGGAACGGAACAGGAACAGTATTATTTAAGTTTTGTGTCATCGACCCATTTATGGTGTTATACAAGGAACTGAAGCAATATTCCCAACCAATTCCAGGGCCACCGCCACCGACGTCATCAATTGGATGTCCCAAGTACGTATCTCCCCCGCTGTTTCCTCCAGGAATTTGTCCTGGGCCGTATGAATTTACAAGAGGAACAATTTGACCAGTTGGACATTCTAACCAAATTTCCAAGTCGCCAAGGTAAGAATGTTCCATCGTGATACATACTTGATTTAAATCTTGGTTATTCGTAATAACAGCATCGTCAGGAAATCCCGCTATCTCAATCGGCGCAGTATATTCTTGCCCCGATCCATCCGGCAAATAGGTTAAACCAGCAAAATTACCCCCTAACTCGAATGTTCCGCTGGGAATATCAAATCCGACAGTATCTTGATCAGTAACTCCACCATTTAACATAGTGCTCAATCCAAGACAGACAGAATCTTCAAGAGCCCCTGTGCCTGAAAAACTTGGTAAAAGTGATACCCGAACCTTGCACCGTACACGTTCGCTCAAAGGGAATTGATCGGTTGCCTTAACATCAATTAAATAACCCGATCGTGCTGGCGGGGTAAACCAAATGGAATCATTCTGGGGATAGGTCTGTCCGTCTGTGACGTACCAATCAAAATCAATGTTGGTGTTAACATTTTGAGAATATCCATAGCCAGTCACTTCTTCTGAGTAGGGAAATACTGGTTTTGCAACAAAGAGTATACTGTCTCCAAAACACACATCAACAAAACCAGTGTCTATTGGATTAATGGCATTTGGCCCTTGGCCATTTATGTATGCTTCAATATGAGGTTCAAAAGGTTGATACTGATTTCCACATTGAACATTGGCAAGCCAACCAGCACCTTCATTTGTTCCATTAGAAACAAATACTACAGTCAGACATCCAGAAGGATTATCCCATGACGCTTGATAAGCAAATCCATTGGGGTCAGTTACTGAATTGTGAATTCCAAGGAGAGGAGCACTTGTGTTTGGCCCATCGTAAACATAAATAAAATCCGACCCGTCAACATTGAATGCAAAACCAGCATTAATTGCAAACGTTAGTGTCACTTTGGTTCCTAGATTTAAGTCAGGACAGAAAACGGTTGTATCGTTGAAATTAGGCGGGTAATTTCCTCCTTGGCCTCCGGGATCAAAGAAATTTGTTCCTGATATCCCAAAAGTATTGCAATTTATTGGGTTTGAAGGAGGATAACCAACATCTCCCATGGTAACCGTTTGGGAAAATGAGTTTATTGAAACTGTAAAAATTGAAATCAATAAAAAAATTTTCATTTTAATTTTTCTTTTTCTTGTGAATAAGTTCATTATTTAAAACATATTGTGATTTAACGACAAGCATACTATTCGAATTTTTTATTTTGTAATATTGATTTTCTCTCAAAATTTTTAGCCCCAAATCAGTATACTTTAGCGTGTTTTCAGTCAATTCAATTTCTGGAAGATTAATTTCTTTTTCGGATGGGAGATCTATTAAGTAAACGGCATTATTAATACCATATTCAAGAATTAAAATCGTTTCTTTACTAAATTTTGAAAGCTCTGATTTTGTGTAACTTTTAAGTAATTCTATATTTTGTGCATTGTAAAAACAGGATACAGATATAAAAAAAACAAGCAGTATTGGTTTTAACATAGTAATTTTTTATTTACTGACATTAAATATAGTTGAAAAGTTGCACTGATTGTTTAAAGTTTTCAATTCATTTCAAAAATAATTACCCTTAGTTTTGCCAAGTTCCAAAAATCTATTTTACATGCAAAATTTAGAATTAGAAAAAATAGCATCTCAAATTAGAAGAGACATTGTAAGAATGGTATCCGCAGTTAATTCCGGTCATCCTGGAGGCTCGTTGGGCTGTGCAGATTTTCTAACTTTTCTCTATTTCGAGCAAATGTTTCACAAACCTAACAATTTTACTATGGACGGGAAGGGAGAAGATCTTTTTTTTCTATCAAATGGTCATATTTCTCCAGTTTGGTACAGTTCTCTTGCACGAAGCGGTTATTTTCCATTATCTGAGTTAGCAACATTTCGGAAAATTTCCTCTCGCTTACAGGGGCATCCTTCGACTGACAAGAAGGTTCCTGGAGTTAGGATGGCTTCTGGTTCATTAGGTCAAGGATTATCCGTTGCTATTGGTGCGGCTTTGACAAAGAAGTTAAATAAGGATAAATCAATAATTTATGTTTTACACGGTGATGGCGAATTACAAGAAGGACAAATTTGGGAAGCGGCTATGTATGCATCAGCAAATAAAGTTGATAATATTATTGCTACTATCGATTTTAATGGTCGGCAAATTGATGGTGATGTTGAACAGGTTTTGTCATTGGGAAATTTAGAGGCAAAGTGGCAGGCTTTTGGATGGGAAGTACTCAAAATGGACGGTCATAATTTTGATTCAATTCGTAAAATAATGCAGAGAGCTCAATCGTTAATTGGAAATGGAAAACCAATTGTTATTATCATGAAAACGGAAATGGGCCAAGGTGTCGACTTTATGATGGGATCTCACAAATGGCATGGTGTTGCTCCCAATGAAGAACAATTAAAATTAGCGCTAAACCAATTAACGGAAACCTTTGGAGATTATTAATGCTTAAGTTTTTATTTTTTTCTTTTGTTTTATCTACTAGTTCAGTTTTTTTCGGACAAGAACAAACGCGGATATTATTTATTTTGGATGCGTCAAATAGTATGAATACCGAATGGGATAAAAAAACAAGAATTGAATTGGCAAAAGAGCATTTAAATAATTCAATTGAGGGACTCAGAGGTGTTCCAAACCTCGAGATTGCATTGCGTGTTTATGGCCATCAATCTCCAATAACGGCAACCTATCAAGACTGCAACGATACAAAATTAGAGGTCGGTTTTGCGGCCAACAATATTGATAAAATTAAACAACGTATTCGAGGTATTGAGGCGAAAGGAACTACTCCTATTGCTCGCTCCCTTGAAGCTGCTGCGGCTGATTTTCCTGATACACTGGCCCGAAATTTTATAATTTTGATTACAGACGGTATCGAGGCGTGTGATAATGATCCGTGCTTGATTGCGAAAAAGCTTAAGGACAAAGGAGTGAAAGTAACTCCATTTGTAATTGGTTTGGGAATGGATCTATCGTACTTAGAAAAATTCAAATGTATTGGATCTTATTTTGACTCTGAATCAAGCGAATCATTTAATTCAACCTTACAAACGGTTATTAAAAAGACGCTTATAAATACAACAGTTCAGATTGATTTGAATGATATTTATAAAAAGCCGACTGAAACAAATGTAACAATGTTTTTGTATGAGGCAGGAACTAAAAATTTAAAATATACCTTTATTCATACTATCAATAGATATGGCAATCCAGACACACTTGTTATTAGCCCAGATTTTAAATATGATCTAATTGTAAATACAATTCCTCTTGTTACTGTGAATAATATCGCCATTCAAAAACATACCCACAATACAATAAAAGTAGACTGTCCGCAGGGTTTTATTAAGGTACAATGTCCGTCCTGTTCAAATGGTCTGAATGACATTACAGTCAGAGTTATGCAGCAGAATGTAAGTACAACGTTAAACGTACAAAATCTTAACTCAACCGTAAAATATATTACGGGGAATTATGATATTGAAGTTTTAACACTACCACGAACAACTCAAAAAGTGGACGTACAACAAAGTAAAACGGAATTAATAACAATAAAAGCTCCTGGAACATTTAATTATACATTTGCGAGTGAATATATCGCACAAGTATTTTTAGTTAAATCTGACGGAGCAGTAGAATGGGTTTTAAATATTGATGATAAATCTAAAAAAGGACAATGGCAATTGCAGCCAGGTTCTTATAAACTTGTATATCGGCTAAAAAATCAAAAGTCGAGTACCTACACAGGAGAAAAAACATTTAAAATTGACTCAAACAGAACGACAACATTTAATTTATAAATTATGATTGAATTGGAAATATTAGGCAATAAGGATACTCGTTCAGGTTTTGGTGAAGGCTTGGCAGAATTGGGCAGAACAAATCCTGATGTTGTGGCTTTGTGCGCAGATCTAACAGGATCACTTAAAATGGATGCTTTCCAAAATGAATATCCAGATCGGTTTTACCAAGTTGGGATTGCCGAAGCTAATATGATAGGGATTGCTGCTGGAATGACGATTGGTGGAAAAATCCCTTATACTGGAACTTTTGCTAATTTTTCAACTGGTAGGGTTTATGATCAAATCCGTCAGTCGGTAGCGTATTCTCAGAAAAATGTTAAGATTTGTGCCTCTCATGCTGGTTTAACATTAGGTGAAGACGGAGCCACGCATCAAATATTAGAAGATATCGGTATGATGCGAATGCTACCAAATATGACCGTTATTGTTCCAGCTGATTTTAATCAGACAAAACAAGCTACTATTGCAATAGCTCAACACCAAGGACCGGTTTACCTTCGGTTCGGCCGACCTGTTATGCCTATTTTTATTAAGCCCGATGCACCTTTTATTATCGGGAAAGCTAATATCATTAACGAAGGGTCTGATGTGACAATTATCGCTTGCGGCCATTTGGTATGGAAGTCAATTGAAGCGTTGAAAATTCTCATTGAAAAAGGAATTTCTGCGGAATTAGTGAATATGCATACAATTAAACCCTTGGACGAGGAAGCAATATTAAAATCAGTTTCTAAGACAAGGTGTGTAGTGACTGCCGAAGAGCATATGATTAACGGAGGTCTTGGTGAGGCAGTTGCACAAGTGCTGTCTCGCAAACTACCAACCCCTCACGAATTTGTTGCAGTCAATGATTCATTCGGAGAAAGCGGGACACCAATGGAGCTTATGACAAAATATGGTATTGACACAAAAAATATCGTTGAAGCAGTAGAAAAGGTAGTCTCACGAAAAAGTTAATTATGAATCCGAAAGATGTTTTTCTTTCAAATCAAGGCCAAACAAGTCCTTTTCCATTTTTAATTGAGGTCGAATCTGCCGAAGGAATTTATATTTATGATAAATCAGGAAAACGTTATACAGATTTAATCTCTGGGGTTGCTGTAAACAATATTGGTCATAGACACCCAAAAGTAATTCAGGCTATTAAAGCTCAAGTCGATAAACATTTACATGTGATGGTTTATGGGGAGTTTATTCAAGATTCTCAGATTGATTTATCCAATAAATTAATTGAAGTTTTACCCGCCTCACTGGATTGTTTGTATGTTGTAAATTCAGGAACTGAGGCAAATGAAGCGGCTATTAAATTGGCAAAGCGAGTGACGGGCAGAATGGAAATCATTTCTTTTCGTGGCTCCTATCATGGCAGTACAAACGGATCTTTGAGTATTTCCGGCAATGAGGTAAAGAAAAAAGCGTATCGGCCACTATTACCTGAAGTACAATTTATCAATTTAAATAATCTTGATGAGTTGACGCTTATTACAGAAAAAACGGCAGGAGTAATTTTGGAAACAATACAAGGAGATGCCGGCGTTAGAATACCGGATTTTGATTATTTAAAAGCACTTCAAAAAAAATGTAAGGACGTTGGAGCGCTGCTGATTTTTGATGAAATTCAATGTGGTATGGGGCGAACAGGAAAACTCTTCGCATTTGAACATTTCAATGTTGTTCCTGATATACTAACCCTTGGTAAAGCTTTGGGTGGAGGTATGCCAATTGGCGCCTTAATTTCTTCTAAAGAAAATCTTTCTAAGTTTTCCCATAATCCAATGCTCGGGCACATAACAACTTTTGGGGGACATCCGGTTGTGTGCTCAGCAGCAGCAGCAACATTGGAAGTACTTCAGAAAGAAATCAATTGGATTGACATTCAGAAAATAGGGGCATTTATAGAGCATGAACTTGGATCATTGAGGCAAATTAAAGAAATAAGAAGAAAAGGATTGATGTTTGCTTTTGATATGGAGTCTCCGGAAATTGTAAGTAAAGTAGTTCATTCCTGCCTTGAAGAAGGATTAATTACCTTTTGGTTTCTCTCCCATCCCGATAGCTTAAGACTTGCTCCCCCATTAACCATTTCGATGCAAGAAACAAAAGAATTTGTAAAAATCATGAAAAAGATCATCCAAAGAATATGATGTTCAGGGTAATCGAAGGAATGATTTAAAGATAGGGGTTTCATAATTGAATCAAGCGCCGAGATTAATTAAAATTAAGTTCTAATAAATATTGCTACTATTGAAACTTTCACTAAATTTGCAAAAAGTTTTAAAAATAGACAGTAGAAACGGATTAAAATGAACTCCATTAGATATTTTTTAATCATATTTTCATTCATTTCTTTCCCCTTAATTTCTTTTGCTTCTGGCGATAAAAATCCAGAAAAAGAATTTAATGTAAGTGAGATGATTATGCATCATGTCAAAGATGCGCATGAATGGCATTTATGGGGCGGAGAGTTAAATGGTGTTTCAATTTATTTACCTGTGATTTTATACGATAATGAAGTAAAAGTTTTCTCTTCAGAGAATTTTTATCACGGTGAACATATAGTTGCTGCGGACCATAAAACACATCAGCCTATATCTTATCTCAAAGGAAAAGGAGAAGCTACTGGATATGGTATGTTTCATGAAAAAATTTACAAACTTGAGAAAAATCAATTAAATTTTGAAGATGGTCACGTTCATGGTAATATTCAACCAATCGATCTTTCTATCACTAAAAATGTAACATCTTTATTCATAGGGGCTATCATTATTCTTATTTTGATTTTATCAATGGCGAGATTCTATAAGTCAAATGGAGCTGTTGCGCCCAAAGGGATTGCTAAGTTTATTGAACCTCTGGTAGTCGTAATTCGAGATGATATCGCAAAAGAAAATATCGGCCATGGTAAACACCATAAATATGTTCCTTATTTATTGACAATATTTTTCTTCATTTGGTTTAATAATTTACTCGGGCTCATTCCAATCTTCCCCGGGGGAGCAAATCTGACAGGGAATATTACAATTACGTTTTTTTTAGCTCTTTGTACATTAATTCTGACTCTATTTTCTTCAAATAAAAATTATTGGAAACACATTTTTGCCACACCTGGAGTCCCAGTTGCATTGATGCCAATTATGATTCCAATTGAAATTGTGGGAATTTTTACCAAACCCTTCGCGTTAACAATACGTTTGTTTGCTAATATAACTGGGGGTCATATAATAATTTTAGCATTAATTTCTATAATATTTATAAATAAAAACATTGCGTGGGGGGCTCTTTCTGTGCCTATGGCTTTATTTATTTCGTGTTTGGAAATGTTGGTGGCAGTTTTGCAAGCATACTTATTTGCATTGCTCTCTGCTCTGTTTATAGGTGCAGCGGTTGAAGAGGCGCACCATTAAGTTTGTAATTTTTAAATATACATAGTATGATTTATGGTAGTATAGCAGCAATTGGAGCTGGTTTAGCAGTTGTAGGAGCCGGAATTGGTATTGGCCAAATAGGTGGTAAAGCAGTAGAAGGGATTGCCAGAAACCCAGAAGCATCCGGAAAAATCACAACAACAATGATTATCGCAGCAGCACTTGTTGAAGGTATCGCATTGTTTGGAGTAGTGATTGGGATGTTAGGAGCTGCGAAGTAAGTTTATTTTCTACCCAAACGGTTGGTTTGGGTAGAAAATTTTGTTGTTTAGAAAAAAATTATTTTAAAATGGATTTAGTTACCCCTGATTTAGGTTTATTATTTTGGACAGGATTAGTTTTCTGCCTCCTCTTGTTTGTTTTGACAAAATTTGCTTGGAAACCGATTCTGAAAATGGTAAATGAAAGAGAACAAAAAATCTCAGAAGCGCTAGATTTAGCCGAGAAGACAAAAGCAGAAATGCAAGCCATGCAATCTGAAAATGAGGCTTTGTTAAAAGAAGCACGCGCTCAAAGAGACTCTATGCTGAAGGACGCTAAAAATGTTAGCGATAAGATGATTGAAGAAGCGAAAGAAAAAGCCAAGTCTGAAGCTCAAAAAATTGTCAACTCAGCAAAAGATTCAATAAACAGTGAAAAACTTCAGGCAATGAATGAGCTAAAAACCCACGTCGCTGGATTATCACTAGAAATCGCTGAGAAAATTATAAGAACAGAATTATCTACAGATGATAAGCAAAAAGCATTGGCTGAAAAAATGGCTGATGATATCAATATGAACTAATCAGATATGAAAGGAACTAAGTCTGCATCGCGTTATGCCAAAGCACTCTTGGAGCTTGCTATTGAGCAAAATAAAGTTGATTTGGTACTAAAGGATATGGAGTTTTTTGTTGATTCAGGGAATAACAATTACGATTTACTTGTTTTTTTAAAATCCCCAGTTATAAAGGCAGAAAAGAAATTAAGTGTATTGAATGAGTTGTATAGTCATTTTGACTCGTTATCGAAGTCGTTCATCCAATTAATTACCAAAAATGGGAGGGAAGTAATACTCGTAGAAATTGCATCTTCTTTCATCTATTTAGTAAAAGAATATAAAGGAATAGTTTCAGTTGTGCTTATTTCAGCCACTGAACTCACAAAAACAAGTAAAGAAAAAATACTTTCAAAAATTAAGGTTTCTGGAACAATTGAATTAACCGAAGAAATAGACCCAACTTTAATTGGAGGTTTTATTATCCGAATCGGTGATGTCCAAGTTGACGCATCTGTTAATAGTCAATTGAAGAAATTAAAAATAGATTTAATAACAAATAATTAATAGAAAATAATACAGCATGGCAGATATTAAACCCGCAGAAGTTTCTGCAATTTTACGTGAGCAATTATCAGGTTTCAGAAGTGAGGCCGAGCTACAAGAAGTTGGTACCGTTCTTCAAATTGGGGATGGGATTGCACGTGTTTATGGCCTTACAGGAGTTCAATATGGGGAACTCGTAGAATTGGAAGGTGGAATCCGAGGAATTGCACTAAACCTTGAAGAAGATAATGTCGGAGTAGTAGTTTTGGGTCGTGCCTCTGAAGTTAAAGAAGGAGATACTGTAAAGCGTTTAGGGAGAATTGCTTCGGTAAATGTTGGCGATGGAATGGTAGGACGTGTTGTTGATACCCTTGGACAGCCAATTGATGGTAAAGGGCCTATTGCCGGAGAATTATATGAAATGCCAATTGAACGAAAGGCTCCTGGAGTTATTTTTCGACAGCCAGTAAATGAACCTCTACAGACAGGGATTAAAGCAATTGATGCAATGATTCCAATCGGAAGAGGGCAACGTGAATTAATAATAGGTGACCGTCAAACAGGTAAAACAACTGTTGCTATTGACACAATAATGAATCAAAAAGAATTTTTCGATAGAGGAGAACCCGTTTTTTGTATTTATGTTGCCATTGGTCAGAAAGGTTCGACTGTTGCGGGGATTGTTAAAAAATTTGAGGATGCAGGCGCCATGGCATATACAGTAGTAGTTGCCGCAAACGCCTCCGACCCAGCACCTATGCAGTTTTATGCCCCAATGACTGGTGCAGCTATTGGGGAGTTTTTTCGAGATTCAGGAAAACCAGCTTTAATTGTTTACGATGACTTATCAAAACAAGCCGCTGCATACCGTGAGGTTTCATTATTATTACGTCGTCCTCCAGGTCGTGAGGCATATCCAGGTGACGTATTCTACCTTCATTCTCGCCTCCTAGAAAGAGCTGCGAAAGTTATTTCTGACGACTCAATTGCAAGTAAAATGAATGATTTACCTGATTCTCTTAAATCGAGAGTAAAAGGTGGAGGATCGTTAACCGCACTTCCAATTATTGAAACACAGGCAGGTGACGTTTCTGCATACATTCCAACAAACGTAATTTCGATCACAGACGGTCAGATTTTCTTGGAGTCCGATTTATTCAATTCAGGAATTCGTCCGGCGATAAACGTGGGTATCTCTGTATCTCGAGTTGGGGGATCTGCACAAATAAAATCAATGAAAAAAGTTGCAGGTACATTAAAATTGGATCAAGCACAATACAGAGAGTTAGAAGCGTTCTCTAAGTTTGGATCTGACTTAGATGCAGCAACAAAATCAGTACTCGATAAGGGGGCTCGAAATGTTGAAATTCTAAAACAAAAAGAAGGTGATCCCTATCCTGTTGAAAAGCAAATTGCGATTATCTATGTTGGAACCAAAGGGTTAATGCAACGAGTTCCAATAAACAAAGTAAAAGAATTTGAAAAAGAATACTTAGCTGTCCTAGAAGCACAGCATGCAAATGTATTAGCTGATCTTAAAGCAGGGAAATATACAGATGAAATTACAGATGTGTTGGGTAAAGTGGCAAAAGAGGTTTCAGAAAGATATTAAGATTCTATAAACAAAAGATATGCCTAGTCTAAAGGAGATACGAAACCGTATAACGTCAGTTGGATCAACCATGCAGATTACATCAGCTATGAAAATGGTATCAGCTGCGAAGTTGAAAAAAGCCCAAGATGCGATTATTCAAATGCGACCGTATTCTTTGAAGTTACAAGAAATTCTTGGAAATCTAAGTGCCACCTTGGATATGTCCGAAAATGTATATTCTGATGTTAGAGCCGAAAATAAAATGTTAATAATAGCAATTACATCAAACAGAGGTCTTTGCGGCGGATTCAATAACAATGTTGTCAAACAGGTTAATGCTCTTTTAGTGAATAATTCTAATGCGAAAGTTTTATGTTTAGGTAAAAAAGTAAAAGATATATTTAAGAAGACGCCACATTACTTTGTTAATTCGACTATTGAACCAGTTGAGGATATTTTTTCTAATTTATCATTTGAAAATGTTGCCCTTATTGCGAGTAACGTGATGGAAGGGTTTGCCAATAAAGAATTTGATAAAGTTATTGTTGTCTACAATCGATTTGTGAATGCGGCAACACAAATCATAGAATCTGAACAATTGCTTCCAATAATTTCTAAAGTATCCGAAAGTAGGTTAACAAATGATTATATTTTCGAACCTTCTAAAAATGAAATAGTTAATGATTTAATTCCTAAAAGTCTGAAAATTCAATTATTTAAGTCTATTTTAGATTCTCATGCGGCTGAACATGGCGCGCGTATGACGGCAATGCACAAAGCAACAGACAACGCTAAAGAATTGCAGCGTGGGCTTAAATTAAGTTATAATAAGGCCCGCCAGGCAGCTATAACAAATGAAATTTTAGAGATTGTTGGTGGAGCAGAGGCACTTAACGCATAATAAATTCAATCTTTTAAAGTTTTCAACAAAGTATATTTCTATAAAGAATATTTGTATTTTAGATTTCTAACATAGAAAGAGAAAATGATTGATTTAGCAAAAAAAATACTTCAAAAAGTTTCTTTTGATCCTATATTATTTCGAAAGGAATTGATAAAATCGTTATTGTGGATTCGTGATATCGACGAATTTAACCGCTTTAAGGAGTGGTGTCAACATGAATTTGGAAAAAAACACCCTTCTATATTACAAGAGATTTTTTTAAGCTAAACTCGTTTTTTAACGTGAAACTCTTTTTGTTGTCTATTTTTATTTTTAAATCATTTGTTTTTTTATCTCAAGAAGAAAATGATTTTAACTCAAGATTAATTGACGGAGAAGAGCTTAGAGAAGACCTCATCCACATTCGAAGAGTAATTTTACAATCTCAACCGAATCCTTTTGTTTATATTGGAAAATCTTCTTGGGATTCTAGTTTTTTGAGCTTGATGGAGTATTTTGAGGAGCCACGCACTTTATATGACTTTACATTCAATGTGTCAGAGTGGCTAAATCAATTAAAGGATTCTCATGTTGGTATTAGTTTGTGGGATCAATTGAGCCAGCATGATCTACATTCCATATTGAATTTTAACTTAACTAGAATAGAAAATAAATTTTATGCATCCTATTTTCCAATGAATTCGGTTCCTTTGGGAAATGAAATTCTTGAGATTAATTCTGTAACAGTTGATACTCTATTTAAACAGGCTTGCGTCTTTGCCTTACAGGAAGGGAACTCTTTTAATGCAAAAGAGCAATACGCCACGGATCAAATTCAAGTGTTATATAATCTATTGTACCAAAATAAATATGGTATCGAACAAAAAATACCGGTTAAACATGTTAATTATAGCGGTGATACCATATTTTCATTTGTTAAAACAATTAATCTTAATAATTCACCAGACCAACTCAGACAATTTTTAAACATTCAAATAAAAGAAATTGATTATCAAATTGATGTTGCGAATAAGTTGGCAATTATAAAAGTACATAGCTTTTATCCTCAAAGTAAAAAAAAATATTTTAAGTTAATTGATCATTTTTTCGATACAATTTCCAATTTAAAAATATCAAAGCTAATCATTGATATTCGGTCCAATACTGGTGGATATTTTGATTGTGTTGACCATTTAATCAACTACCTAGATAACTCGAGTGTTTCAAGAACAACGAAAATTGTTGAAAAAAGGAGTAAATATGATCGGTTTGAATCATCAAATTTTCTCTTGGTAAATTTTTTACTAAAGATTCAAAAATTATTGAATTCAAGTCAGGATGCAAAATATAATTATCGATTTTATAAACTTCCTTATGGATCACAAGATACGTTAATAAACCTGTATACTGCAAATGAGCATTATCTAAATAAAAAAAGATACCTTGGCAAATGTTACCTTGCTATGAATGGCACATCTATGTCCGCAAGCGTTTATTGTGCTTCATTGTTCAAGCGAATCAACCGCGGGAAAATTATAGGAGAACCATGTATGGGCCCTATCACAGGAACTTGCGGTAACCCCACTCAATTTTTTTTAAAAAACACTAGGGTTTCAGTTCTTACGTCAACCTCCCGCTTTTATGTAGATCCAACTTTTATGATTCAAACAGATCCCATATTTCCGGATATTTATATAAAAAAAAAACTATCTAATTTTCGAAATAAAATTGATGATATTCACGAATATGTTTTAAATGATTAAATATAAGTTCATATGTTAAACGTAAAATGCAACGAGAGTTGTAAATTGCTCGTCCTAAAAAAAATGAAAATCTCTGTTTTATTTTTATTTCTTTTGATTACTTTATGTTGTTCTAGCCAAACAATTTGTAACCAAAATGGTAATCTCGCCATATTTTCTAATTATGATGGTGGTATTGTTACCATTGATGTTGATCAGAATATTCCCAACTTAATAATTGCCATTTGTACCTATGAACCTG
>Ga0194126_10005078_pt1 | contig 19641 bp, 21 predicted proteins | sample TA2KigC150mmetaG_FD_148641 | JGI IMG/M metagenome (GOLD analysis project Ga0194126, IMG submission 148641) | Freshwater microbial communities from Lake Tanganyika, Tanzania - TA2015035 Kigoma Deep Cast 150m | ecosystem: Environmental > Aquatic > Freshwater > Lake | place: Tanzania: Lake... | reverse complement strand
GCCGACATCCTCTCCCGAAGGCATCAGGCGCGACACGCCGCCAAGGTCGGCCACACCAGGAAACAACAGCGATTACATCTCCAGCCTACGCCTGCCGTTGGGCCGGGGGGAATCTGACAAAGTAGAATTAAGCGAAAACGATTGAAACTATCGCGCCCGTCATTCCCGCGAAGGCGGGAATCCAGTGGTTTTAACACCGCCTGGATTCCCGCCTTCGCGGGAATGACGGTGGTCTTTGGCTTAAGTAAGTGCCATTCGGGCCAGGGGGGATTCATCCCGGTCCGCCAGCCTACAGAAGACGGCGCTCCGGACCGCTCACACCACCCGGTTCCTCGCCTCCCCGCGCACGAAAGCCTCGATGTTGTCCATGAGCTGGTCCGCCAGGCTCTGCATGGCCTCGCGGCTGGACCAGGCGACGTGCGGGGTGAGGAGGAAATTGGGCAGGTCGAGGTCGAGCAGCGGATTGCCCTCGCGCGGGGGTTCCACGGACAGCACGTCGAAGCCGGCGCCGGCGATGCGGCCGCCGCGCAGGGCGGCGAGCAGGGCCGCCTCGTCGACGACGCCGCCGCGGGCCGTGTTGATGAGCACGGCGGAGCGCTTCATCAGGCCGAATTCGCGCGCGCCGATGAGGTTGCGGGTGGCCTCGGTGAGCGGCGTGTGCAGGCTGATCTGGTCGGCGCGGGCCAGCACCTCGTCGAAGGATACGCGGCCGGGGCGGAGGCTGGTCGCGTCCTTGTGCTCGGCGACCAGCACCTGCATGCCGAAGGCCCGGGCCAGGCGCTCCACCCCGGCGCCGACGCTGCCATAGCCGATCAAGCCCAGGGTGGAGCCATGCAGGTCGTGCATCTCGTGGTCGAACAGGCAGAAGCGCTCGGCCCCCTGCCAGGCGCCCCGGCGCAGGCTGGCGCGCCAGGCCAGCAACTGCCGGCGCAGGGCCAGCAGCAGCATGAACACGTGCTCGGGCACGGTGTGCTCGGCATAGCCGCGGATATTGCAGACGGCGATGCCAAGCTCCCGACAGGCTTCCAGGTCCACATTGTTGACCCCGGTGGCAGCCACCGCCACCAGGCGCAGTTTTGGGCAGGACTGCAGCACCGCGCGGGTGATGGGCGCCTTGTTGGTGATGGCCACGCTGGCGCGCCAGAGATGGTCGGCCACCTCCTCCGGGGCGCTGTCGGGGTGCTCCACCCAGACGTGGTCGAAGTCCGGGATGCGCAGGTCGGCGATGAGGGTCGCGCGGTCGAGGAAGACGATGTATTCCTTCACGGCAGGCTCCTTTTCACTCGTGCGGGGACGCCGGGTGCCCGTTCAGGCGCTCCACCACCTCGATCAGCGCCGAGGAGTCGCCCTCGCCGCCGCCCGCGCCCACCAGCGCGTTCATCATCTGCGCGGCCAGGGCGGCACCGGGCAGGGCCAGGCCCAGTCGGCGCGCCTCGTCGAGGACGATGGCGAGATCCTTCTGATGCAGGCGGGCCTTGAAGCCCGGCACGAAATTGCGGTCGAGCATGCGCTGGCCGTGGATTTCCAGGATGCGGCTGTAGGCCGAGCCGCCGAGCAGGGCCTGGCGCACGCGGCCGGGGTCGACGCCCTGGCGCGCCGCGAACTCCAGGGCCTCGGCCACGCCCAGCAGGGTGGCGGAAACGGCGATCTGGTTGCAGGCCTTGGCGACCTGGCCGGCGCCGCTGCCGCCGACATGGACGATGTTGTCACCCAGGACCTGGAACACGGGCAGCACCCGGCGGAATACCGCCTCGGCCCCGCCCGCCATGATCGACAGCGTGCCGGCCTTGGCGCCCGCCTCGCCGCCGGACACCGGCGCGTCCAGCAGGTGCGCGCCACGCCGCGCCAGGCGCGCGGCACAATCGCGGGTGGCGGCGGGCGAGGTGGTGCCCATGTCCACCACCACCGCGTCCTCCGCCAGGCCCTCGGCCGCGCCCTCCGTGCCGAACAGCACAGCATCCAGGGCCGCATCGTCGGCGACGTTGACGAAGACGATGGCAGCCGCCTCGGCCACCCCGCGCGGCGTCATGGCGGCATGCGCGCCGGCACGCACCAGCGGCTCGGCGCGCGCGATGTCGCGGGCGAAGACGGTGAGGGGATGGCCGGCGCGGCGCAGGTTGAGGGCCATGGGCTGGCCCATGGTGCCGAGTCCGATGAATCCGAGGGGAGGCATGGGCAAAAGGGTAAAGGGGGAAGGGTGGAGATGGTAATCGACTGTTGTGACCACGGTTCAAGATGGCAAGGGGTTGAGCCGATATCCACAGGGTCTACAGTGACTGTATTCGCCCCGCCGGGGCGGATTTTTTTCTTCCAATCGAACCAGGAGTTCCAGCATGACCGAGATCCGCGCCACCAACATCACCTGGCATGAAGGCCACGTCAAACGCGAGGATCGCGAACGCCTGCTCGGCCAGAAGGGCGCCACCATCTGGTTCACCGGCCTGTCCGGCTCGGGCAAGAGCACCATCGCCTTCACCCTGGAACACGCCCTGGTCGAGCGCGGACATCTCACCTACGTACTCGACGGCGACAACATCCGCCACGGCCTCAACAAAAACCTGGGCTTCTCCGCCGCCGACCGCGAGGAGAACATCCGCCGCATCGGCGAGGTTGCGCGCCTGTTCGCCGACACCGGCGCCATCGCCCTGACCAGCTTCATCAGCCCCTACCGCAAGGACCGCGACCGCGCCCGCGCCATCCACCTGGAAAGCGGCCTGCCCTTCATCGAGATCCTGGTCGACGTGCCGGTGGAGGTGTGCGAGACACGCGATCCCAAGGGCCTCTACAAGAAAGCGCGCGCCGCTCTGGCCGAGGGCAAGGGCATGGGCTTCACCGGCGTCGACGACCCCTACGAGCCGCCGCTGGCGCCGGAACTGGTGCTGAACAACGACCGCATCTCGCCGCAGGAGGCAGCCGCCCAGGTCATCGATTACCTGGAGGCGCGCGGCCTGCTGCCAAACCTGCCGCGTTGACTAGAAACTCCTCTCCCCCTTGCGGGGGAGAGGCCGGGAGTGGCGGGCGCCGCATGGCCGCGGGCCCACACTTGCATGGACGGGCACCGCCTTGGGCCATGCACCGGGAGTCAGCGTCCGAGAAAGGCGATCCAGGCCGGCAGGGTGATCAGGAAAGCCAGGCTGCTCCAGCTCGCGGTCAGCGCCGCCGCGCGCACGTCGAGGCCGAAGCGGTCGGCGAAGCTGGCGGCCATGAGCATGGTGGGCATCGCCACCTCCAGGATCGCGGCGGTCTGCGCGGGCCGCAGCTCACCGAAGCCGGCGCGCGCCAGCAAGTAGACCAGCACGGGCGCCAGCAGCAACTTCACCGTCACCGCCGCCAGCACCGGCCGCGTCGGCCTGAGGTCGCGCCAGGGAATCGAGAGACCCAGGGTGAACAGCATGATGGGGATGGTGGCCTGGCCCATGAACTTCGCCGCCTTCACCAGCGGCTCCACCTCCAGGCCCGACAGATTCACCGCGAAGCCCAGCACGAAGCCCCAGATCGGCGGCAGGCTGAGCATGGTGCGCAGCAGGCTGTGGCCCTGCCCGCCCTCGTGCCCCAGGCGGGTGGCGATCCACACGCCGAAGGTCCACACCAGCGGCGTCGCCGCCAGCACGTCGGCGAAGGCGGCATAGCTGCCGCCGATGTCGCCGTAGAGGAAGGTCAGGGTGGGGTAGCCCATGAACAGTACGTTGCCGAAGCAGCCGGCAAGCAGGATGGCCGCCCGCGTTTCGCGCCTGAGCCCGCGTCCGAGCGGGGAATGGAACAGCAAGGGATAAAGCAGGGCGAAGCTGATCAGGATGCCGGCGATGGTCAGCGCCGGCACCGTCAGCAGCTCCCGGCTGATCTCCGCCTGCGCCGACAGCGCGAACAACAGCGGCGGCGCGAACACGTCCACCACCAGCCGGTTCAGGTTGACGCGCAGGGTCTCGGCGGGGAAGCGCGGGCGATAGCGCACCCACAGGCCGCCCGCCGCCACCAGCAGGGCGATGGGCAGCCAGACCTGGAGCAGCAGTTGCAGGAGGAAATCGGCGGACATGGGGTAGATTGTAGGTGCCCCGCCGACAATCCGGCGCACGCCGCAGTAGAGCCTCATCGCCCGGTGGCGTTGGGCCTGGCGCACGGGAACCAAAGCAGTGCCGGAACGAACTCAGGGTTTCGGCACCCAGGGAAGATGACAGCATGCCCGCGAACGATCCTCAGGACATCCTCGACTTCTGGTTTTCCCCGCGCTCCAGGGCGCTCTGGTTCGCCTCCACGCCGGAGTGGGACGCCGAAATCCGCGCCCACTACGAGCCGCTCTGGCAACGGGCCTGCCGGGGTGAACTGGAGGCGTGGAAGGATTCGGCCGAGGGCGCCCTTGCCTTGGTCATCCTGCTCGACCAGTTCCCCCTCAACATGTTTCGCGGCGAGGCCGCCGCCTTCGCCAGCGAGGCGCGGGCGGTGGCCGCATGCAAACGGGCGCTGGAGCGGGGATTCCACCACGGCCTGGACGAAGCGCGGCGCCTGTTCCTGTTCATGCCGCTGATGCACAGCGAAAATCCGCAAGACCAGGATCTCTCGCTGCAACTCTTCGAGGAATCCGGCATGGACACGCGCTGGCCGCGGCACCATCGCGACCTGGTCCGCCGCTTCGGCCGCTTCCCGCATCGCAACGCCATCCTGGGCCGTGCGAGCACAGCGCGGGAACTGGACTATCTGGCCTCCGACGAGGCGTTCAAAGGCTGAAACGCATGAGCGAGAAACCCTATGCCGAATCCTCCGCGCAGAACCGGGCGCCCATCCAGGCGGTGCTGGAAGAAGTCTTCGCCGACCGCCGCCGGGTGCTGGAGATCGCCAGCGGCACCGGCCAGCACGCGGTCTACTTCGGCGCGGCCCTGCCCCAGCTGAGCTGGCAGACCAGCGAGCTGCCGCACAACCATGCGGGCATCCTGGCCTGGCTGGACGAAGCCAGGCTGGCCAACGTGCTGCCCCCCGTCGCCCTCGACGTGAACGACCCGGTCTGGCCGTTGAGCGGCTTCGACGCGGTGTTCAACGCCAACACCGTGCACATCGTCTCCTGGCCGGCGGTGGAACGCATGTTCGCCGGCATCGGCCGGGTGCTGGAATTGGGCGGCCTGCTCTGCCTGTACGGCCCCTTCAACTACGGCGGCCGCTACACCGCCGAGAGCAACGCCCGCTTCGACGCGTGGCTGAAGAACCGCGACCCGGCGAGCGGCGTGCGCGACTTCGAGGCCCTGAACGCCCTGGCCGAGGCCCAGGGCCTGGTCCTGTTCAAGGACTTCGACATGCCCAGCGACAACCACACCCTGGTGTGGCGGCGGGAATCCGTGCCGGCGAAGCCTTGAGCGCGCGCATCGTCGAATCCATCGCGGACATTGCCGCGCCGGCGTGGGACGCCCTGGTCGCGGGCGCCAGCGCGGACCCGGAGGACATCAACCCCTTCCTCTCGCACGCCTTCCTGCTCGCCCTCCAGGCAAGCGGCTGCGCCGCGCAGGCCACCGGCTGGGAGACCCGCTTCCTGGTCCTGGAGCGCGATGGCGATCTGGTCGGCGCCCTGCCCCTCTACGGCAAGACTCACTCCTGGGGCGAGTTCGTCTTCGACTGGGCCTGGGCCGACGCCTACCAGCGCCACGGCCTCGCCTATTACCCGAAGTGGATTGCCGCCGTGCCCTTCTCGCCGGTAACCGGCCCGCGCCTGCTGGCGGCGTCGCCGGAAGACCGCGCCCGGCTGCTGGACGCCGCCCTGAACCTGGCCCGGCAAGCGGGCGTTTCCTCCCTGCATCTGCTGTTTCCGGACGCAGCCCAGGCCCGGGAGATGGAAGCGCGCGGCATGATGCTGCGGCGCGGCGTGCAGTTCCATTGGCGCAATCCCGGCTACGCGGATTTCGCCGACTACCTGGCCGGCCTGCGCCGGGACAAGCGCAAGAAGATCCAGCAGGAACGGCGACGCGTGAACGAGGCCGGCATCCGTTTCCGGCGGCTGACCGGCGCCGACCTCCGCGAGGACGACTGGCGCCACTTCCTGGCCTGCTACCTGCGCACCCACCGGCAGTTCAACGCGCCCCCCGCCCTCAACCTGGATTTCTTCCTGCGCATCGGCGCCACCATGCCGGACAAGCTGCTGCTCATCCTCGCCGAACGGGACGGCAAGCCCATCGCCGCCGCCTTCAACCTGAGAAACCGGCGCACCTTGTACGGACGTTCCTGGGGCGCCCTCGAATACCACCCGGGCCTGCACTTCGAGACCTGCTACTACCAGGCCATCGAGTACTGCATCGAGCAGGGCATCGCCACCTTCGAGGGCGGCGCCCAGGGCGAGCACAAGCTGGCCCGCGGCTTCCTGCCCGTCACCACCTGGTCCGCCCACTGGCTCGCCCATCCCCGGTTCGCCCGCGCGGTGGAGGACTTCCTGGCGCGCGAAGGCGCGGGCGTGGATCACTACCTGGACGAGTTGAACGAGAGAAACCCGTTCAAGCCAAATTTGGGGAAGCCTGCCGCGGCCGTCGATATGGCGGCGCAATGACCCCGGGACGTTCAAGTACGCGCTGGTTCTTCCCCTCTGACGGCAGCCTCGGGGTTTCGACGTAAGCGGTCGGCCGCCGAATCCCCCCTATCCCCCCTTTTACAAAGGGGGGAACGAGCTTACGCCGCCGGCGTGCCGGCCCCCGCCGGATTCCGTAACCGGATGTGCAACTCGCGCAACTGCTTCTCGTCCACCGCGTTGGGGGCGTCGGTCATCAGGCAGGAGGCGCGCTGGGTCTTGGGGAAGGCGATGACGTCGCGGATCGACTCGGCGCCGGTCATCAGGGTGACCAGGCGGTCGAGGCCGAAGGCCAGGCCGCCGTGGGGCGGGGCGCCATATTTCAGGGCGTCGAGCAGGAAGCCGAACTTGTTGCGGCGCTCTTCCTCGCCGATGTTGAGGGCGGAGAAGACCTTTTCCTGCACTTCCTCGCGGTGGATACGGATGGAGCCGCCGCCCACCTCCCAGCCGTTGAGCACCATGTCGTAGGCCTTGGACAGGGCCTTGCCGGGGTCGCTGGCAAGGTATTCGGCGTGGCCGTCCTTGGGACTGGTGAAGGGATGGTGCAGGGCGTCCCAGCGGTTCTCGTCCTCGTTGAACTCGAACATGGGGAAGTCCACCACCCACAGCGGCGCCCAGGCGCGGCCGTCGACGTAGCCCTTCTCGTGGCCGATCCTGGCGCGCAGGGCGCCGAGGGCGTCGTTGACCACCTTGGCCTTGTCGGCGCCGAAGAACAGGATGTCGCCGTCCTCGGCACCGGTGCGCGCGAGGATTTCGTTCAGCGCGTTGTCATGGATGTTCTTGACGATGGGGGACTGCAAACCGTCGCGACCCTTCGCCTTCTCGTTGACCTTGATGTAGGCCAGGCCCTTGGCGCCGTAGATCTTCACGAACTCGGTCCAGGCGTCGATCTCGCCGCGGCTGAATTCGCCGCCCTTGGGCACGCGGATCGCGGCGACCCGGCCGTTGCCGGCGTTGGCGGGACCGGAGAAGACCTTGAAATCCACGTCCTTCATGACGTCCGTGAGCTCGGTGATCTCCAGGGTCACGCGCATGTCCGGCTTGTCGGAGCCGTAGCGGCTCATGGCCTCGGCGAAAGTCATGCGCGGGAAGGGATCGGGCAGGTCGATGTCCCGGGCCTGCTTGAACATGTCGCGGATCATGCCCTCGACCAGGGTCATGACGTCGTTCTCCTCGACGAAGGACATCTCCAGGTCGACCTGGGTGAACTCGGGCTGGCGGTCGGCGCGCAGGTCCTCGTCGCGGAAGCATTTGACGATCTGGAAGTAGCGGTCGTAGCCCGCCACCATGAGCAACTGCTTGAACAGCTGCGGTGACTGCGGCAGCGCGTAGAACATGCCGTCATGGACGCGGGAGGGCACCAGGTAGTCGCGCGCGCCTTCCGGCGTGGAGCGAGTCAGCATGGGGGTCTCGATGTCCATGAAGCCGTGGCCGTCCAGGTAGTCGCGCATCAGCTTCGCCACCCGATAGCGCAGGCGCATGTTCTGCTGCATGGGCTCGCGGCGCAGGTCCAGGTAGCGGTACTGCAGGCGGATGTTCTCGTTGATGTTGTCCTCGTCCATCTGGAACGGGGGCGTCAGGCTGGGGTTCAGCACCTCCAGGCTCTGGGTGAGCACTTCCACCATGCCCGTCGGCAGGTTGGGGTTCTCGGTGCCGGCGGGGCGGGGCCGCACCTTGCCGACGACCTTCAGCACGAACTCGGAACGGGTTTCCTCCGCCACCTTGAAGGACTCCGGGGTGTCGGGGTCGATGACCACCTGCACCATGCCTTCGCGGTCGCGCAGGTCGATGAAGATGACGCCGCCGTGGTCGCGCCGGCGATGGGCCCAGCCGCACAGGGTGAGGGTCTGGCCGATGTGGTCGGCGTTGACGGCGCCGCAGTAAAGGGTACGCATGCTGTTTTCCTAGATGAAACTCAGTCGCCCGGATAGTTGGCGATGGCGGGTTTGATGGGCGCGGACACCACGCCCATGGAGACGATGGCCTTGAAGGCGGCGTCGACGCTCATGTCCAGTTCGATCACCGCGTCGCGCCGCACGTAGAAGTAGAAACCGTTGACCGGGCTCGGCGTGGTGGGGATGAACACCGCCACGTAGTCGCGGTTGAGGTGCGTGTTGACCTCGTCCGGCACGTTGGTCTGGAAGGCCAGGGACCAGGCGTCCGGGTGGGGATAATGCACCAGCAGCACCTTCTTGAAGGCCATGCCGGAACCGGTGAGCAGGCTGTCGGATACCTGCTTGACGCTGCCGTAGATCGACTTCACCACCGGGATGCGCTTGAACACGCCTTCCCAGAAGGCGACCAGGCGCTGGCCGATCAGGTTGGTGGCCAGCAAGCCGGTGACGAGAATCACCGCGGCGGTCAGGATCAGGCCCAGGCCCGGCAGGCGGAAGCCCAGCCAGGCTTCCGGCTGCCATTGTTCAGGCAGCAGCAGCAGGCTCTGGTCGAGCAGGCCGAACAGGGCCGTCATCACCCAGACGGTGATGCCCAGCGGCACCAGGATCAGCAGGCCAGTGAGGAAGTAGCGTTTCAGCGCGGTCATGGCGACTCAGAAACAAATCGGGCAAACGCCGGCGCGTTTGCCCGATCGCGGAAGTGGTGGGAAGTCAGCCCGCGCAAGCCGGGCACGCGCCGGTACCGCATGCCGGCGATGGCGCCTCGGTGGGCTTGGCGCCGCTGTTCTTGAAGTCGGTGGCGTAGTAGCCGTTGCCCTTGAGGGCGAAACCGGCGGCGGTGAGTTGCTTGGCGAAGCTGGACTTGCCGCAGGAAGGGCAGTCGGTGAGCGGAGCGTCGCTCATCTTCTGCATGACATCCTGCTCGAAGCCGCATTCGGAACACTTGTAGGCGTAAATGGGCATGGCTGACTCCTGTAAACAACCGGGGAATTATATCAATGCCAGCTTATATTTAGCCGCACCCGGACAATTCAAGGCACATCGCGTTGCCCTCACGTCGTGGCCGCGTCCTCCGCCCAGGACTTCAGCAGGGGATAGTTGATCTTGCCGGTGCCCAGCACAGGCAGGCTTTCCACCACGCGGATGCGCCGGGGCAGAGCAATTTCGGGGAGTTGCTTGGCGCGAGCGACTTGGGCGAGTTGCTCCCGGCTCAGCGTGGCGTCGGTGGTGAACAGGACGATGCACTCGCCGCGACCCGGGTCGGGCACGCAGGTGGCAGCGTGCATGGCTTCGTCCGACGCCGCGCGGGCGAGCGCTTCCACCACCTCCAGGGAAACCATTTCCCCGGCAACCTTGGCGAAGCGCTTGAGGCGGCCGAGGATGGTCAGATAGCCGTCGGCGTCGATTTCCGCCACGTCGCCCAGGTTGTACCAGCCCTCGCCCAGGGACGACCAGGGTGGCGCGAGGACGCCGGGCCGGTCGGGCAGATAGTAGCCGGACAGCAGGTTGCGGCAGCGCACATGCAGTTCGCCACCGCGCTCGATACCCTCGACCGCCACCACCCGCGCCTCGATGCCGGGCAGCAGGGGCCCGACGGTGCCCGGCCGGTTGTTGTCGGGACGGTTCACCGACAGCACCGGCGCAGTCTCCGTGGCGCCGTAGCCTTCCAGGATGTCGACGCCGAATTGCTCGCGCCAGGTGCGGCGCACCGGCTCGGCCAACTTTTCCGCGCCCGCCACCACGTAGCGCAACGACATCAGGTCTTCGGGCTCGGCGTGGCGGGCGTAGTGCCCGAGGAAGGTGCTGCTGCCGAATAGGACGGTGGCCTGCCTATCGCCGATTAGCTTGGGAATTTCCTTGAAATGCAGCGGGCTGGGATAGAGCACCAGTTTGGTACCGCTCACAAGAGGCAGCAGGGTACCGGCGGTGAGCCCGAAGGAATGGAACACCGGCAGGCAATTGAACACCTTGTCCTCCCGGCCGATGGGCAGATAGGCCAGGATCTGCTCCACGTTGGCGAGCAGGGCACGGTGGGACAGCACCACGCCTTTGGGCCGCCCCTCGGAACCGGAGGTGAAAATCACCACGGCGGGGGCCTCGGCGTCGCCCGGTGGCACGGCGGCACGCGGAAACCAGAGGGCGAAGCCCATCAGCCAAAGCTTGTCGACCAGGCCGAAGCGGCCGCGCATATCCTCCAAGTAGAGCAGATTCACGCCGTGCAACGCGGCGACGGCCTCTTCCAGGTTGGCCTTCTTCAGGAACAGGCGCGAGGTCAGCACCGTGCGCACCCGCGCCACCTCGCAGGCGGCCTGCATGCCCTCGGTGCCGGCCGTGTAGTTGAGCATGCAGGGTACGCGCCGGAAGGCGGACAGGCCGATGAGCAGGGACACCGTCGATGCCATGTTGGGCAGCAGCACGCCGACGTGCTCTTCCGGCTGCGTCACCTTGCAGGCCAGGCGCCCCAGGGCCAGGGTCATCTTGAGGACATCGCCGTAGCTGTACAGGCCCGGCTTCATATCCTCCCACTGGCCGGCGCCGCGCCGGCCATGCCGCTCGCAGGCCGCGACCAGGGCGGAAAACAGGGTCTCGCTCACGCGGGCTCCGGCATTCCGGCGGGTTCAGGGGTTCCTAGAACGGAATGTCGTCGTCCATGTCGCCGAAGCCGGCGCCGGCGCCACCTCCGGCAGCGGCGGGCTTGCCACCGCGTGGCGCGCCTTCGGCGGGCGCGTCGAAGTCGGCGGCACCACTTCCACCGCCGCCGCGGCCGCCCAACATCTGCATGCGGTCGCCGCGGATCTCGGTGGTGTAGCGGTCATTGCCATCCTTGTCCTGCCACTTGCGCGTGCGCAGGCTACCTTCGACGTAGACCTGGCTGCCCTTCTTCAGATACTGGCCGCAGATTTCCGCCTGCTTGCCGAAGAAGGCGACCGAGTGCCACTCGGTGACCTCCTGCGGCTCGCCGCTGCGGTCCTTGAACTTGTCGGTGGTGGCAATGCGCAGGTTGGCGACCGCGTCGCCGCTGGGCATGTAGCGGATTTCCGGGTCGCGGCCCAGGTTGCCGATGAGAATGACCTTGTTGACCGAAGCCATGACTATCCCCCTTCAGAAATTTGCGATAACAGATGCCGAACGCCTTCCTCGTCCCAGCCGGTCTGCGCCACCTTGAGCAGGACCGCGCCCTCCTCCGCCAGCACGGTGACCGCCTCGACCCCTGCGAACACGGGCAGGGCCGCGAGCAGGCGGCCGGTATCCGCCGCGGACAAGCGGCCGACATGGAACATCTGCGTCTTCACCCGCGGCGGCGGCTTCATGCCCGCCGCCAGCAGCAGCCAGGCCAGCATCAGCGCGGTGCAGAAGATGAACACGGCAACGAAACCATGATGCTGGGCCAGCCAGCCTCCGAACAGACCGCCGAAGAATAACCCAAACGCCTGGCTGGCGTTGTAGACCCCCATGGCGGTGCCCTTGGCCTCGGGTGGGGCGATCTTGGAGACCAGCGAGGGCAGGCTGGCTTCCAGGATGTTGAAGGCCACGAAATAGGCGAACAAGGCGGCCACCACCCCCCAGAACAGATCCAAAGTGAGAGCCAGGCCCATCTGCGCGGCGAGCATCAGGGCGACGGCGGCGACGAACACCCGTTTCAGTTCGCCGCGTTTCTCGCCATAGATGATGGCCGGCACCATGAGGGCGAAGGACAGCACCACCACCGGCAGGTACACCAGCCAGTGCCGCTCCCCCTCCAGGCCGCCCTGCACCAGGGCGAAGGGGACCACCACGAACATGGCCATCTGCGCGGCGTGCAGGGCAAAGATGCCCCAGTTCAGGCGCAGCAGTTCCGGCATGCGCAGCACATCCCTGAGGCGGGCCGGGTTGGCCTCCGCGTCGGAGTGAAAAGCCGTGCGGCCGGGGTCGGGAGTGACGTACTTGAGCACCGGGATGGCGAGCAGGGCCAGCACCCCGGTCATGGCGAAGATGCCCGGCACGCCGATCCATTTGTAGAAAGCCGGTCCCGCCGCCAGGGAAAAGGCGAAGGCGAGGCCGATGGTGGAGCCGATCAAGGCCATCGCCTGCGTGCGCTTCTCTTCCCGCGTCAGGTCGGCCAGCAGGGCGGTCACCGCCGCCGAGACGGCGCCGGCGCCCTGCAGCGCGCGGCCCAGGATGATGCCGGCCAGCGTGTCGGCGTAAGCGGCGAGGAAACTGCCCAGGGCGAAGATGACGAGGCCGAAGATGATGACCGGCTTGCGTCCCAGCCGGTCGGAGGCCATGCCGAAGGGGATCATCAGCAACGCCTGGGTCAGGCCGTAGATGCCCAGGGCCAGCCCGATCAGGGTGTGGTCGTCGCCACCGGGCAGGGTTTGCGCGTACAGGGCGAAGACCGGCAGGATGAGGAACATGCCCAGCATGCGCAGGCCGAAGATGCTGGCCAGGGACGCGGCGGCACGACGTTCGAGACGGGAGACGGGATCCGGAGCGGGCACGTTGCTTGGTGTGATCGGAAAAGGGCGGAGTTTAGAGCCTATTCCGGCCGGAAGCATGCCCCAGCCCGCCCCATCGATATCCATATCGGGGTGATGGTCGGCGGCCCGCCTTGCCTCCGCGTCCGCCTGCCGCCGCGCATGCGCCATCGGTCAGGTTTGAGACCGCCCCGCCCTTTTGCGTATAGTGGGCCGTTTCCCGCTGCAAGTTCTTCACCATGATCCGCGTCCGCGGCGCCCGCACCCACAACCTCAAGAACGTCAACGTCGATCTGCCGCCGCACAAGCTGGTGGTCATCACCGGCCTGTCGGGCTCGGGCAAGTCGTCGCTGGCCTTCGACACCCTCTACGCCGAAGGCCAGCGTCGCTACGTGGAAAGCCTGTCGGCCTACGCCCGCCAGTTCCTGCAACTCATGGAAAAGCCGGACGTGGACCTCATCGAGGGGCTCTCCCCCGCCATCTCCATCGAGCAGAAGGCCACCAGCCACAACCCCCGTTCCACCGTGGGCACGGTGACCGAGATCCACGACTACCTGCGCCTGCTCTTCGCCCGCGCCGGCACGCCGCGCTGCCCGCACCATGGCATCGAACTGGCGGCGCAGACCGTTTCGCAGATGGTGGACACGGTGCTGCAGATGCCCGAGAACACCAAGCTGATGATCTTGGCGCCCCTGGTGGTGGGGCGCAAGGGCGAGCAGGCGGGCCTGTTCGACGAGCTGCGCGCCCAGGGCTTCGTGCGCCTGCGTGTGGACGGCGAGGTGTTCGACATCGACGGCCTGCCTGTTCTGGAGAAGAACAGGAAGCACACCGTCGAGGCGGTGGTGGACCGGCTCAAGGTGCGCACGGACATGAAGCAGCGCCTGGCGGAAAGCTTCGAGACCGCCCTGCGCCATTCCGAGGGCAAGGCCCTGGCGGTGGAAATGGACACCGGCCGGGAGATGCTGTTCTCCGCGAAATTCGCCTGCCCGGTGTGCGACTACGCCCTGCCGGAACTGGAACCGCGCATCTTCTCCTTCAACAACCCCATGGGCGCCTGCCCCAAGTGCGACGGCCTGGGCACCATCACATTCTTCGATCCGAAAAGGGTGGTGGCCTTCCCCCACCTGTCCCTGGCGGCCGGCGCAATCAAGGGCTGGGACAAGCGCAACGCCTTCTTCCACCGCATGCTGGAATCCCTGGCGCTGCATTACGGCTTCGACATCGACACGCCCTGGGAGGACCTGCCCGAGGGCATCCACCACATCCTCCTGCACGGCAGCGGCCGCGAGGAAATTCCCTTCCACTACCTGGCCGACGGTGGCCGCAAGGTGATCCGCCGGCACCGTTTCGACGGCGTCATCCCCAGCCTGGAGCGACGCTACAAGGAAAGCGAATCCCAGCTCATCCGCGAGGAACTGGCCCGCTACATCGCCACCAGCCCCTGCCCGGAATGCGGCGGTGCGCGCCTGCGCATCGAAGCGCGCAACGTCACCATCCACGGCTGGACCCTGCACGACCTTTCCCGCCTGCCCATCCGCCAAACCCTGAAGTTCTTCGACGAACTAAGGCTGACAGGCCAGCGCGCCCAGGTAGCGGAGAAGATCGTCAAGGAGATCGTCGCCCGCCTCACCTTCCTGAATGAAGTGGGCCTGGATTACCTCTCCCTGGAGCGTTCCGCCGACACCCTGTCCGGCGGCGAGGCCCAGCGCATCCGCCTGGCCAGCCAGATCGGCTCCGGCCTCACCGGTGTCATGTACGTGCTCGACGAGCCCTCCATCGGCCTGCACCAGCGCGACAACGACCGCCTGCTGGGCACCCTCAAGCACCTGCGCGACCTGGGCAACTCGGTCATCGTCGTCGAGCACGACGAGGACGCCATCCGCCACGCCGACCACATCGTCGACATGGGGCCGGGAGCCGGCGAGCACGGCGGCGAGATCGTCGCCCAGGGCAGCCTGAAGGACATCCTGGCCAGCGAAGCCTCCCTCACCGGCCGCTACCTGTCCGGCAAGATGTCCATCCCCATGCCGGAAACCCGCCGCGCGGCGCGGGAAGGCCGAGTGCTGAAGCTCATCGACGCCCACGGCAACAACCTGAAGAACGTCACCCTCAACCTGCCCACCGGCATCTTCGTCTGCGTCACCGGCGTCTCCGGCTCGGGCAAGTCCACCCTCATCAACGACACCCTCTACGCGGTCACCGCCAACCAGTTGCACGGCGCCGCCCACGAGCCGGCGCCCTACGAATCCATCGAGGGCATCGAATTCTTCGACAAGGTGGTGAACGTGGACCAGGCCCCTATCGGCCGCACCCCCCGTTCCAACCCGGCCACCTACACCGGCCTGTTCACCCCCATCCGCGAACTCTTCGCCGGCACGGTGCAGGCCCGCGAACGCGGCTACGAGCCGGGCCGCTTCTCCTTCAACGTCAAGGGTGGCCGCTGCGAAGCCTGCCAGGGCGACGGCATGATCAAGGTGGAGATGCACTTCCTGCCCGACATCTACGTGCCCTGCGACGTCTGCCACGGCCAGCGCTACAACCGCGAAACCCTGGAGGTGCAGTACAAGGGCAGGAACATCCACGAGATCCTGCAGATGACCGTGGAGGAAGCCTTCGACTTCTTCCACGCCGTGCCCGTGGTCCGGCGCAAGCTGCAAACCCTGATGGACGTGGGCCTCACCTACATCCGCCTGGGCCAGCCCGCAACCACCCTGTCCGGCGGCGAAGCGCAGCGCGTCAAACTGGCCCTGGAACTATCCAAGCGGGATACGGGAAGAACCCTCTACATCCTCGACGAGCCCACCACCGGCCTGCACTTCCACGACATCGACATGCTGCTCAAGGTGCTGCACCGCCTGGTCGGCCACGGCAACACCGTGGTGGTCATCGAGCACAACCTGGACGTCATCAAGACCGCCGACTGGGTCATCGACCTGGGGCCGGAAGGCGGCGAAGGCGGCGGACGGATCATCGCCGAAGGCACGCCGGAGCAGGTGGCGAGGAACAAGGCGAGCCATACCGGGAAGTATTTGAAGCCGGTACTGAAGCGGGGCTGAAGGTGCCGAAAATCATCATCATCGCAGGGCCGAACGGGGCGGGGAAAACAACCTTCGCCCGGGAATTCCTGCCCAACGAAGCCGCTTGCCCGATCTTCGTCAACGCCGACTTGATTGCGGCGGGTCTGTCACCTTTCTCGCCCGACACGGCAACGGTCCGCGCTGCGCGCATCATGCTCGAACAAATTGTGGAACATGTTCGGCGAAAGGAAAGTTTCGCCTTTGAAACCACCTTGTCAGGTGTGGGGTATGCCCGGCGCATTCCCGAATGGCAAGCGCTTGGTTATCGTGTTGAACTCTTTTTCCTCAGTCTGCCTGAACCCAAAGACGCCATCTCCCGAGTTGCCCTGCGTGTGCGGCAAGGCGGTCACGATGTTCCTGAGGCAGTCATCAGGCGACGCTTTGCCTCGGGATTGGGAACTTCAAACGAATCTACCGTCACCTGGTCGATGCCTGGGCGATGTACGACAATTCAGGCCACGAACCAAAGCTCCTTGATTGGGGAGAACGCGATGAACCCAAAGCCGATTGAACAAGCCAAGACCTCCGACCTGGCGAAATCCCTCCCGGCATTGCGCCGCGCGGCCAAGCATGCCCGTGAATTGGCCAGAAAGACGGCGGCTGAGGAACAACAAGCCCGCAAGCACACCCCTACAAAGAAAACATCATAGTCCTGCTGCCATAAGGGCATGGCATGAACACTTCGGCGACTGAACTGAGCTTCGATGGCGGCATGATGTGGGTCAGCCTCGCCGACGGCCGCAGGCTGGGCGTGCCTCTCGCCTATTTCCCCCGCCTGCTGGCCGCCACGGCCGAGCAGTTGAAAAGCTACGAGCTATCCGGTGGTGGCACCGGGATCCACTGGGACGAACTGGATGAGGACATCCGTGTGGAGGGACTGCTCATGGGAATAGGCGATCGCACGCGCGGCAATCGGATCGCCGCCTGACGACCGACACGGGCTCACGCCCGCATCACATACTCCCGCATGCGCCACCGCATGGCCGCATCCGGCATGCGGCCCAGCCCCGCGCCCATGTTCTCGTCCAGGTGATCGGGGTTGGTGGTGGCCGGGATCGCGCAGGTGACGGCGGCATGGCTCACCACCCACTTCAGGAAGAACCGCGCCCAGTTGGCACAGTCGATCTCGGCGGCCCAGGACGGCAGGGGCCGGCCGGCCACCCGGTGGAACAGGTTGCCGCCGTCGAACGGGCGGTTGACCACCACCGCCACGCCGCGTTCGGCGGCCAGCCGCAGCAGCGGTTCGGCGCTCTCGTCGGCCAGGTTGTAGGTGATCTGCAGCACGTCCAGGGGCTCGTCGCGCAACAATGCCGCCACCTCGTCATGGCGCCGGCCGTGCGAAGTGGAAATACCGATGTAGCGCACCAGGCCGCGTTCGCGCGCGGCGCGCAAGGTCTTCAGGTGGGCGCGCCAGTTGAGCAGGTTGTGCACCAGCACCACGTCGAGGCCGGGCAGGCCCCACAGCCGCAGGGAATCCTCCAACTGGCGCGGCCCGCCGGCATCCAGCGGGGTCCAGATCTTGGTCGCGGCAAACACCCGCTCGCGTCCGGGCATGTCCGCCAGCAAGCGGCCCAGCAGCCATTCCGCGCGGCCGTACATGGGCGACGAATCGACCATGCCGCCGCCGTGGGCGAGAAATCGCCGCAGCACCTCGCCCCGCCGGCGCACCGCCTCGTAATCGTCGCCGACGTCGAAGGTCAGCCAGGTGCCCATCCCGATCACCGGCAGGAGCGGGCCGCCGCGCGGCAGGGCCTTGCGCAGTCCAGGTTGCGCGGCAGCGCCCGTCGCCAGCGGCGCGATCAGCGCCGGCAACAGGCCAAGGGATTGGGCAAGGAAATGTCTGCGGTGCATGCTCGCGATGACCGGCGCTCGGCAACGAGGTTCCACCTGAAGGCGGGGTTGCCGCATCTTCCCCTCGTCGGTAGGATTCCCGGTAGCATTGTGCATAGGAACAATCATGCTTGCTGAAAAACTCTCCATCTCCCTGCCGCCGGACACCGTGGCTTTCATCGAATCCTATCGGGAATCCCACGCCATCAAGAGCCGTTCCCAGGTGGTGGAACTGGCCTTGCGCAAATTGCGCGAACAAGAACTGGAAGCGGCCTATCGCGAAGCCTCCGGGGAGTACGACCCGGCCTGGGAACAAGCCGCCGCGGATGGGCTGAACGATGAAGCGTGGTGACATCTACTATGCCGATCTGAACCCCACCGTGGGGTCCGAGATCAACAAGCGCCGCCCCGTCCTCATCGTCAGCAACGACGCCAACAACCGGGCGGCGAATACGGTGACGGTTCTCCCCATCACCTCCAACATCGCCAAGGTATTTCCCTTCGAAGTCGCCATCTCCCGCGCGGATTCCGGGCTGCCCAAGGATTCCAAGGCCCAGGCCCAGCAGATACGCACCATTTCCAAGGCGCGCATCACCGGGCAGCCGGCGGGCAACCTCAAGGCGGAAAAGATGCGGTCGGTGGACGCGGCCATCCGGCTGCACCTGGCCTTGGACTGACCGCATGCCCGCTCCCGCCGCCCTTCTCGACCTGGTCGCCCGCTTCCGCGAGCAACTACCCGACTACAAGCACGGCCAGTACAACGAAACCCAGCTCCGGCGCGACTTCCTCGATCCCCTGTTCCGGCTGCTGGGCTGGGACAGTAAATCCCATAAGAAATCCATTCATCAACCATAAACAATCCAGCGAGGCAAAGGCCATGACGATCCCCGACTATCAAAGCGTGATGAAACCACTGCTTCGGTTCACCGCAGACAAGTTGGAGCACTCCCTGCGTGAAGCGGTAGACAGCCTGGCAATCGAGTTCAGGCTGACCCAGGATGAACTCAAGGAACTCTTACCGAGTGGGCAACAATTCGTCTTTGTGAACCGCGTGGGCTGGGCGCGCACCTATTTGAAGAAGGCCGGCCTGCTTGAAAGCACGCGCAGAAGCCACTTCCAAATCACGGCACGTGGCTTGGACGTACTAAAACAATCGCCGGATCGTATCGATGTGAAATACCTCGATCAATTCGATGAATTTAAGGAATTCCGGAACCTGAAACGTGCTCGGCTGGAAGAAGCAGATATCAAGGACGAGCTTTCCGACAACACGCCAGAAGAGGCCCTCGAAACAGCCTACAAACAGCTTCGCGACACCTTGGCGAACGACCTGTTGCAGCAACTCAAGGGGAGTTCACCAGGACTGTTCGAAAAAATCGTGGTGGAACTGCTGGTCAAGATGGGGTATGGCGGCAGCCGCAAGGATGCGGGCAAGGCCATCGGACGAAGCGGCGACGAGGGCATCGATGGAATCATCAAGGAAGACCGCCTTGGCCTGGACATCATCTTCATTCAGGCCAAGCGCTGGGATGGGACAGTAGGAAGGCCGGAGGTACAGAAATTTGCGGGCGCCTTGCAGGGACAGCGTGCGCGCAAGGGCATCATGATCACCACCTCTTCGTTCTCAAAGGAAGCCCATGACTATGCGTCGAGAATCGAGAACAAGATTGTGCTGATCGACGGTGATCAACTCGCCCAATTGATGATCGACCATGGCCTGGGTGTCAGTCCCGTTGCCGAGGGTGTAAGAATTTTTGTGTAAACGGTCCCCCGGCAGGAAACTGCCGCATTGCCAGGAGCGATGATGACCGTACTGAAGCACGATGTACCCCCCGAGCTGATAGATA
>Ga0194126_10005065_pt1 | contig 19682 bp, 17 predicted proteins | sample TA2KigC150mmetaG_FD_148641 | JGI IMG/M metagenome (GOLD analysis project Ga0194126, IMG submission 148641) | Freshwater microbial communities from Lake Tanganyika, Tanzania - TA2015035 Kigoma Deep Cast 150m | ecosystem: Environmental > Aquatic > Freshwater > Lake | place: Tanzania: Lake... | reverse complement strand
ATGCGACCCTCCGGTGTAAACGGATCGTCGGCGACCTGTTGAATTTTGCCCGTGAACAGGAAATGCTGACCCAGGAATCCTGTATTCACGATATCCTGGAGTTGGCGATAAAAAGTGTGACCAGTCAGTTAAATTTCAACCGGGTGCAGATCATCCGGTGTTTCACGGAGGATCTGCCGCTGATCCAGGCTGACCCCGCGCAATTGGTGCAGGTGTTCGTCAACCTGCTCAACAATGCGGCCGATGCCATGGCCGAGGGGGGCGCCATCACCATCACCACCCGACTCTCCGAGGGTCGGACAGTAGAAATCGATATTGCCGATGCGGGACGCGGCATCGCGGAGGAGCACTTGGGGAAGCTTTTTACCCCCTTCTTTACAACCAAACCTATCGGAAAAGGAACGGGGCTGGGTCTATCCATTGTCTACGGCATCATCAAAATGCATCGCGGGCAGATTCAGGTATCCAGTCAAGTGGGCAAAGGGACAACCTTTACCGTCACCTTGCCCATGCTTGCCGCAAAAACGGCGCCCAATAAAGAGGCGAACGCGGTCAATGCACTGATCCAGTAAAGGAGCCATGGAAGCCAAAGGAACGATCCTCATCATCAGTGAAAATAACGATGTTCTGGTGTCCTGCAATCAGGCCCTGGACCCGGCGCGTTTTTCCGTTCGGACGACCGATACCCTGCCCGAGCGGCCATGCACACCCGCAAGCGAGGATAGCGACATCGTCGTCATGGATGCCGCGATGCTTCCCGATCGACCGGAGAAGCCTCTTTTTGCACACCTGGCGGTGAATCAACCCGAAAGGGGATGCATCCTCCTCGCTGGTCCAACGACATGGAATCGTGCCGCACAAATGGTGACGTTGGGAGTTTACGATCTCATCCCCCTGCCGATCATCCCCGAACTCTTTGCGCTTCGCATCGACCGAGCGATGGAACGGCGCAGGACGGCGTTGGAACTCAGAAGGCTCCAGGTCTTTGAGCAGGACGTCTCTCGTCTATGGTCCGTCACCAAAGGAGAATTGGAGACCTCCGAGCTTTTCGACGAGGATTTTCTGGCGCCGGCCGCTTTCCGGCTTACGATCGCGCATGAATTCCGCGCCCCTCTCACGGCGCTTCAGAGTTTTTTGCTCATACTCTTGAAAGGATATGCGCCCCCGGAACAATGGAAGGAGATGATCCGGCATGCCCTGGATCGTTCGGAGGATCTGTTGAACCTCGTGGACAACCTGATGAATCTGGCCACCGCAAGGCAGGAAATGTCCGCTGAGAATCGATCCCTGGTGCGGCTGGGGGAGGAACTGGCAAAGGTCCTGCCCTCCCTCCAAACGGAGGCCGAGGGCAAAGGGCTTTCGCTGACACTTACCGTCCGCAACGACCCCACGGTTGAGGTCCACCTCAATCATCTAAAGCATCTGTGGACCAACTTGATATCCAATGCGGTCAAATACACCCGGAGCGGAGGCCGGATCGGGATAACGGTCGACCGGGATGAGAAACACGCGATCGGGGAGGTTCGGGACTCGGGAATCGGGATCTCCCCGCAGGACCTGCCGTCGATCTTCAACGAATTTTTTCGGACCGTCGAGGCGAAGCAGATGGAGCGGCGGGGCACGGGGCTGGGATTGCCGCTCGTCAAGCGCATCGTGGAGGGGTACGGAGGAACCGTAGAGGTCACATCCACCCTCGGTGAAGGGAGCCTCTTCCGGTTCACATTGCCGCTGGCCGTCATTCCCCCGGACAAAGCCGCGAAGGACCCGGAGGTCGCGCTTTAGTCTTTCCGGTTCAATTCCCCCCGATGCCTGCTTCGGTTTCTGTTGTCTCTATCGGAGACCCCTGAACACGCCGCGGGCCGGTTCTCCGTCGAGACGAACCTCTGCATCTCAAGGTGATTATCCGATAGCCCTTTTCACCTGTTCGAGAAGTTTATCCGGATCGATGGGTTTGTGAATCCAATCGGATGCAGGGACATATTCATCGGACGGCAGTTCGCTGCGCACCCTCTCTCCCGTGAGCGAGGTGGCCATGATGACCGGTATATCCTTGAGGTCCGGGTCGGCGGCCATCTGGCGGCGGGTATCCAGTCCGTCGAGGATATAGGACATCATGATATCGAGGATGACCAGGTCGGGCTTTTCCTTCCGCATGACCTTCAGCCCCTCCTCCCCGTTGGCCGCCGTCAACACCTGGTGATTCTGAAATTGCAGGATCGTCCGGGAAATCTTGATGAAATCGGGATCGTCATCGACAACAAGGATTTTGGCCATACTTCTTCTTCCTCCTTCACTCAAGCGCTGTGCGATGCATTGCGTTTTTTTGCTTCATAAAGTTCCATCGCCCGTTTGGGCCCATAATACCACTTCGCATGATGCTCCGCTGCATAGGTGGCGGAGGTGACGCCGAAGCGCATGCTGACCAGGGCGGCCCACATCAGCGGGTGCGCCACCGCCAGAAACAGATGCACAATGAGCATGCAGACGGAGACGATCATGGTCAGATCATGGACCACGACCATCCAGCGAAACAGCTCCGCGGATACGATCCCCTTGCCGTACCACATGATCAGACCGCTGACGACGAACAGGACCCAGGAGATGATCATCACGATCGCATTGATCTTTTCCCCGGTGTTGAACCGGCCCTGCGGCGGCATGGCGTCGTGCTTTCCCCAGACATAATAGCCGAAGGCGTTTTTCAGCCAGCCCAGATCTTCTTTTTCAAAGGCGAACTCCTTCAGATGCATCCATAATCGCCGAGGTTGCAGGATGCCGTATATCACGGGCACCGCGATGAAAAGGATCGCCACCAGACGGTGAACGAGGCGCATCCATTGTCCGGCTTCCCCCTGGGCCAGGGGTTTCAGGGCGTCCAGATAGAGAACGAGTCCTGTGACCACCAGGGGGATGAAAATGGCGGTATTCACCCAGTGCAGGAGACGCTCTACAAAGGTGTACTTCGGGATCCAGCGGATCTGGAAGACATGTCCTGCTTCTTGAATTTGACCGTTCATTCGACTTCCTCCATTTTGATGTTCCTACGGATAATCAGCCAGGCCAGGAAGGTCCCCAGCACCGTTCCGCCTATGGCGATCTTTCCCAATGGCTGAACGACGTTTTGCCACATCATGGCCATGGCCGGGTACTGCGGATCCGCCGGTAGTCCGTAGGTTTCGGGTTTTTCGACCAGCACATACAAGCGTCCGAGCCCGCCGACGGCCGCTTCTCCGTAGAGATTGGCCGCAGAAAATCCACGGGTCTTGAGCGTCTCCACCCTTTTCTTTCCCGCCGCGATCATCTGCCCCCGGTCTCCCCAATAGAGGGCCTGGGCCGGACAGGTCTTCACGCAGGAGGGGGTCAGGCCGTTATCGGTGCGGTCCTGGCAGAAGGTGCATTTTGAGGTCTTGCCCTTCGACATGATCACCCCGCCTGCCGTGTCCAACCTGGGAATGCCGAACGGGCAGAACTGGGAGCAGTAACCGCAGCCGTTGCACAGATCCAGCTCCACGGTCACCCTTCCGTCGGCCTGCTTCTTCAGGGCTTTGGTCGGACAGACGTCGACGCAGGCGGCCTCTCCGCAGTGCATGCAGCCTTCCTTTAGAAAAAGCCATCGAAACCCCTGGCGACTCTCGTATTCGTTAAATCTAATCCGTGTCCACGTCTGGGGGGTCAGGTTTGGAGGATTCTCATAACTGCCCGTGTTGACGGTCTTTGAATACTCCCACCCCGTAAGTTCGTTCCACTGCTTGCAGGCTACCTGACAGCCGCGGCAGGCGGTGCACTTTGATTCGTCGATCAACATCGCTTTGCGCGCCATAAGATCCCCTTTCTAGGCCTTTTTGATATCCACAAGGAATGCCTTGTATTCCGGAATCGTCGTATTGGCATCCCCTACATGGGGCGTCAGATCATTGGCCACGTCTCCCGTCGCCAGACCTCCCCATCCGAAATGCCAGGGCATTCCGATCTGATGAATGGTTTTATTTTCCATCTTGAACGGTTTGAAGCGGCCCGTGACTACCGCGGCCATGGTGATTTCTCCCCGGGCGGAGCTGACCTTCACGCGGTCGCCGTTTTGAATGCCCTTTTCGGCCGCCAGTTCCTTGCTCATCTCGACAAACATCTGGGGATGGCATTCGGTCAACCAGCCCAGCCATCGCGACATCCCGCCGGCCTGCCAGTGCTCGCAAACCCGGTACGTGGTCGCCACGATGGGGAACTTGTCCGTCTTTCCTATATTATCCCCGATCGATTTGCCCTGATCGGTCTTCCACACCTGGATGGCCGGATTGTGCAGGCGCGATGAAAAGGGGTTCTTCGCGACCGGCGTCTCCATGGGTTCGTAGTGTTCCGGCAGCGGCCCATCATTAAGGGCGGAAAAGAGCCCCCCTCTTCCGTCCACGCGCATGATAAAGGGATCCTTTCCTCCGGGATCGGAGGGGGCCCTGGTGGGGACAAAATCGGGAACGTCGTAACCCGTCCATTTCTTCTGGGCATCGTCCCACCAGATCAGTTTTTTGTCCTCACTCCAGGGCTTGCCGTTGGGATCGGCGGAAGCGCGGTTATAAATGATGCGCCGGTTGGCCGGCCAGGCAAAACCCCAGAAGGGGTACATCCCCAGTCCGCCCGGGTCCTTCTGTCCCCGCCGCTTGCTCGCGGGCATTATCTTTCCCGCCCCGTCATCGGCGGGCGCGAAATATCCCCCATAGATCCAGCAGCCGCACGCGGTGCTGCCGTCGGCCTGCAACATCGCGAACGTCTTGAAGAGGTCGCCCTTGTTGGCAAGGATGTTTCCCTGGGGGTCTTTGATGACCGCGGTCGCGTAACCGTTGAGCTCCTGGGCCACCTTCTCCACGCTCAACTCCTTGCCGTAGTCCCAGTTGAGATGAACGATGGGATCCGCGAAGGGTCCCGGGGCCGCGGCGTAGAGCGCCTTCAATTTAAGGGCGATGAGGTTGAGGATCTGATGGTCCGGCAGCGCTATCCCGGGGGGATCTGCCACCTTGGACCGCCACTGGAGCAACCGGCCGCTGGTGACGATGCTTCCCTCCTTCTCCATGGCGTCCGCCGCCGGCAGGATGAAGACCTCGGTCTTGATGTCGGCGGGTTTGACGCCCGGGGCGCGCCAGAACGAACAGGTTTCGGTATCGAAGAGCTCCTGGACGACCATCCATTTGAGCTTCTTGAGCGCCTCCCGCTCCAGGCGGGAATTGGGCCCGCTGACCGCCGGGTTCATTCCCATGGCCCAGAGCCCCTGGATCTTGCCTGCATACATATCCTGAAACATTGCCATCCAGTAGTGCTTCGCAGGGCTCTCCACCTTGGGCAGGTAGTCGTAGGCGAATTGATTTTCCGCGGTGGCGTGATCCCCCCACCAGGCCTTCAGGAGACTGACGAAGAATTTAGGCTTGTTGGCCCAGTAGCTGGTCTTGGGGGTCTCTTTCTCGTTGTAGGCGGCCAGGGTGGGATGATCGCCTGCCCTGGGAATGGCCATGTATCCGGGAACCAGGTGCGCCAGGATTCCCTGGTCCGTCGACCCCTGGACGTTGGATTCCCCGCGCAGTGCATTCACCCCGCCTCCCGGCATCCCCACGTTGCCCAGAAGGAGCTGGATCATGGCCATACAGCGCACGTTCTGGGATCCTACGGTGTGCTGCGTCTGCCCCATGGCATACAGAATGGTGCCGGACTTGTTCCTGGCCCCCGTGGTGGCGTACAGTTTGTAGACCGCCTCCAGCTTATCCTGAGGGCAGCCTGTGATATCGGAAACCGTTTTGAGCGTGTACCGGGCATAATGACGCTTCATGATCTGGTAGACACATTGCGGATGTTTCAGTGTCTCGTCCCGGACAGGGTTTCCCTGGGGGTCCAGTTGGTATTTCCAGGTGCTCTGATCGTATTTGCCGAAGCCGTCGCCGTCGTCATCCACGAACCCCGAAAACAGGCCATCCAGATTGGCGGGGCCTTTGAACCCCGGATCGATCACATTGGCTGCATTGGTATAATGGAGAACATACTCTTTATGGATCAATTGGTTATCGATCAGGTATTTGATCATTCCGCCGAAGAAGGGGATATCCGTTCCGCTGCGGATCGCGACGTAAAGGTCGGCCTGCGAGGCCGTCCTGGTGAAGCGGGGGTCCACCACGATCAGCTTGGCCCCCCGCTCATCCTTTGCCTTGTTGATCCAGGTCATCGATGCCGGGTGATTCTCGGCGCAATTGGAGCCGTCGATCAGGATCACATCGGCATTCTTCAGATCCATCCAGGTATTGGTCATCGCGCCACGACCCAAACTTGCGGCCAGACCGGCCACCGTAGCGGAGTGTCAGAGACGGGCCTGATGCTCGATATAGACCGTACCCAGGGCGCGGTTCAGCTTGGTGGCCAAGTAACATTCTTCGTTGTTGTTGGCGGCGCCGCCCATGAAGGCGATGCCCGTGTTGCGGTTCACCGTCACGCCTTTGTCGTTTGTTTTCTGGAACGTGGCGTCGCGGGTGGCTTTGATCCGCTTGGCCACTTCGGCGATCGTCCACTCCCAGTCCTTTTCCTCATACTTGTCGCTGCCCGGCGCCCGGTACAGTGGTTTTTTCAGGCGCAGCGGGCTCTGGGAAAGCTGCCTGACGGCTATGGATTTTGGATCGAGTGCCCCTCGGTTGACGGGGTTGTCGGGGTCCCCCTCCGAATTGATGATGTGGCCGTCGGGTCCCGTTGCGATGAGCAATCCGCATCCGCAGGAACAGTAAGGACAGATGGTGGCGGCTTCCTTAATCGGCTTATGCAATGGGAAAGCTTTTACTTTTTCCGCGGATACCGCCATGCCGGGAGGCAAAAGAATGGATCCTGCGGTGAGCCCTGAATACTGCAAGAATTTCCGTCGCGTGATACCCATACACTCCAAACCCTCCTTATAGGAATTGATGGACCGATGTCTATTGTCAGAAACTTATCGAAGCGACTAACTTTGCGGTTAAGATTGTTTATCCCGGCTTTGTTACATCCATCCTCCTTACACCCGATGAAAACCCTCCGCGGAGAAGCTACGCCTCTGTAGATGTCAGACGATCGACGGGTTTTGGGGCGGTTGGCGCCTCCTCCTTTTTGACGCCCCTGGAAAAACCGAGCAGCATCATCACAGCGGGTATCAGTTGGGCGACGACGATCAGGGCGCAGAAAGCCAGGAATATCCAAACGAACAGATCGCTGTTGTCCTCGACTGCGGAAGTCCCTGCAGCCCACAAAGGGGCAGCATTTCCGCAAAACCCAGCAATGACCAGACCCCATTTCACTCTATTATACATAGAACTAACCATCCCTTCTTGTCAATATCAATGAGGAAGAGGTTTTCTGGCATACGTCGTCCTGTTCAGGTTTTCCAGGGCGCATTTGACAACCTGCCTTATCTCCTCCTCGTCCTCCGGTTCCGCGGGCCGCAGGGCGTGATAAAAAATCCCCTCCGTGCGTGCTTTCCTGATCATGGGCAGGGGGGCATCGTCGGCGATCAATATGATCATCAGGTGAGGGTTGCAATGTTTTAAGAGTGGAATGAGCTCTGCGGAGGTAAGCTCATCCAAAGCGCTTCCTAATAATACGATCTGGGCGGTCTTTTTCAGCACACCGTCGATGGCTTTGACCGCGGAGTCGGTAACCATGACGTCATAACCGGCGTTTATCAGCAAGCTGGCCATCTGTCTGCGCGTTTCCACATTTTTATCGGCGATGAGCAGCCCCACCATGAATCAGTTCTCGCTTGTCTTTCCGGCGCCCTGGCGCCAACAGCCGTTATAGAATTTTCGTCCCCGGTTTCGTCAATGGCCGGCTCTCGGCGCCGTCAAAGAGGCCTATGATCATCGTCACGAAAAGCAGCAAACTGGGAATCAACTGGAGCACGATGATGAGGGCGCCGAATCCCAGAAAAAGAGCTATCAGCAGACTACCGACCATTGTCTCCGCATCTTCGGAAGCCAGCGCAGGCGTTGCCCACACCGCCACCGCCGCAAAAACCGTCATGATGATTCTCATGGCGTCCTCCTTTCGTCACATGGGTTTATTGCCTGTCTATTTAAATAAACAGCAATGGTCGTGCCAAATCGCGCGCTTTCGGTTTGTTTTCTTTATCATATTGTTATCATTAGTAAATTATAGAAAGGAGCGGTTTAGCAGGCCTCTGCTTGTGTCATGAATGTATAATTACGCGATACAAGTCTGAATGCGTCAGGGGGCGGGAACTTGCGAACCAGGAAGATAAACGCTTGAATACAGAAAGGATATAAACGGTTTAGGGGTTGTACAAAAAAATATACTTACCGCAGCGGCCGATCTGTTCCCGGCGGTTCGCTCGTTAAGGAGAGTGCGACTTCGTTTGGACCGTTAGCGGGGCTCCTATGGCGGGTGATCGTCATCGAGAAACCGTGGTTAAGGGAGTTGTACTGGGCCGGACAGTGGCGGGGGATCTAACCGGCCGGGCGGCTGGGGGTGGGATTCTCGTCGCTCTGACAGGGGTAATTTGATGACAAAGGATGTGCCTTCGTTCAACTTGCTCTGTACTTCGATTTTACCGCCGTGCCTCTCGATGATGCCATAGGAGACGGAAAGACCCAATCCGGTGCCTTTATCGCTTTTCGTCGTGAAGAAGGGATCAAATATTTTTTCCATGTTTTCTTCAGCGATTCCCGCTCCGGTATCGGTTATTTTCATGCAGGCGTATTCGTTTTCCGTATATGTTTTGATGGTGATGGTTCCGGTTCCGGGCATCGATTGGCCGGCATTGAGCAGCATGTTGATGAAAACCTGCTCGATCTGGTTCTCGTCGATCGGTATGAGCGGTAAATCCGGCTGATAGTCCCTGATGATATCGATGTGGTGAAAGCTCGACTGGGGGCCTATCAGCGAAAGGGTTCTCTCCATGACCTGAACGAGCGAAGCCGGTTTCTTCTGCGGTATCGATTCGCGGGAAAAATCCAGCAACCCTTTCACGATCTTTGCGCATCGCTTCGCTTCATTGATGATTACATCGGTGTCGTTTTTCAAGGAAGGATCGAGCTTGGGATTGCCGTGGATCAGGTTGGCGAACATGAGGATCCCCGTCAGGGGATTGTTGATCTCGTGGGTGATACCTGCCACCAGTCTTCCGAGGGAAACCAGCTTTTCAGAACGTAGGAGCTGTGCCTGCATCTTTTTGATTTCGTAGGTTCTTTCCGTGACTTTGGCCTCGAGGTTCTTTCCCCATTCCTCGAGTTCCTTCCGGGCGCTCTTGAGGCTTGATGTCATCTGGTTGAAGGCATCGGAAAGGTCACCCATTTCATCGCGGGCGAGTGACGCATAATGCACCAGGGCGTCGAAATCCCCCCTGGCAATTCGCGCTGTCTGGGTCAGGAGATTCTTCACCGGCCGGTTGACCAGGCGATGTGTGAAGAAGGTGATGGCGAAGGAGATGGACAGCAGAAGAAAAACCGTTAGAAAAATGGTTCTGTTACGATAATGATCTGTCATGGCCTGCATGTTTTCAAGGGAAACGATGGTGTCCAGCACGCCTAAGATCTTTTGCGTGGATGGGTGGAAGTGGCAGGCTGCCAGGTAGCAGCTTTCCTCGTTGTAGATGGCCTTGGCCATGCCGACCACCTGCTTTCCCTTTTTATCGGAATAAACCCGGCTCCTGCTCATTGTAGAGGCTTGCACCTTCGGCTCGCCAATGTCGTGGCACATGTTGCAGCCGGCCTCGCTCTTGTCAAGATACCTTCCGATTTCTTCTTTTTCGGTCGAGAAGGTGATATAACCGTTCTTATTGATCATTCTGATATGATCGACTCCCTGCAGCGTGCCCACTTCCCGGATCATTTCGTAGGCCCGCTGCCGTTTGTCTTCGAGCATTTCATAATGGGTGGTCTTGATGATCGTTTCGCTTAATTTATCGGCATCGGAGATAGCCGCTTCCAGGAGCATGGTTTTAAATGTGGCGATGTTGATGTAGGAAAACGAAACCATGAACACAAGCAGGATGAGACTTGTACCGATGGTCAATTTGGTGATCAGGCTGATCCGCAAGCGTTTTGTCCCAAATGATGCGAAAAGAGGTTATTGTCGATGTCACCTGACCTTAATGTATACACATGTGATAGTCAAGAGCGATGTTCCGACAGGGCTGTGCCAATTTTAACCTCATATATGTGGCTGGATGATGGTCCCGCCACTCACCTGGTGGAATTTTTGGCCCCTTCTACAGCTCGGCCGCTCCGCTTCCCAAACTCGCCCTGCGGGCTCAGACAATGGGAAGCGGCCGCTTCGCGAACGCTTTCCCTCGCCGAGAGGGGCGCCCACACAATTCCACAAAGGTTCGTTTGGGGACCATCATCCAGCCGACGTTGACGGGACCTTGGATGTTACGAGTATGCGTCGTCGCTCAAGGCAACCGTAGGTAAATTTATATTGCTTTTTACCCTTGTATATATTAACCATACAGCCGTTTTGTCCTGATGCAGCTCCAAGCCAATACACGGTTCGGAAAATCCTTGCCACGCGGGAGATCGAATAATGCATGATGATGGTCTTTCTCTATTATATCGGGGGAACGGCATGTTCAACAGGCTTTCCTGTCTGACGTTCGCGATCGTGATGTTTTTTCTGTCCGCTTATCCACTGCAGGCGGATCAGGGTCTGCCGGTCGATTCGGCTGCCTGCCTCGGCTGCCACGGGGATAAAATCTCCGCCGCTGCCTTTGTCTCTTCCGTTCACGGCAAGAATGGCTGCAACAGCTGTCATGTCCAGCTTACCGACCTTTCCCGGCATGTGAAGGGTCAGATAAAAATGGAAAGGGTCAGCTGCGAGCGCTGCCATAAAAAAGAAAATGCCGAGCATTATGCCAGCGTCCATATCCAGAAGGATGTCAAGTGCGCCGACTGCCATACCGACATCCATTCGCACCGCTATTGGAAAAACGACAAACGCATTGTGGTTGCCAAGTGCATTCAGTGTCATGATCAGGAGGCGGTGTACCGGCAATCGATTCACGGTAAAACGGTGGCAACGGGCAATCAGGATTCCGCTGCCTGCAACGACTGCCACAATCTCCACGATATCAAACCGATGAATGACCCGAAATTCCATACAGACCGGGTATTTCATACCAAAGTATGTCTGAAGTGCCATAGAGATGAGAAGATGATGAAGCGAAACAATGTCTTCAATGTGGCTACAAAGACCTACATGGACAGTTATCACGGAAAAAACTATCGGCTCGGTTATCCGGAAAAGGTTGCCGGTTGTTCCGACTGCCACACCGCCCATTCCGTATTGAAGGCATCGGATCCCCTTTCTACAGTCAATCCCGACAATCTGGTCGCGACATGCAGGCAGTGCCACAAACAGGCCACATCAAAGTTCACGAAATTCTACGCCCATGGGGAACATACGGACAGAGAAAAATACCCCCTGCTCTATTGGACTTATATTCTAATGGTGGGTTTGTTGGTCGGCACGTTTGCCGTTTTCTGGGTGCATACGCTTTTGTGGATGTACCGTGGATTTGTGGAAAACAGGGAGAGGGCGGCGCTTCTTGCGGAAGGGGCTGTCGGCCATATACCCGGCGGATTCAAGCAGTACCGACGTTTCAGCACCCGCCACATCATCCTGCACATCCTGGTCATTGTCAGTTTCCTCGGTCTGGCTCTAACCGGATTGCCGCTGAAGTTCAGCGACCAGGAGCTGTCAAAGCTTCTCATGGCGCTGTTCGGCGGGGCGGCCAACGCAGCCCTGATTCATAGGATATGCGCGGTGATCACCTTTGTTTATTTCCTTTCGGCCAATATCATGTGCATTCATTTTCTCTTCTTCAGGAAAGACATCCCGGGGAACTGGATGCAGCGATTGCTCGGTCCCGACTCCCTGTGTCCCAACGAACGGGATGTTAGAGATATCACGGCCATGATGCGGTGGTTTTTTTTCAAGGGGCCGAAACCCACCTTCGAGCGCTGGACCTACTGGGAAAAGTTCGATTTTCTGGCGGTCTTCTGGGGGATGTTTGCCATCGGGGGCTCCGGCCTGATGCTCTGGTTCCCGGAGTTTTTCGGTCGAATCTACCCCGGATGGATGTTCAATGTGGCGACGATCATTCATTCCGACGAGGCGCTGCTTGCCACCGGATTTATCTTTACGGTGCATTTCTTCAACACCCATTTTCGTCCCGAAAAATTCCCGATGGACTTTGTCATTTTCAACGGTCAGATATCGAAGCATGAGTTCATAGAGGAACGCGGCGATCAGTGGAGGCGTTACGAAGAGGAGGGAAAAACCGAAGAGTGCCTTGTGAAGAAGCGAAGCGGGGCGTTCTTTGACTTCTTCTTCAAAGGGTTCGGCTTTTTTTCCCTCTTCCTGGGGATTGCCCTGCTGTTTTTAATGTTTTATACTTTTTTAGCGGCGCTGCAGTAATGGAGTCAACATCTATAGAAGCGATTTACCATAGAGAAGAAGAGGGGAAATCACACCATGCCTGAGAATAAGAATATACTGGGGTATTTCTTCAATATCGTCAGCCTTATCGGTATGATACTGGCCGTGGTGGCCACCAGTCTGATCATTGTTCTGCTTTCGGTGGAGTTGATCACCGGCGTGGAGAGCCCCTACCTGGGTGTTCTGGTCTATTTCATCTTTCCCGCCATGCTGATACTCGGTTTGATCCTGGTGCCCATCGGCGCCTTACGTGTGCGAAGACAGCGCCGCAAGCAAGCACCCGAAACCATTTCCCCCTATCCCGATCTGGACCTGAACGACCGCCACACGCGCCGGCTGTTCGTCTTCTTTATCCTGGGCACCGTGGTCTTTGTGGTGATTATTTCCATAGCGGCAATGAAAGGTTACCATTTCACCGAGTCTTCGGATTTCTGCGGAAAGCTGTGCCACACGGTGATGACCCCGGAACATACCGCCTGGAGCAACTCGCCCCACGCCAGGGTGCGCTGCGTGGAGTGTCATATCGGACCGGGGGCACAGTGGTATGTCAAGGCCAAGATTTCAGGCCTGAAGCAGATCTACGCCGTTCTGGCTCAAACCTACGCGGCGCCCATCGAAACACCGATCACGAATCTGCGTCCGGCGCGCGATATCTGCGAGCGCTGCCACTGGCCTGAAAAATTCTACTCGGGAAGGCAGCGGGTGTTTTATCACTATGCGCCCGATGAGAAGAACACCCCCCGGGAAACCAACATGCTGATCAATATCGGCGGAACTCCGAAAACCCCGACGGCCATGGGCATCCATTGGCATATAGGCAACGAGGTCTATTATATCGCCAAGGACAGGAAGCGTCTTGAAATCCCCTATGTGGCCGTGAAGGACAAGAGCGGCAAGATCACCGAGTTCCATGACGAGTACGAACCGCTTTCCAAAGAGGAGATTGCCAAGGGGGAGAAGCGTCTCATGGATTGCCTGGACTGCCATAACCGTCCGTCCCATATTTACCGTTCACCCGGCCGGGAGATGGATGAAAATATTGTCTCCGGCCATATCGATCCCGCTTTGCCCTTTGTCAAGAAGGTGGCCGTGGAGCTTCTGAGCAGACCCTACAAAACCAAAGAGGAAGGCAGGGCGGCCATTGCCAGCGGCATAGCGGAATACTACGCCAAGAACCACCCGAAAACGGCCGCCGATAAAGCCGCGGCGATCCGGCAGGCCGTCGAGCGGGTGCAGGATATTTATAACCGGAACTTCTTCCCGAATATGAAAGTCTCATGGAATACCTATCCCGACCATATCGGTCATTTCTATACCCCCGGTTGTTTCCGCTGTCATGGCGGAAAGCACAAATCCGCAGACGGCAGGGTGATTTCAAAAGATTGTAATATTTGCCATACCGTTCTGGGCCAGAAACAGCAGAACATCAGGCCCGGGATGAAGGCGAAAGGGTATGTCCACCCGACGGACATCGGCGACAGCATGATCGCGATGAACTGCAGCGAATGCCATTCCGCGGGCGGCGAAGATGTGCCGGGCGGGGGAAAGGGCAAATAGCGCGGCCCTGATCGGATGATCCCCTGGAGCATAACCTTCACCTGATGCCGGCTGCGGTAAGTCGGGTATGCCGGGGTCGCGCTGTCACGGGGAACATCAGCGGGTGGAAGCCTCCATTTTTTACTGAAAGGTTGTTCAGCCCTCGAAATGCAGAAAAACCCGTGGTGACGCAGGGAGGCGAAGATGTCGGAGTTGTCATCGCTGAAGATCCAGGTAGAGCAGATCGCCGGGCAGGTCGAAGCGCTGACCAGGAAAGTAGATTCGCTCACCGAACAAATCGCCCTTTTCGGCGCCGCCCCGGCGCCGGGCAGGGCCGCATCCGGGGATGACGGTTTACCCGACCCCTCGGAAGTATTGCTGTCATGGGTTGGCCGCTCCTCGCTCCTTCAGCGCCTTTCGACCCTTTGCTTCCTTCTGGTCGTAGCCCTCATTCTGCGCACCGTGACCGACAACGGCATGGTCAACCTTCAACTCGGCGCCGTCATCGGCATGAGCTACGCCTTTGCCCTGATGTTCATGGGTTGGCGATGGTACCGGAGAGCCAATTCACTGGCCCCCATATTTACGGTCTGCGGAGCCGTCCTGATGTTTACCATCGTTGTGGAAACACATGCCCGCTTCGACGCTCTCCCCTCTTTTCATGCCTATATCCTCCTTATGCTGACCGGTCTGGGAACGGCCGTGATCAGCTATGTGTACCGGGCGCCGGCGCCGGTTGCCGTGGGAAACCTCGGCATGTGTATCGCAGGTGCCGCAATCGATTACCCCAACCCCTATTTCCCTTACCTGGGGATTGTCCTGTTGACGGCCAACCTGCTGGGGTTCATGGCCGCCCGGGCCTACAGATATTCCTGGCTCCGCTGGATACTGCTCCTGATTACCCTGTTCATGATCAATCTGTGGGGGATCAAACTTGGGATGACCTTCTTGGGCGGGGAAAAGCCGCCCCGGAGTCTTGCACCGGACTGGTTCCTGCCGATCTTGACCCTTTTCACGGCCACATACGCGATCACCGCCTGGAGGGGTATCGTTCGCAGTCTGTCGGGGCGGATCAGCCGGTTCGAGCTCGCCCTGCCGACGATCAACGTTGCCTGGTCTTTCCTGCTCGTTCAGTATGTGGTTTTCGCCATGGGCGGCAGTAAGGTCCTGCTGGGCGCCATCGGGGCCGTTGCGGGAGCAGGGCATCTGGCCGTTGCAGCGGGACTGGCGGGTCGGGACGCAAGAGGCGCGCGGGGAGCCAATGCCTTTTTCTTTGCCGGGGCTGTTCTCCTGGCGCTTGCCTTGCCTCTGGTCGTGGGAAGCACCCTGCTGTCGCTCCCATTGCTGGCGGCGGTTGCCTTCGGGGCTTCGGTCTTGTCTGCAAAGTGGCATAGCGGGAGCGTTCGTTTGACCTCCTACCTTATGCAGATGTATGCAGCCGCTATGCTCGCGGTGGTTCTTCTCGGATGGGAAACGTCCTCTTTTTCGGTCAGCGCCCTATCGGCGGGCGGGGTTGCCTGCCTGGGTCTTCTGCAATACCGATGGTGCCGCAACCGGAAGCCGCCCGAGGAATCGGCCTTTTTTAACAGGTTTGACAAGAGCGACTTCGCCGCCCTTGGGGTTTTTTTTGCCGCTCTCCTCGGTGTTTTTTTCTTATTGCGGGTGACTGCCCAGCGGGTTTTGGGAATATTCCTGGCGCCGGCTGAATTGAATAACGCCCTGCAGTGCAGCCAGTCGGTCATCATCAATCTGTCCGCAGTTGTCCTGATTTTATTTGCGCAGGCGTACCGCAGCAGAGAATTGCGCAACGTGGCAATCCTGGTGACCGTCATCGGCGCCGTCAATGTTTTTCTCTACGACCTCTTGCGTGCGCACGGTGTTCCGCTTGTGATCAGCGTGCTGTCCTTCGGTCTTGCAACGGCCATGGAATCGGTGATCTTGGGGCGCTGGCAGCGTCAGTCGGCGCCGGCGCAGGACAACGACCGTGCGGGAAGTGCAACCTGAATATCACGGTCCGGGAGTCTTGGAAATGATGCTCCCTTTAGTAGACCTTGCCGATGTTGAGGACCTGAAAGCACTCGCAGTGGTTTCCCCGGCCGGTCATGACGCCGCGGTAACGGTTCAATCCCCGCACCGCTTCGTCGTAGGGGATCGAGGCCAACTGGGAACGGTGGCAGCGGAGGGCTTTTAATTTGAGTTCGATACAATCCGAGATATCTTCCGCGTAAGAAATTTCCGCAATAGGGGTCCAGACCTCGTAGCACAGGACATTTTCCACAGACCAGGGTTCTCCGGGGCATTCCTGAAACCAGGGGCCGCGGGCACGCTTAAGGGCTTCGGCGCAGATTTCATGGGTGATCCGGTGATCGCGGCAACCTTCGCCGGCGTGAGGAAAATAGATGATCTCGGGCCGCTTTGCGCGGATAAGCCGGGTAAGAGAGGTCACATTTTCCGGATTTATCGAAAGGTAACCATCGGCGTTCCGCAGGAAGATCAGGTCGTCGAATCCCATGAGGGACGCGGCTTCGCCTGCCTCTGCCTCTCGAATCCGCCGGAGCTCCTCTTTCGGTTGGTCGAGACTTCCCGCTTCGCCGGAGGTCATATAGACCGCGGTGACCCTATGCCCGCTCCGTATATGATGGAGGATGCTCCCCCCGCAACCGATGACATCGTCATCGGGATGGGGGGCGACAACAAGGGCCTGCACTATTTTATCTCCCTTCGACCAAACCTCTGATCGGCCGTTTCCCTGTAGAGCCGCAGATAGTCCGCCTGTTCGCGGTCGCTGTGGAAACGGGAAGCGATGAACCGCTTTGCCCGTAGACCGGTCTCTCTTGCCTCCTTCTTGTCGCGGAGGATGCGGAGAATCAGTTCATGGAGTTCCTTCTTGTTGCGGAACAGATAACCGGTTTTGTCATTGAGCAGCGAAGCGTTGCCCGAAATGCGCCGGCCGACGACCACCTTCCCGAAGCTAAGCGCCTCGAGAATGGCATTGGCCTCGGATTCGGAGTCCGAGGTGTTCAGGACGATATCGACGCAGCTCAGGAGGGAGGGGATCTCCTTCCGGGAGACCTCGCCCAGAAATCTGATCCACGGCCTGTCCCTGCTTTTTCTCGTCAGGCGCCGGAACTCCTCCTCCTCCAGAACACCGCCGGCGATCAGGAGGCAAAGGTCGGGAAAACGTATCCGCACTTTTTCCAAAACGGGAAAGGCGTACCCGAAGTTCTTGATTCTCCGGATGCCGCCCATCAGGAGACACACCTGTGTTCTGCGGCCTATATGCAGCTCGCTGCGAAAATCCCTTTCTTGCCTTTCCGGGAAAGAAACCGACTGGTGGATGACGGTGATTTTTTGCGGGGCGATGCCTTCACGAATAAGAAGACGGCGAGCCGGATCATTGAAAACCGTTATGCGATCCGACTTTGCCAGGACACGGAGAACCGTTTCCCTCTTCTCTTTCGTCTTGAGATCCACGTAAAGATCGGTTCCCGTGAGTGTCATGATCAGCGGAATCTCGAGCATCTCCTTTATGGCAAGGGCGATACGCCCGGATTTGTAGGCGTGAAAACCGTGGATGAGATCCGGTCCGAATTTTCTGGCCGTTTTTTCGGCCTCCGCTTCTCCAACAGCGGACAGATCGATCACCCGGCATTCGATGCCGTCTTCGGTCACTTCCCTGGCAATCCGTCCCGCTGTGACGGCGTTGCCGGTGAATCGCGGGGAAAAAGCGGGTGTCAGGATGATGCCCTTCATTCCTGCCTCAGCGAAAAAAAGAGATCCCCGACGGTGCGCGTTGCTTTTCGGGGGTATTTGGGATAAATATACCAAGCTTCCCGAGCGAATGCCATACTATATTTCCCGACGAATTGACAGAGCCCGAGTGCGAGATCAGCGTTTAATAAGGAAGGGTCCATTTTATGATTTCCAGCTCCTGCACATATAAACTGACGCTCGAATACGACGGGACGGGCTTCAGCGGCTGGCAATCCCAGGCCAATGCCCGGAGCGTCCAGGGGACGCTGAGCGATGCGGCGCGTCAACTTTTCGGCGGGAAAATCAATATTCAAGGGGCGGGACGGACCGACGCGGGCGTTCACGCCCTCGCGCAGGTTGCCCATCTCGAAGCGCCGCACCGACTGCCGCTGCAGCGGATCATCCATGGTCTGAACGATCTACTGCCCGCCACAATCCACATCCTGCGTGTCGAGGAGGCGCCCGCGGGATTTCATGCCCGCCACTCGGCGCGTCGGCGGAGCTATCTTTACCTGATCTCGCGCACCCGCACTGCCTTCGGAAAACGCTATGTCTGGTGGGTGAAGGATGACCTTGATCTCGGCCGTATGCAGGCGGCGGCGGGCCTGTTCAGGGGATTCCATGATTTTGCCTCCTTCGCCGATCGGCGGATCGATAAGCATCTCTCCACCGAGGTGCAGATCGACCGGACGGACCTTGTATCCTGGGGCGATCTGGTCGTCTTTCGGATCGTTGGCTCCCATTTTCTCTGGAAGATGGTCCGACGTCTCGTCGGAATCATCGTAGAGGCGGGACGCGGGAACCTTTCCCCGGCCGAAGCGAAGCAATTGCTCACGGGGGTTTCCGTGCTGCCCGCGCAGCATACGGCACCCCCTTCGGGGCTTTTCCTGGCTCAGGTTCTCTATGAGGGGGATACGGTTGCGCCGCTTTCCCTTCCGCCGTTTCCCTTTGTTCTCCCTGCGCCGAAGGGCCGAGAGCCCTTGCCCTGATCTTCCTTTTTCATGCGGCCGGGCCTGCTTCGATGGCGTAGAGCGCGGCGCCGATCGCGCCTGTCAATTGGGGATGATCGGGAACGAGCAGTTTTCTCCCGAGCAGCTCTTCGGACATGGTGACAAGAAAGGGATTGTGGGCGACGACCCCCCCCGTCATAACGACGTTTTCCGTCAGGGACTCCATCTCCAGAACCCTCTTGATGACGGAAAGAAAAAGACCCTTGACGATGTCCGGAACTTTTTTCCCCTGCCGGATTTTTTCCAATACCTCCGTTGCCGAAAAGACGGTGCAGTAACTTCCCAGTTCGACCAGATTCCGGGACTGCCTGGCCAGGCCGTCCATCGTTTCGATGGGGATGTCAAGGCGGGCGGACATTTCTTCGAGAAAGGCTCCCGTACCGGCGGCGCACTTACGGTTCATTTTAAAACCGGTGCGGCGGCCTTCGCCGTCCAGCTTTATGATCTTGTTGTCCTGGCCTCCGATATCGATAATGCTTATCGGGTAAGGGAAATAATGAAAACATCCCTTGCCGTGGCAGCTGATTTCGGTCTTTTCCCCCTTGGCGAAGGCGACGTTTCTTCTCCCGTATCCGGTTGAAATGGAAGCGAGTATCTCTTCCTTCGATGCCTTTGCCATGGCGAGTGAAACCGCGAGGCAGTTTTCCGCGGCGGCGCCAAAATCGTTACCCGACTTGGAAACGGCATGCCCGATCAGCCTTTTGGCCGAATCGAGTACGGCAACCTTGGTTCTGGAGGCGCCGATATCGACGCCCACAAAAACGGGTCGTGACTTCATGCTGGTCAATTTCGGATCCCGGCGCGTTACCGGTGGTCGCTCCACTTGCCGTACTTCTCCCGCAGCATCCGGTGGAGGATCTTGCCCGCTCCCGAGCGAGGCATCTCGTCGTCCTTGATGAACTGGATGTTCTTGGGAACCTTGAAGCCGGCGATCTT
>Ga0194126_10005060_pt1 | contig 19701 bp, 21 predicted proteins | sample TA2KigC150mmetaG_FD_148641 | JGI IMG/M metagenome (GOLD analysis project Ga0194126, IMG submission 148641) | Freshwater microbial communities from Lake Tanganyika, Tanzania - TA2015035 Kigoma Deep Cast 150m | ecosystem: Environmental > Aquatic > Freshwater > Lake | place: Tanzania: Lake... | reverse complement strand
ACCAGCGGGCCGGCCCAGAGGGGGCGGCGGGGGGCGGCCGCCGTGGCGCTGGTTCCGGCCTGGGCCATCTGCACGGGGCCTGGTGGAGCCCGACTCTAGGCAGCGCCTAGGTGGTGTAGTCGGCGTTGATGCGCACGTATTGGTCGGAGAGGTCGCACCCCCAGGCGCGGCCACGGCCGGGGCCGTCGCCCACCTGCAGGCGGATCTGCACGGTGTCATCCACCAGGTAGGCAGCGGCGGCGCGGTCGCGCAGGTACTGCGAGGCGGCGGTGCGGTCGAACGGCAGGGGCTGGCCGGCCGCCATCAGCTGGTGATCCCCCAGCCACAGGGCCACCGCATCGGGCTGGAAGGGCACGCCGGCGCGGCCGGCGGCGGCCACGATGCGGCCCCAGTTGGGATCGCGTCCATGCACGGCGCACTTCACCAGCGAGGAGCCACACACGGTGCGGGCAATGGCCCGGGCCCCGGCTTCGGTGGCGGCCCCCTCCACCTGCACTTCAATCAGGCAGGTGGCCCCTTCCCCATCACGGGCGATGGCCTTGGCCAGGTGCTGCGACACCGCCGTCAGGCCGGCCTCCAACGCCTCAAAGTGCTCGGGGCCCAGGGGTGAGCCGGCGGCAAATGCCAGGAACGTGTCGTTGGTGCTGGTGTCGCCGTCCACCGTGATCGCATTAAAGGAACGCTCCACGGCGCGGCCCACCATCGCCTGCCACACCTCCGCCGGCACGCCGGCATCACAGCTGAGATAGCCGAGCATCGTGGCCATGTTGGGGTGAATCATTCCCGACCCCTTGGCCATGCCGCCGATGCGCACGCGGCGGCCACCGAGATCCGCCTCCAGGGCGATTTGCTTGTCGATCAGATCCGTGGTGAGGATCGCGGTGGCGGCGGCGGCGCCCCCCTCGGGCCCCAGGGCAGCCACCAGGGGATCCAGCCCCGCCAGCAGCGTGTCCATCGGGATCGGCACCCCGATCACCCCGGTGGAGCAGATCAGCACCTCCTCGGCCGCCAGGCCCAGGCGATCGGCCAGGGCCTGGGTGGCCCGCTGGCTGTCGATCAGACCCCGGTCGCCGGTGCAGGCGTTGGCCTGGCCGGAATTGCTGAGCACGGCCCGGGCCCGGCCGCCGCTGGCGGCCAACCGCTCGGCGCAGAGGTCCACGCAGGCGGCCCGCACCAAGGAGGTGGTGAAGGTGCCAGCGCAGACCGCGCCTTCCGGGGCCAACAGCAACGACAGATCAGGCTTACCGGAGGCCTTGAGGCCAGCGGTGATGCCAGCCGCCAGGAAGCCTTCGGAAGCGGTGATGCCGCCGGGGATGGGTTGCCAGGGGTGAGACAAGGCCGCCACTGAACACTCAGATGCTGCGATTCTGAGCGCTGATCGCCCGCCCCTTCAGCCCATGGTGCCTTCGCCTCGCTGGACCGGAACACAGCGGCGCATCGGACTCACTGGCGGCATCGCAAGCGGCAAAAGCACTTTGGCCCGCTGGCTGGCGCAACACAAGCTGCCGGTACTGGATGCGGATACGTATGCCCGCGATGCCCTGGCTCCCGGGACCATCGCGACGCAAACCATCTTGGAGCGCTTCGGAGAAACGGTGCGCGCCCAGGGTCACAGTTCGGGGTTGACCGTGATCGATCGTGGCGCTTTGGGTCAGATCGTGTTTCAGGATCCTGAGGAGCGGCGCTGGCTCGAGGAACTGGTTCATCCTTTGGTGCGCCAAAGGTTTGAAGCGGAGCTGGCCAACCTGGCCGCCGAACCCGCCGTGGTGCTGATGATTCCACTGCTGTTTGAGGCCGGCCTGGAAGGCCTATGCAGCGAAATCTGGCTGGTCGATTGCGAACCCGAGCAGCAGCTAGAGCGCCTGATGAAACGGGATCAGCTCAGTGAGGCGGATGCACGGTCTCGAATCAACGCACAGTGGCCCATGGAACGCAAGCGTGGGCTTGCGGATCAGTTGATTCAGAACAAACTCGGGCAGAACGAACTCGAACGTTCAGCAGAGCAGGCTTGGAGCAGGCAAGGAGACCATCTGCCCTCCACCCTCAGTCATTCCGACCGGACTGAGCGCGGAACCACTTGGTGATGACCCACTTAGTCCCCTCCTGCACCGGCATCGCCTCATGCAGGGTGAAGGGGTTGGGGGTCCCGTCGGGCATGAGGTTGTTCCAGGCCAATGCAAGACCCCGCACTGGCGTGAAGCAACGTTCGAGCCTTTTGAAACAGGTTTGTCCACCGCGAGACACGCTGTTCAGGTAGATCATCACCGTCCAAGTGCGCTGACCGCCCGGATTCGTGTGCTGGGTGAACTCCTTTGTCCCAGGCGCGAACCAATCGGTGTGCTCTTTGAAGTACTCACCGATGTCATAGCGCTGGCCTTGAAGGGGTTCTGACAAACACGGATCCGCGGCGAACAGGGCTGCCAATCGGCGATCCAACCGCTTCGCCAAGTCGCTATCGCTGCCCCGTAGTAGGTGGCAAGTTCGACTGGTGCGATAACCAACGTCGCCGTAGGTCACGGTGGAAGGCACCAACTGACGATCGATGGCCTCAATCAGCGTTTGGCACTCCTGGTCATTCAGGAAGTCAGGGATCTCGTAGATCTGGGCCAGCGGTGTGTCGAGACGCCAAGCGCGAGGACGGTGGTCTGAGCGGGTGAGCGGGGCTTCGAACCATTGGATCCAGCTGGGCACACCCTGAGCAGACGGCGATTCATCCAGTTCCAGCACGGCCTCGATGGCGGCACGGCTGTAACCGGCAGCTTCGGCTCGCTTAATCAGGTCAGGAAGAGAGCAGCCACGTTTGCTGTTCTGGAGCAACCAATCCCTCCAGCTGGCCGGAATTGAGGCAATCAGCTCGGTCCGATCCATGGCGAGCTGGCCCGGCTCAACCCTTCAACTTCTGATTGAGAATCTGATTCGCCAGTTTCGGATCAGCCTTGCCGCCAGTCTTCTTCATCAGCTGACCCACGAAGAAGCCCTGGAGCTTGGTCTTGCCGCCGCGGAAGGCTTCCACCTCCTCTGGGTGGGATGCCAGCAGCTCCTCCACAATCGCCGTGATCGCGGCAGGATCGCTGATCATGCCGAGTCCCTTGGCCTCCACGATCGCCGCAGGGGATCCACCTTGCTCCAGCAGCTCGGGCAGGATTTCCTTGGCGATTTTGCCGCTGATTTTGCCGTCGTCGATCAGCTTCACCATCTCCGCCAACTGCTGCGGGCGGAAGGGAAGATCGGTGTAGGAGAGACGATTGGCATTCACGTAGGCAGCAATGTCGCCGGTGATCCAGTTGGCCAAGCCTTTGGCGTCGGCACCAGCGGCAGCAGCTGCCTCGAAGTATTCAGCCATGGGGCGCTCATCGGTGATAACCCGGGCGTCGTATTGCGATAAGCCCAAGGCCTCGGCGTAGCGGTGACGCTTGGCAGCCGGGAGCTCCGGCAACTCAGCCCGCCAGCCCTCACGCAGCTCGGCGTTCACCTCGATCGGGCCCAGATCGGGGTCGGGGAAATAGCGGTAATCGCTGGCGCCTTCCTTGCCGCGCATGCTCTTGGTGAGCTGCTTGCCCTCATCCCATAGGCGCGTTTCCTGCACCACCGGCTCACCCGCCTCGTAGGCCTTGATCTGGCGCTGGATCTCGTACTCGCACGCCTTCTGGATCGCCGAGAAGGAGTTCATGTTCTTGATCTCCACCTTGGTGCCGAAGGGCGCATCGGGTCCGCGGCGCACGGAGATGTTCACGTCGCAACGCAGCGAACCCTCCTGCATGTTGCCGTCGCTCACACCCAAATAACGCATGATCCGGCGGATCTCGGAGGCATACTCAGCCGCCTCACGGCCGGTGCGCAGATCCGGCTTACTCACGATTTCAGCGAGGGCCACGCCGGCGCGGTTGTAATCCACCAATGAGTGAGTGGAGCCGGCTAGGCGGTCGCTACCGGCATGGACCAACTTGCCGGCATCTTCTTCCATATGAAGCCGCTCAATGCCGATGCGCTTCAGATAGGTGTCTTTGCCTTTTTCGGCCACCTCCACTTCGATCCAGCCGTCTTCAGCGATCGGTTCGTCGTATTGGGAGATTTGATAATTCTTAGGCAGATCAGGATAGAAATACTGCTTGCGGTCGAACTTGCTGTGCTCGGCAATGCTGAGGTTGAGGGCCATTGCTGCCTTCACCGCGTACTCAAGCACTTTCTGATTGAGTACCGGCAGCGTGCCGGGCAAGCCGCACACCACGGGATCGATGTGGGTGTTGGGATCGTCGCCGAAGGCCGTGGAGGCACTGGTGAAGATCTTGCTGTTGGTCCCCAGCTGCACGTGGGTCTCCAGGCCGATCACGGCTTCCCAGGCGGCCTCAGCAGCCATGTGTGTTCTCCATGCGTGGCCCGATCCTATGGAAAGGGGCTAGTGGCCATCGACCGCAGAGGACTAAAACACTGTACCCGATCTGCCGCTGCCCCGCTGTCCATGGCCGCAACCACCGAGACCCACGAAGCGCCGGTGCTGATCCTGGGCGGCGGCTTAATGGGCCTTGCGATGGCCCACGCCCTCGCGCGCAGCGGCGCAGCTGTGGAGGTGCTGAGCCGCCGGCGTAGCGAAGCGGCTGGCTTTGTGGCAGCCGGGATGCTTGCTCCCCACGCGGAAGGACTGAGCGGCGCCCTGCTGGAGCTCGGGCAGCGCAGCCTCGAACGGATCCCCGCCTGGGTCGCCCAAATCGAAGCGGACAGTGGCCTGAGCTGCGGCCTGCGCCCATGCGGGATTGTGGTTCCGTTTGCCACAGCCGCCGAACGGGACGTCTACCCAACGGCAGCCTGGGGGGAGGCCCTCGACCGGCGGGGCCTGGAGTGCGAACTGCCCGGCATCGGTCCGGGGTGGCAGGCGGCATTGCTGTTCCACCAGGACGGTCAGATCGACAACCGCCGCCAGCTCATGCGCGCTCTTGAGCGGGCTTGTGTGGAACGGGGAGTTCGGTTCCAGGAAGGCGTGGAGGTCCTTGAACTCATTCAGAACGATGGACAACTCACCGGTGTTCGGGTTCGTGATGCCGCAGCCGACCTACACAAGATTCCGGCGAAAGCCGCTGTGCTCTGCAGCGGCGCCTGGAGTGCCCAGCTCATGCCAGAGCTGCCGGTCTTCCCAGTGAAGGGGCAGATGTTGTCGCTACAGGCGCCGCGGGACGCACTGCAGCGGGTGATCTTCGGCCCGGGCACCTACTTGGTACCTCGAGAGGATGGACTACTGGTCGTAGGCGCCACCAGCGAACGGGAGGCGGGTTTCACAGAGGGACTCACCCCCTTCGGCCAGCGGCAGCTTCAAGCCGGCATCGAGGCCCTACTGCCCATCGCCAGCCAATGGCCCCCCATGGAGCGCTGGTGGGGGTTCCGTCCCTGCACACCAGACGAAGCACCGCTGCTGGGCCCCGGCCCGCTTGAGGGGCTGTATTTGGCCACCGGACATCACCGCAACGGCGTTCTACTCGCCGCGATCACCGCGGAGCTGGTGAGCCGCTGCGTCACCGGCAGCGCCGATCCAGAAGACGAACAACGCTTAAAAGCCTTTAGTTGGCGTCGGCTGATGAATAGCTAAAACACTCATCGCGAGGCATCACAAGGCTCAGCCACCCTCAGCTGTCTTGATCCAATCAGAGCCAGGAAAGACCAGACCGACAAACAAGGGAAGGGCGCCGAGCAATTGTTCAATGCTCCGCCTTACAACAACGCGCCAGCCGAGAGACAGCGACACGAGGTGCAGGCGCATTGAGCACTTTAGTTACAACCTACTCCCGACGCAGGACGAGGATGGTGATGTCATCCGACTGCTCAGCACCGTCCACAAACTCAGCGACATCCTGGCGCAAGGCGGTAACGATATACTTAGCCTGATCCTTAGAGATAGCCTTTGCGAATTCAAGCAAGCGATCCTCTCCGTAGAGACGCTTATCGGAATTCATCGCCTCAGTGATGCCATCGGTATAGAGAATCAGGCAGTCACCGGACTCAAGCTTGGTGCGGTATGTAACGCATTGCGCCCTTGGAAATGGGCCGACGGGAGACCCTCCGTATGGTTCGTAGGCGATACCCGACGCACGAGAACACAGGACAGGCTGATTATGACCAGCCTGTGCATACTCAATCTCACCCGTAGCCGGGTCGTAAGAGCCGAAGATCATAGTAACGAATAGCAGCGCTTCATTATCCGGAAACAACAGGCTATTCACCTCTTCAAGAATATCTGCCGGGGCGCCACCGGCACGGGCGACACCGCGCATGGATGTACGCGTCTGCGCCATGAACATACCCGCACCCACGCCCTTACCCGAAACATCGCCGATGAGGAAAAACAGCTTTCCGTCGGGACCAGGGAAAAAGTCATAAAGATCACCACCCACCTCAAGCGCAGGATCGCAGAGCCCCCAAAGGTCTAAACCTCCATACTGCGCGACCGGGGGAAAGACCTTAGGAAGCAAACCCCTCTGAACTTCAAGAGCAATATCCAGATCACGTTGAATGAGAGCACTGCGCACTGCCGTATCTGCCATCTCCATGCGATAGAGCGTGCTAGCGACAAGCCCCGCGAAATACTCAGCAAGGGCAACATCAGCCGCCGAAAAACAGGGGCGATCGTCAGGGTTAATGAATTCAATAACACCACGGCACGACTCGCCATCCAGCAGTGGAACAGCAATTAGAGCCCTGGTTTCATAGCCCGTCTTCTTATCAGCAGCCGCAAAGAAACGCGGGTCTTCACGAACATCGTCTACCCTGATTGTTTCGCGATTATCCATTGCAGCACCAACGACACCGGCCCCCATCGGAACACGAATCTGCCCATGGGTACACTCGCCTCCACGGGCAGAGTGAAGAACCAGATCTCCCGCCTCTGAATCAGGGAGGAACAACGAGCAAGTGTCACACCTGAGCCAGGGTCGACTGTCCTCAAGAATGCGATCGATCAGGCCGTCAAGCGAAGACTCACGGGAAATCGCCTTTGCAATTTCAAAAAGGCGCGTCAGCTGGTCAACGGAGAGGGAAGGCTTGACCTCGTGGTCATGCAAAAGATCTGACACCGAACAGACGCGACGCAAGCCTCAAGCTTAGGACAGCTGGCGCAATCGGCCACTCCACGCAACCGATGAGTGACCCAATCCAGACCACGAAGAGCCAGGGTCTGGATTGGGTGCTTCGGCTGATCAGCCCTCGACGCGCCAGGCCTGATCGGAGGGGGACCAATCACTCAGCTCGGAGGGCTGGAACCAGAGGCCAATCTCGAACTGAGCAGTCTCAGCAGCGTCGGATCCATGGATCACATTACGGCCGATGTTCACAGCCAGGTCGCCACGAATGGTGCCAGGCTCGGCTTCAAGGGGCTTGGTGGCACCAATCAGCTTCCGGGCGCTGGCGATTACACCGTCGCCCTCCCACACCATCGCCACCACAGGACCAGAGGTGATGAACTCAACGAGACCGGCAAAAAAGGGGCGTTCGCGGTGAACCCCGTAATGCTGTTCAGCTAGATCGCGGCTCGGGGTGAGCTGCTTGAGTCCCACAAGCTTGAAGCCCTTTCGCTCGAATCGGCCGAGGATCTCGCCGACAAGGCCACGCTGGACACCATCAGGCTTGATTGCAATAAACGTGCGTTCGGCGGCCATGGCGGGTCGAGGTGATGAATCTGGTCCATCGTCTGTGCCAAGCCTGCCGCTTGGCAAGCACCTGAGCTGAGCGGCACGTGGATGGGCCACTAGATTTCGCCAGTCGCTCGCTGTACCGGCCCCATGCTGCCTGCTGAAACCGCTGGCTGGAGCACACGGGACAGTGCTGAGCTGTATGGGATCAGCCGCTGGGGCGAGCCCTACTTCTCTGTGAATGCACGCGGACACATCAGTGTGCAGCCGCAGGGAGAACGAGGCGGAAGCCTTGATCTGATCGACCTGGTCCAGGGACTGGAAGGACGCAACCTCGCGCTGCCACTGCTGATCCGCTTCGACGACATCCTTCAGGATCGACTGGAACGCCTGCATGCCGCGTTCGAGCGGGCAATCGCGGACTACAGCTATGCGGGCCGATACCAGGGCGTATTCCCTGTGAAGTGCAACCAGCAGCGCCATGTGGTTGAAGAGCTCGTGAGCTGCGGCAAGCGCTGGCATTTCGGCCTGGAGGCAGGCAGCAAAGCGGAGCTGTTGATCGCACTGTCGTTGGTGGATGACCCTGACGCCCTGCTGATCTGCAATGGCTACAAAGACCAGCGATACATCGAAACGGCCATTCTCGCCCGCCGACTTGGTCGCCAACCAGTGGTAGTCATTGAACAAGCCGATGAAGTGCAGCGAATTATTCAGGCAAGCAAGGAACTTGGCGCAGCACCATTCATCGGGATCAGAGCAAAGCTCTCAAGCCGGAGCACAGGGCGGTGGGGAAGCTCGGTAGGGGAAAAGGCAAAGTTTGGCTTGGCCGTTCCCGAGATTCTGAGCACCATCGAGGCATTGCGTGGGGCAGATCTACTAAATGATTTGCGGCTTCTTCACTTCCATGTAGGCAGCCAGATCAACGATATCGGCGTACTCAAGGATGCCTTGCAGGAGGCGGGACAAATCTACATCGAACTTACAAAGCTAGGGGCCCCAATGGGGTATTTGGATGTTGGCGGAGGCTTGGGAGTTGATTACGACGGCAGCCGCACAGCCACGGCGGCCTCAACGAACTATTCGCTGCAGAACTACGCCAATGACGTAGTCGCGACCGTGGGGGAATGCTGCGAATCTCACAACGTTGCAGTGCCAACCCTTGTGAGTGAAAGTGGCCGTGCAATTGCCAGCCATTTTTCGCTGCTAATTTTCAATATCCTGGGGGTGTCCTCGATGCCCAGCGGCACACCACCCGAGCAACAGGACGAACCACTCACTGTTCGCAATCTGCGCAACACATTAGCAACAATCCTGAAGCCCCAATCAGAAGACAGGACTGAGTTAGCCTACTTACAAGAGGCCTGGAATGATGCAATCAAATTCAAAGAAGATGCACTAGATGCTTTCCGTTTAGGCTATCTGAGCCTGCCTGAGCGTGCAATAGCCGAACAACTCACCTGGGCATGCGCACAGGCGATCCTAGAGCGCCTGCCGACGCAATCAACAATTCCCGAGGACCTTCGCAACCTGCGCGCCGCGATGGCGGGGATCTATTACGCCAACCTTTCCGTCTTTCGATCGGCACCGGACACATGGGCGATTGAACAGCTGTTCCCAATCGTGCCAATCCACCGACTCAACGAACAACCAACTCGGCTGGGCCATTTCGCTGATCTCACCTGTGATTCCGATGGCAAGCTCGCACGTTTCATCGGCCCTGATGGACACGTAAAGAACCTCCTAGAACTGCACGAATTCAAAGAAAAGCAGCCTTACCTAATCGGGATGTTCCTAGGTGGCGCCTATCAAGAGGTTATGGGTAATTTGCACAATCTCTTCGGAAGCACTAATGCAGTACACATTCGACTAGCGCCAGGAGGCGGGTATCAAGTCGAACACGTGGTACGCGGTAACACCAACGCCGATGTACTCAAAACGATGGAGCACGAGCCTGAGTTACTGCTTGAACGACTGCGCATAGCCAGCGAAGCCGCCATACAGCAAGACACTCTTCAGCTTAGCGAAGCCAGACGGTTGCTAACCCATCTCGAGAAAAGCCTCCACCAGAGTACATACCTAGAGGAATGAGTTCAACCTTCACTGCAATTCAGCTCAACCTACTCGGCCTTGGACCCGCAATGGGCGCTCACCAACTGAGCAAAAGGGTCGAATTCTTCGCCCTCTCAAAGACCACTAGTCCTAGCTGTTGCGTTGATGCCATGGCTGTCACTGATGACGATGATCAAAGAGCCATTCATCAGCGGTGAACTCGCCAGACATTAAACACGCTAAATCGACTAGTCGGCAGCTTAGTGGCGATGGAATGAGCAGCCCGATTGATACTAGACCTTCCACCAAAAATAGGCCAGTGGAAAGCTTTAGCAAGAATCCTTGTCGATTGAGCCAAGATAAGCAGTGAGGCACTTGCAGCAGTTGTCCTGATCCATGTTGAGCCAAAGGTTAACCTGATGGGATCACTGCCACGCCGGTAGTTCTCACAGCGGTTTTAGGATTTGCAGCTCAATCCAAATTGAAAGACATCATTGCAGGAGTAGCGCTGCAACTAGACGCACCCTTTAAGGAAGAAGACTGGAGTGAACTAGGTTTCACCAGAGGGATATTGCTGTCACTTCGCTTGGTGAGCACACGGCTAAGAACAATCAATTCAGCAGAAGTGACTGTACCCAGTAGCCGTATCGCAAGCGAAGGCCAACGTCGCTTTCAAGCCGAAGAGCCGGTTGGGCATAGCTACGCAATTGCCTTGAACGCAAGGATGCCTACCCGCAAGCCATTGAACTCATGATTGGCAGGATGGTTCTGGGGACCTTGCAACGCTGCAGGTTCGCAATGACATCCTGGAACAGGTTTGGTATGCATTACGCAGCGTCGACGCAACACGCCCATACCCCGGCACAGTCATCAGAGATGATCAAAACGGAAGAAGCACATCAGAGAAGAATTACACAACCGAGGAAAGAATCAATGCCCATGAGAGAACAAGCTTTTTCGCAGGTCCGACACTCGGACGATGAGGCAGAATTTGCAAGAAAGGTGCAGCTTTTAATCTACGGCCCTAGCGAAGCAGTGTTCCACCAAGACGATGACGGATATGAGGAGACAACTTTCAGACTTTTAGAACCAGGAGCTATCTTCTGGGATATGACTGTATTGACTGGAGAGAAGCGAAGCGCAAGCATCTTCTCCAAGGAGGAGGCCCATGTGCTTTCCTTTGGCCTAGATGGCCTTCGGATATGATTAAAAAGCCTCAGAAAGGCTCGCAAGACTTCGCAAGTGAGTTGCTAAGCGGCAGAAAGAGTTAACGGCGCCTGGCATGTTGGATCATCGCGAGGCGAGCGCACAAGACCTAAGCCAGCCGGTTAGAAGTTCGTTCGATTATCTGCTCCAGAGAAAGGAGCAGTAGCCTAGCTAGATCAATGGCAGATCAAGGGACTTGATGATGACGAGAACCCAAAGCACTTTGCAGAACAAGTGTAGGCACTGATCAGTCGCAAGGCCGTAGATACGCCGGCACTTGCAAAAGTCGATCAACGAATGAACAGCCCACTCAGCCAAACCTAACAAAGGCAGTCCAGTGATGAAAGTCACAATAAAGCCGTGAATAGCTGCATGTGCTCCTAACCACCAATACCAAGGCAAAGTCTGATCACAACCAGGGCACTTCTCAACCGCCATCCGATCGCTCTGGAAAGCATAGTCGCCCAGAAAATGACCCATCCACAGGGTAAGAACTAAACCCAAAGCCGAAGCTGAAGCGAAAATCATGACTGACACAGCTCTTGAGTATCCCCAGGATGACGTAGGCCAACGCTTTTGGCCACCAGGTTAAAGAATCCCAAATCAGGCCCCAGCCAGAGCGTGCTATGACTAATGCCCCCACTGGGAGAGCCCACTCTGATCAGTGATACGACGCCATCGAAGCCTGAAATACTGCAGACCATCAATCAGTGAATCCTCAGGGGTAAAGTTGTGAAGGTAAATAAACGCAAAGAGATAGCAATGAACGGCGCGCGCAATCGCCAAAAGACTGTCCGACCACAAAGCTATTGCCCCATGATCTAGCTTCTAATGGATCAGGATTATAATCTGCCAAGATTTGGTAATGAACATGCCTAAATCGTCCGAAAGCAAGGCATTGCCAACACGGCTTCAAGAGCTGATTCGTCAATCGGCTGAAGCAAAGGGAACACCCATTGTGCTCACGGCTGGTGAGCTTTTGTTCAGAATCAATGACAGAAGTGATGGAGTCTATCTGATTGAACAAGGCAGTATCAGTGTGTCAATCGACAATCGCTCTGGAGATCGGATCGAACTAGCGAGGCTCACAGCGGGTGAATTGATCGGTGAAATGTCGTTACTCGGAGAGTCCACACGCTCAGCAAGCTGCAGTGCCGGCGAGCAAGGATCCCATTTGCTGTTTCTAGATAGGGAGCAGACGCTTCAACTCATTGATATCGATAATGAGGCACGACAGGAATTCTTGACTATTCTGAGCGCGAGAGCCCGCACACTAGTGCGCTTCATCAACGATTTCAGCCACCTCACTGCACTCGTTGCCAATAACGACTACATCGGAGTGCAAACACTCTTGAATAGTGGCGGAGGCGAAGATGCAACGGTCAAGGGTGCCCGTGACGCCTTTAAAAATATGCTCACGCGCATTCAACAACGCGAAGCAGAACTACAAACCAAAATCACCGCACTGAATCTTGAGATCGATCAACGCAGAGCCTCCGAAGAAGTTGCGTCTATCGTTGGCAATGAAAGTTTCAGAAATCTAAGGAACAATGCGGATGATCTCCGCCGAAGACTACGCGGCCAATAATCAGTTCAAGAGCCCACGGAAGGAAAAGGCACCAAGCAGAGAGAAGACCAATGCACCAATCACGAACCAAATGAATGATGTGTCCTCGGGCTTACGAACTTCGACCTGGAAAACGTTGTAGATCACAATGCCAGCCAACATTGCAAAAGCACTCAGAGAGATCTGAGTAGGCAACACTTCAAGCGCCGCCAGGATGGATGCAGCCAATAAGATCGGGGCAACGATTCGTGGTGCTAGCGTTGCAAAACGATGTTCGTCTTCCTCACAGACAGCCAACGCGTCAAACCCCAAATGAAGAGCGAACGTTACAAGATATAGTGCCACCGGAACCGTGCCACCTAGATGGCTGTATTGAAATGGGAAAGTGAGCAGAACAAGCGATGTGTAAGCGATAAACATTCCCAAGCTGATGTGGAAGTTTGAGCGCTTTTCAGCAACTTTAACTCCCACGAATTTCCATTCCCCCTGGGAATCAAAGTCGGAGGAGACTTTCCGAAAGCAAAAATGCTGAATACCCTTAAAGACCAAGAGGCCAAGCAACGCGAGGTCAAAAGCTAAGAACCGAGGTCCACGCAACTCAGCGGTGATCACATTCAGCTCTGGTAATAGCAGCAGCAGCACATAAGCAGCAGCAAGACCTCCTGAAAAGGATCGTAATGCTGTAGGCCAACGAAACGCCTTAGCGTGACTGCGATTATCGCTACGTGAAATCAACTCGAGCACCACTCTGGCACGCAAGACAACGAGCAAAACCGAGAGGAGGAGAATGAGGAGCCCAAGCTCTTGAGGAAGGCCTGCAGCGGCACTTTTATAGGGTGCGCCAGAAGGGGCAGCGGCGCCTAGCTGAGCAGAAGAAAGTGACAACATGGTCAACATGAATACAGAAAATGATCAGTGCCGCAAAACAGAGATGGCTTGCGCAATTTCGCGCAGTGCAACGGCGAGAGGATGATCCGGCTGTTGAAGACAGAAAAGGCCATTACCTCCATAAAGCATAATCTCGTCAGACTGTGGAAGGATTGCCAAGCATGGATCGCCATACGTTTCCTCCAGAGTGGAACGGAGACTGGCCCAGTCAAGACTTGCAATGGCCTTATTCACAACGAAGCGAAGCGCAGGAACTCCCAGTTTCCGCGCAACATCAACAGTAACCGCTGTTCCCTGATAGTCCTGACGATCAGGACGGAGAAGCATCAACAACAGATCAGCGACAGTGATTGACATCAATGTGGTTTCATTGATTCCCGGGTGAGTATCAACAAATAAGAAATCAAGTTCACCCACCTTGCCAAACTCGCGATAGACATCAATCAAACGCTCGAGGTCATAGCCTTCTTTAACAATCCGGGCGATATCAGACGGCCTTGGGCTACCCGCAAGCAGCCAGAGACGCCCAGACCCAGCAATTTCATCGGGCGTCACGTCGATCATCGCATGTTTAACACTGTACTCACGAGAGAGCAGCCCATTCACTGTGGCAGTCGGCTGATCCTGGCCAAAGAGAATATGGATACCTGGTGACGGAAGGTCCGTGTCAATCACTCCAACATTGTGCCCGCTACGGGCAAGCTCGACAGCAAGATTGGCCGTGACATTTGACTTGCCAGTGCCACCACGATAACTGTGGGTAGCAATCATAAATGGATGAGCCAATGCGCTCCAAGCTGCTGATCTCAATCTTATGCCTGAGAACACGCCAATGAAAACCGATCAACAGGATGACGCAACACAGGTATCCAGGAGGCACCTGCAACGCAATACCTGCCAAGCCATTGGGCTGTGCGAAGCTGCCTAGAGCGGGGCAAACGCCTAACCTGTATCCCGTCTCCAAGACAGTCTCGGAGTATCGCGACCAACGGTTTGCTCTCGTAGCTCGATGGCGTGGATCAACACCCTCAGACGCGCGCCAAACGATCGGCCAACTGAACCAGCAAACCTCGACTGAAGTACCAGGAGCATCTGATCAGATCTTCAAACGCATCCGCCGGAAGGGTAAAGATCTGAGCTCCTTGGGCCCCTGCTATGACAGTCGCATTGCGACTCTGTGACCTGATCACCCCCATCTCACCAACCGACTGCCCCGGGCCAAGCTCCACATGCTGCCCAGCGGGTGTTGTGAGCTCCACAGTTCCGGAAACAACAAGGGCAAGGGAGTCGCTGCTGTCGCCATGACGCATCACCACCGCTCCGGGTGACAGATCTAGCAAAAGACCCTGACTCGCGACCCAGAGGACGCCAGCAGGCAACAGATCCGCAAACAGGCCAGATCCGGCAATCACCAGCAAGCTGTCCTTCAGGGTTGAGCTGAAGCCAAGGCGCTGCTGCTGGAGAAAGAGCGAATCACCCAAGCCTTGACGAGAGTCGTGGAGCATTTGTGTCGCAAGCTCCGGTGCTCGATCACGCGCCAGCATCAAGACCCAGCCTGCGGTATCGGGATCCGGATCAGCCCACAGGAGCTGTAGAACCTTCTCGGTGACGCCCGCCGCACCAGCAATGGGATCGAGCAGGTCAGGGAGCGGATCAAGGCCAGCCGCCACAAGACGGGGAACCAACTCCTGACGAAGACCCTCATCGCGATGAATCAAGACCTGATGGAGTGGCCGCAATAAAGGATCGCGGTGAGCCTCAACCTCGAAAGCCGCTTGCAGTTGAGCATCAGCAATCCAGCGCTGCTTCAAGGCGGTAACCCGGTCACGCTCAAGGTCACCTCTCGGACCAAATCTCTGGAGTAGCTGACGCCACTGATCAGGATCAAGACCGCTCGTTTCCGCCAACTGGTCCAACCTCTGAGCGAGTGCCGAAGGAAGCTGATTGAGGATCAGAACATCCAATTGGTGCTGTCGCAACAAGTCAGCAACAGCCTCGGTGGCAGCCTCAAGGCGCAGCTCATCACGTTGACGCTGGAGCCGATCCTGATTCAGTAGTTGAGGCTGCTCGGCAGCTAGTAGACGCACTGCATCATGATGATCTGCCTCATCGAGATTCAAGCTCTGGCGAAGGTCCTGAAGTTCGAGCAGCGCCGATGCACGCTCAAGCCGCCCATGACGTAACAGATCGGCCATCACAGCGCGATAGAGGCTCTTGGTCTGTTGTCGTCCAACAGCGGGCAGGGCTTTCACCAGAGTGAAAACCTCAGCCGGTGACAGAGCATCGAGCGAACGACCATCCAACGACGCATCTAAACCTGGCAGATCCCGTAACTGGCGTCGGAGACTCTCACTGCTGCTCTCCCGCTTGTAGGTGGCCTGATCACGAGACCAACTCCGAAAGAGGGCGATCGCCGTCAGCGCGAGGACAAGCGATCGCAGGATCTGGCCGCCAGCCGAACCAAACACCCCCTGCAGGGGATCGACAAACCAGAAAAACGCGTTTATGGCAAGAAAGGTGGCCAGCAAACGCGTGTTGAGCAGAGCACGATCCTCCGGCTGACTACAGCCCTTACGGACGTAACGGTGTTGAAGAGCCGTTTCCAGGCGGCCGAATACGAGGACGGAGGCTGCACCTGAAAGGGAGAGCACCATGGGGATGAGTAAAAGGCGTGGAATCGCCGGAAAGGGATCCAGCGGCATCCATGCCCTAGAGGACAGACCAGCATCAAAAGCCCAAGCCCCCGAACGGAGATAGCCAAGGGAATGGACAGCCAGGCCTGAACCATGAACGGTGCCCTCCATCAGCCAGAAGAAAGACAGCACCAAGCCCGGGTAGGACAACCAAGCCCAACGCAGTCCACGCTGACCACGACTGGTCTGCCAGAACGCTCGCTCAGCATCAATATCAAGACACGGTGTTTTGCAGGCCACGCACACACTTTGTTCACGACCATCGGCAGCAACCGTTCGACACATCGACTGGGTGATCCGTGTATTGGCTCCCCAGTGAGCCGTGCTTCCGAAAGGACCACGCAATCCGGTAAGCACAGACTGCACAGGCCCCATCGGGCAAATGTATTGACACCAGGCTTTACCGCCATAGGCCCAGCCAACAGCCACTGCCGCAGCCAGGGTGATCAACAGCAATGAAGCCAATCCCAACGGACTGCTATTGAGGCCTAGCAGGCGCAGACAGAGACCGGCAATCAGCAGGGTCCACTGCAGCTCGATGTGATACCGACCCAACCAGGACTTGGCCTCAACCTTCACCACCTCGGGGCGACCACCTTGACCTAGACGGGTACGCTGCCAGCCAAGGGCACGCCCGAGCTGCGAGACAAAAGCCAACGGGCAAACGCGTCGCCAGAGCTCATGACTCACCACGCCAATCAAAAGAACGCCCGTAGGCACCACAACACCCCAGAAAATGCGGTTGCCAGGCTGGCGATGCACAACGCAATCCAAACCAGCCTCAGGGCTGCAGGCCGGCGTGAGTTCAAGCGGCAGGGAAAGAGCTGGCAGCAGCAAGGAGAGGATCAGAAGAAGCCAGCCCACAAGAAGCAGCCATCTCCACCTGCGCACCACAGCTTCGGGAGCTTGAAAAAAGACAAAGGCCACAGGCGATTACCATAACAAGCAAGAACTACAGATTCAACATAGCGATTCAGTTCACAACTGCAAAGACAGAGCTTCCGGATGTTCAGCAGCGTGACTACCAGGCAGATCCCAACAACTCAACCCCTGCCCAGAAATAAGGATTAGTAAAACCAGACTCAAAGCGTCGCTGCTGGGTGGGAGGTAATCCCGACAAGAGCAGATGGCCATCAGGGCCGACCACGCTGCCAGATTGAACACGCACCAGCCCACGTGCAAAGGCCTGCCGTGTGAGCTGTAGGGCCTCAGCCTTCGGCACACCCGCATCGAGATAGCGATACAGCTGAACGAAATAAGCAGAGGTAGCAACATCATCGACATACCAAAGGGTCCCGACTGCACTCCTTGCTCCAGCCTGAAGAGCCAAGCCAGCGAAACCAAGTTCACTCTCCGCATCGCCTAGAGCCGTGCGGCAGGCACTAAAGCTGATCAGATCAAGAGGAGTATCGCGACGCGCGAGACGTAGTTTTACAAATTCAGACAAGGGCACAGGGACGGTGCCTGAATAGAGCTTGGACTTAGCAGGCCCGCCGGGCAAGAACTCGGCATGGGTGGCCACGTGCACGCGTGTATATCGAGGATCGGCAGCAAGTTCCAGCAGCGTGCTGGGGGTGAATTGCTTATTCAACGCAGTGTCTTTCTGCGGGGCTGAGCTAATCATGGAGAGCTCAGTGGGAACCAAGGGAAGAGGTGCCAAACCGTCAAACTCTGAGGCACCAGCTGCCAACAATCTCCCGGCAGAACGTGTTGGCGGACCCAAATTGGTTAGGGCAAGCGACGGCGTGAGCGAGAAGGCGTAACGATCACCGAAATAATGCTCGCCGTTATGCAAAGCAGCGAAGGGAACAGCCTGCAAACCTCGATCTGCTGAAATCAATAGCGTCGTGATCTTGCGTTGCTGTAAAGCCGGTGTGATAGCCGCAAAAAGCCGGTCGTACAAACTTCGACTTGGAGACCTGGGATCATCCACCTGCAGTGGTTCTTGCCGCGATAGCTGGCGATACAACAGTCGCAAATCATCAGCAAACGCCTGCTGCGAGAGCTCCACCCTTCTCCCTTCTGGCTCACCCTCAAGCGGAATCAAGGTGATATCAAGAAAGGCATCATGCTTAGAACCTGCCAGCTTTTGGCGAGACTCCGTAAAGCGAATATGCAGGATTGCCGGATTGTACGCAGCACGGTTAAAAGCTGGCGGAAGGAGAGCTGCCCGACCCACATCACTCATGGGCATTTGGGTGTTGGCCGATCCGATCAACAGATCGAGGTCAGCACCCAGCATCAGACCTCGGGGCAACCAGCTTTGAGGACCCAAACCACCCGAAGAGCGGATGAAAGATGCGGCGTTGGAGAGGCCGGTTTGCATCTGGGTCACACTGGGCGCCGAGATTGCGGTACCACTTCGCTCCGGTAGAAACGAATTCACCAACGCCTGAGACTGAGATTGGTCGGATTGACTGACCCCAGCAACAGCTTGTTGAACTGGGACAGCAGTCACTGGCGCTCCTCCGGGAGTGACGGCAGCTGGCGCGGAGGTGCCGGCTACCGATGTTGCAGCAGCTGATGCAGTCGCATTGGAATCGCCGACTGCGGTTGGCGTGGCCTCCTTAGCCGGCTCTGCTGATGGCGACGCTGCCGGTGCCGATGAAGACGCTGGCGTTCCGGCATCACTACTAGAAGGCATCACACCCGATGAAGCGGCTGTAGCCCGCGTATCAACGGTGAAGGAACTACCCATCGAGACGTCGACTGCGACGCCTGGAGCTGACAGCTCTGTTTCCCCAGCGGTATTGACAAACACAACTGCCGCTTGAATGGGATCGCTCGGAACTGCAGCGACCGATGGAGCAGGCCCGCCGGTACTCACAGCCGGTGCGGCTGTTGCATCAGGTGCCGGAGTAGACGCACTTAAAGCGGTCGTGCTTGGTGTAGCCGAGCTGACTGCCGTCGGAGCGTTGCTGGAGGCAACAACCGGCGCTGATGATGTCGAAACGAGAGGCGCCTGAAGAGTTGAGCTTGTTAGCGATCCAGTGATCACAAGGGGGGTTGTGGCTGTGGTGGTTAACACCGCACTCACCACCTCTTGCGTCACGGAAGACGTTGGGGTTGGGGTTGGCTGTGGTGTGGGGGTTGGCTCTGGTGTTGGGGTTGGCGTTGGCTGGGGTGTGGGGGTTGGCTTTGGCGTTGGGGTTGGGGTTGGCGTTGGCGTTGGCGTTGGTGTTGGCGTTGGTGTTGGCGTTGGTGTTGGCGTTGGTGTTGGCGTTGGTGTTGGCGTTGGTGTTGGCGTTGGTGTTGGCGTTGGTGTTGGCGTTGGACAGATGCTGGAGGTGCCGCCCGCACAAGTTGCCGTGATTGGCGCGCTGCCGGTGACGACCAACGATCCCCCTTCAACACGCGTTGGGCCGGAATACGTATTGTTCCCAGACAACGTGAATGTGCCAGAGCCAAGCTTGGTTAGGCCCCCACTCCCAGAAATAACGCCTGAAAATGTTGTCGTGGTGTTGTTTGAGCCTACCGACAGTATCGAGCCCGTCGGCACACTGACAGATCCCGAACCGGTAAGTGATCCAATCACTTTTGAGGACTGAATCTGAAAAGACGCTGGGCCTAGAAAGCTAATGGGTGAAGTGGTGGATAGCGAGCCGCCATGAGCCAAAATCAACGATCCAGCCTCAAGATTGACTGGGCCAGTAAAAGTATTTGCCGCCGCTAGCGTCAACGTGCC
>Ga0194126_10005059_pt1 | contig 19704 bp, 15 predicted proteins | sample TA2KigC150mmetaG_FD_148641 | JGI IMG/M metagenome (GOLD analysis project Ga0194126, IMG submission 148641) | Freshwater microbial communities from Lake Tanganyika, Tanzania - TA2015035 Kigoma Deep Cast 150m | ecosystem: Environmental > Aquatic > Freshwater > Lake | place: Tanzania: Lake... | reverse complement strand
GGCCGTATCCGCAATAAGCTCCCCCCTGAAATAGAAAAACCGGTTATAGCTAAATACGAGTATATGGATGTGCCGGTGATGATCCTGGCAGTGACTAGCGAAAGCCGCACCCCAGAAGAGCTACGCAAGGTCGTAGATGATAGAATCAAGGACCGCATCCAAAGGGTTGAGGGGGTTGCCCGCGCAGAAGTAGCCGGAGGCAGAGAGGGAAAAATCATTATTGAAATAGATGTGCGTAAGCTACAGGCCTATGCCCTCTCTATAAACAGCGTGGTAGATGCCATTAATATGAATAACGCTAATCTCCTTGCGGGAGAGATAAAGCGGGCCAAAGATAAATTCCTGATCCGTACAATCGGAGAGTTTAAAACCCTGCAGGATATCGAAAATATGGCAGTAGCCACCACCAAGGAAGGCTCGGTTATCCGCCTCAAAGATGTATCGCAGGTAAAAGACTCTTATCTTGACCCAGTAGCCTTTGCCCGACTCAATGCCCAACCGGTAGTCTCTATTTACGTACAAAAGGAGTCTAACGCTAACACAGTCAAAATAGCTAAAGAAATCAAAAAGGAACTGGCGCTCATCGAGCCGCTCCTTGAAGAAGACGTAAAAATCATTATTACCTCTAACCAAGCAGAATCAATAGAGCAGGCAGTGGAGCAGGTTAAGTCATCGCTTAATATAGGAGGCCTCTTTGCTTTTTTAGTCCTCTTCTTATTCTTGAGACAAATCAGCACTAATATTATCATCTCATCCTGTATTCCTATCTCGGTTTTGCTCACTTTTAGCCTCATGTTTTTTAGCAACCTTACGGTAAATGTTATGACTTTAAGCGGCTTGGCCTTGGGTATCGGGATGCTGGTGGATAACGCTATTGTGGTCCTGGATAATATCTTGAAAAAGCGTGATAAGCTAATGAGTGGCCCAGATAGAGTCCTAGAGGCAGCCTTTCATCCGCGAGAAACAGCAAAAGAAATCTCTATCGGCGCAGCAGATGAAATGTTCCTGGCTATCACTGCCTCTACTGCTACTACTATAGTGGTTTTCCTGCCGCTGGTATTTATTAACCAGGAGATCCGCATGCTTTATAGCGGGATCGCCCTGACTATCGCTTATTCTCTAATAGCTTCTCTCTTAACTGCCCTGACCTTAGTGCCTATGTTATCAGCACGCCTGCTCTTTAAGGTCAAGCCCCCGCAACAACCGATAGCTATAGATACCCCGCCGGAAGAACCAGTAAAAAAGAAATTTAATTTTATAGAGTTCTTTCAAAACTTATATAAAAAATCTATCTCCGTCTGCCTTTCGCTGCGCTATATTATTATCATCCTGGCAGTTTTAGTTTCTGTGCGCGTTGCGCAAGAGGCAAAAAAACTAGAAAGGGAATTTATCGGCATTGCCGAACAAAATAAGTTTACCGTCCATATTGAAATGCCTACCGGCACAAGGATTGAAGTATCGGATAAGGTAGTGGCTAAGGTAGAAGGCCTGATCTCAAGGCTCCCGGAAGTCAAGACTGCCTCTTCCAAGGTAGAGCCCTGGTCCAGCCAGATCTATGTGGAGCTGCTTCCGTTAAACAAGAGAAAGAAAACCACTACACAGATTATGGACGAGCTGCGGCCGCTCACAGAAAAACTTGAGCCGGCCTTTATTTACTACGAAGAGCCTGAAGAGGTCGGCACAAAAGAAGTCCTTATCGAGCTATACGGATACGATTACGAAATCTTAAAGAAAATGGCCATACAGGTAGCGCAGCGCATCCAGGCTATACCTAAATTCACAGATACTAAAATCAGGATGCGCGAAGGCAGGCCTGAGATGCATATGGTCATCAACAAAAGACAGGCGGCAATGTTCGGCCTCACTACCGAGGGTATTGCCTTGGCCATACATACCCATATGCGCGGGCTGGTGGCTACGCGTTTTCGCGGTAACAGAGAACCGCTGCTGCGCATCAAAGAAGAGCCTGAAGTTAGCCAAAGAGCGCCGGCTTTTTCTTACACCCAGGAGGAGACGACACTTAAAGAAAGTTTAGCAGCGTTTGATAAACTCTCTCCGGCTACCGCATCTTCCCCTGAAGCTAAAGAGACGGAGACTATTGTACGCCTAGAAGAGAGGTTTCGCCGCACCTTTGATGATATGCGCAGGATCAGCTTAATCACGCCTGAAGGCAAACAGATATACCTCTCGCAGGTAGCTACTTTTAAATTCGAGTACGGGCCCAGCGAAATATGGAGAAAGAATAAATCACGCATGGTACAAGTAAGCGCCAATACCGGGGGCCAGGCATTAGGCACAGCAGCAGATTTAGTAAGACAGGCCTTGGGTAGCCTTCGGTTCCCCAAGGATTATTTTTGGGAAATCGGAGGCAATTATGATAAAATGATCCGTAACCAAAGAGAGCTCACCCTGGCCCTGATCTTAAGCCTGGTCCTGGTCTATATGATACTAGCCGGGCTCTTTGAATCCATAACACAGCCATTCATAATACTGGCTACTGTCCCTCTGGGTGCCATAGGCGCAATTATTGCCTTAAGATATACTAATAAACCAGTAGGCATAGGAGTACTGATAGGCGCAATCATGCTCGGCGGGATTGTAGTTAATAACGCAATAGTATTAGTGGATAGGATTAATTTCTTAAAACACAGGCTTGGAATCGGTAGCGTACGCGACGTAATTATTATAGCCTCTTATGACCGGTTAAGGCCGATTATGATGACCTCACTTACCACTATCCTGGGCCTTATACCATTAGCGCTGGATAAAAGCGAGTCCTCCAGCCTCTGGTCGCCACTGGCAATTACCGTAATCGGAGGAATGACCCTATCCACGTTCCTGACTCTATTTGTTATCCCTTGCGTATATATGATTTTCAGGGACTTAAGATTAGTAAAAAATAAGTGAGGACATAAGTTATCTGTCCGAACTTACCCTTGACATTTTTCCGACAGATGAATTATAGAAAAATATCAAGGGTAGGTTTATTAAGGAGGGTAATATGAAGTTAAATTTTAAGATAAAGCCGCAGTGGTTAATCGGAGGGTTTTTAGTTTTCTGGATAGTCTTTATTGCCTGGGGGATGATAAAAACCAGCCTCAAGCTGAATAAAGAAAAGGCGCTCCCGGCAATGCCTGCTAAATTAAAATCTCCCTCTGGATTCCCAGGGGCAGAAAAAGGCGCTCCTGCTCCCGGGCAGACACAAATAACAGAAGTCCGGACACAGGATATTACTAGTCAGGAACAAGAACAAAGATTCTCTCTGGTGAGGGCATTTAAGGTAAAGCCGGTGCATTTCCAGGACCTGCTTCCGGTTATGGGCTCAGTTAAAGGAAAAACTGAGATTACCCTGAAATTTGAAATTAACGGGGTAGTCAGCAAAATAAACTTTCGCGAGGGAGAAAAGATAAAAAAGGGGGACCTTGTCGCCTCTATAGACCCCAAGGATGCGCAATTGAGGGCTAAATACGCCGCGGATAAGTTTAATTCAGCCCAGGCAGGTTACAGGTCAATCCAAAAAAAACTTGAAATTCAACGCCAACTATTTGAAGCAGGGGCTATTATTAAGAGCAAACTTGAGGAGGCGGAGTTAGAATCAGAGAGCGCAAGGTATCAACTGGAACAAAGCAGGAGCGAGATGGACCTGGCGGAAAATGAATTAAAGAAAGCTAATATTTATGCTACCAAGGATGGAGTGATGGGGCCGCGCGAGGCAGAAGAAGGTGAATTTGTCACTCCCCAGGATAAGATCGGGTCGGTCTTTGAAATCAATGAGATTTTTGTAGAGGCCGGAGTGGTAGAAAGAGATATTGAAAAAATTAAGCTGGGACAAAAGGCCAGGGTCTTCGTTGATGCCTATCCAAGCGTGGTCTTCGAAGGTACACTAGACTATATCTTTCCGGTTATAGAAGGAAAAAGCCGTACCTTGACTGTCAAAATAAAAGTCCTTAATCCGGAAGGGCTACTCCTACCTGGAATGTTTAGCCGCGCAGAGATTTCTATTGCCGACCTACAGGATGCCCTGATGGTTCCTATTACCTGCCTGATAAATAAAGGCGGGGTTATCTACGCGCCTGTAATACCTGCGCAGTCGCTTCTTAAAAAAGAGGAAGATGATAACCCTATAGGCGTGGTGCAGATACGCAAGGTCACCATGGGCTATAAAACCAGCGATTATGCAGAGATAAAGGCAGGGGTAAGCACGGATGACCTGGTGGTCTTAGAAGTGCAGGGTGAGGGAGAGTTTAAGGATAACGCCCGGGTTAAGGTAGTCGGGATAGAGGAAATGAGTATCTGATTTAATAGCCCCAACCAGGTCCTCCTGCAAAGGACTCGGTTGAGTAACATAATAGCCCCAACCGGATTTTCCCGCCGTATCTCTTAGAGATCTCTGGCGGGATCCCGTCTCGGTGCTTTAAGCTATAGACGGGAGAACCGGTGCATGGGCTATAGCCCCAAGGGGATTTGAACCCCTGTTTAGTGGCTGAGAACCACGCGTCCTAGACCGGGCTAGACGATGGGGCCAGATGAATAATCTGCTTTTGCTTCAAGGTCCTCCCTGTTTCGCTTCGCGAAACAAAGAAGGAGGATCAAATTCGCACTGATAATTTATGTCGCCATCGATTAATCGAGAGCTCCATAAATTATGCGCTCATTTGACTAGATGATGGGGCCGTAAATTCTGCTTTATTTTAATTTAATAATGCGGCTAAGTCAAACGATTTATTTGCCCTCTTGAATTAGCTAAATAAATAGTGTATATTACTGCTGATTATAGCAAAAGGCGTATTTTGTATCTCTTTAAAAAGGCATGTATATAAGCGTAGGACTAAGCACAGAAAAAGACCCTGCTATGGCAGCAAAAGAGGCAGCCAGGCTTGCCATAAGCAATATGCATACCGAGAAAACAGACCTGGCAATCGTCTTTAGTTCTATAGACCTGGCCTACCCGGTTACCTTAAAAATGCTAAGCTCCTCTCTGGCACATACGCCTATAATAGGCGCAAGCGGGGCAGCGATTATTACCAATCAAGGCGTCTTTAAGCACGGCCTGGCAGTGATGTTGCTTAGTTTTCCTACCGGGGTATCTCTAAACACAGCATATACCAAAGATATCAAGGCTAAAACCTCTTTAAATGCTGGCAGGGAATTAGGCAACAAGTTACTTTCCGGCTTTAGGGATATGCGCAGGGTCATAAGCGTCATCTTTTCCGACGGGCTAATGGATGACGGCTCAAATTTTATCTATGGCCTTCAAGAAAGATTAGGCAAGAGCTTCCCCCTAGCAGGGGCTTCTGCATCAGATAATATGCGTTTTACAAGGACCTATACCTTCTTTAATCAGGAGATATTTAGCGACGGCTCAAGCGGGATGATTTTAGGCGGTAGATTAAACTTTGGTTTAGGGATTAAGCATGGTTGGAATGCCCTGGGTAAGCCCCGCATAGTCACTAAGGCAGCTGGAAATATAGTATATGAAATAGATGACCGGCCTGCAGTAAAAATTTACGAAGGATACCTTAACCGTAATATCCTTGAGCTAAAGAAAGAGTTAAAACGCATCTCTGTACTCTACCCGATAGGGATATATCTCTCCGGAGAGGAAGAATACCTGCTAAGAAATATCCTTTCCATAGAAGACGACGGTTCCATGCGGCTACATGGTAATATCGCGGAAGGCAGTTCTATCAGGCTAATGATCGGGACAAAAGAATCCTGCCTGAATGCCACCCAGCAGGCTACAGAAGAGGCAAAAAAAGCGCTCTATGGACAGATAGCCCCGCTAGAAAAAAGGAAGCAGCGCAACTTTGCCCTGGTTTTTAATTCAACTTCGCGTTATATGCTGCTTAAAAAAGATTCGGATAAAGAAGTGGATATTATTAAAGAAGGGCTGGGCTCGGAGACTCCCTTTATAGGCCTTTACACTTACGGAGAACAGGCCCCGCTACAGGCAGTAAGCTACCAAGGCCAAGCGTATTTTCATAACCAGACCATAGCCATATTAGCTTTCGGAGGCTAAAAAATATGGATAACCCTGAGGTAATACTTAATATAATTACGGGCTCGCTTAAACTTATAAACATACTGGCTATTGCCGGAATGGCTATCGGGCTCTTCTTTACTATAAATAAGTCTAGGGAGTTGCAGAAAAAGTCGGATAAATTAACCCGCTCGCTGGAAGAAATGGACGGGCAGGCCAAGCTTATCGTGCGCACAGATATGGAGCTCAACAAAACCCAGGAAGAGTTGGATAAAAAGATCTCCGGACTCTATGCCCTACAAAGGCTCTCGCGCTCTTTAAGCACGACCTTAGAGGAAGGCCAGATATTCCGCAGGATTACTGCCTCATGCCTAGAAGAGCTGGGGTTCGAAAAAGCCTGCGTATTACTCTGGCATGAAAAAGAGAACAAGTTTATCATTCATCTAAGCATAGGCTACCTCGAGAACGAGGGGCACATCATCAAATCATTTATAGATTCAGAACAGGATAAATACCTGGATTTGATAAAAAAAGAAAGGGCTATTTCTTCTACTTTGTTACAGCAAGATTCACAAATAGATAAAAATAAATTAAGCCATATCTTCAAAGTTAATTCTTTTGTAATCTCTCCTATCCTGCCAAAGGAAGGTAAAAAGGGTTTCTTATTCGTGGGTACGGATAATCTGGATGTAGCAGTCACCGCAGGCGATGAAGAACTTATTACTATCCTTACTAATCAAGTAGGGCAGGCCATAGAAAACGCCCGTCTATTCGAAACTACCTGGAAGGCACAGCAGGAGCTGGAAAAAAAGGTAGAGGAAAGGACGCATGAATTAACCCTGGCCCTTGAAGAAGTCAAAAAAAACAGTAAGCGAAAAACCGACTTTATCTCAAGCGTCTCGCATGAATTAAGGACACCTCTTACCTCTATCAAGGGGTATGCCGCCATACTCTTAGAGGAAAAATTAGGCAAACTTCCCGCTCCGGTCAAGGAGAGGCTAGCTAAGATAAACCTACATAGCGACGAGCTAGTACAGATGGTAAACGGCCTCCTAGATATAGCCCGCATTGAATCAGGCAGGGCGGTAATGAAAATGGAAGCGCAGGACTTAAAAGACATCGTAGATAAGACCGCAGACCTGATTATGATACAATGTAAGAACAAAAATGTTGAGCTAGTTACCGATCTAAAGGGCAAATTACCCGCAGTTACAGGCGACCGTACGCAACTTGAGCGTGTATTTATTAATCTTTTGGGAAATGCCGTGAAGTTCACCCCGGAAAAAGGAAAAATCACCATAAGGGCCCAGGTAAAAAACAATGAGGTCCAGGTAGATATCTCTGATACCGGCATAGGCATACCTCCTGATGCCTTGCAGTCGCTCTTTCAGGAATTTTATCGCGTAGATAATGACGTAAACCAGCAGGTCAAAGGAACTGGTTTAGGCCTATCGCTGGTAAAGCATATTATTGAGGCACACAAGGGAAAGATTTGGATAGAAAGCAGCCTGGGCAAAGGTAGCACCTTTAGCTTTACGCTACCGCTTATGAAATAAAAGGAGGGCGCGTGTCTAAGCCGCGGATACTGCTAGTTGATGATGACCCGGACATATTAGATGTCTTGGAGATAACCCTGGCTGAGGAGAACTACGAAATATTAAAGGCAGGTGACGGCGAAGAGGCAATACGTATTATCCAGTCTAAGCCCTTAGACCTGGTCCTCTTGGATTACAACATGCCGAAGATGAACGGCCAACAGGTATGCCTGAAAGTAAAACAGGACCTACTGTTAAGACATATACCTATTATTATGGTAACTGGCAAGGGCGAGATTAGTGACAAAGTAGGGGGTATCAATGCCGGGGCAGACGACTATATAGTCAAGCCCTTTGAGCCAAAAGAGCTGCTGGCGCGTATCCGCATGATCCTACGCAGGACCGAGAGGGACCTAGAGGCAAACCCCCTGACCAGGCTACCCGGCAATGTCTCTATATTGAACGAGCTTACCAACAGATTGGAAAAGAAGACACTTTTTGCAGTCTGTTACGTAGACCTGGATAAATTTAAATCCTACAACGACACCTACGGCTTTGAGCACGGGGATGACGTCATCCGCGATACAGCCCGCATACTTATACAGACCACGCATAGGTTCGGCAACCACGATGATTTTATCGGACATATCGGAGGAGATGACTTTGTAGTAGTCACCCTGCCCCAAAACGCAGATAGCATCTGTAAAGAGATTATCGCGGAGTTTGAAAAAAAATCTCCCTCCTTTTATAATGAAACTGATAGAAAAAACGGCTATATTGTCTCCCACGACCGCCAGGGGAATCCCCAAAAGATACCGCTTATATCAATCTCAATCGGGATAGTAACTAATGAGGTGCGCAAGATAGAACACGTAGCGCAGATAGGCGAGATCGGGGCAGAATTAAAATCCTACGCCAAGAAGCTGGAACGTAGTAATTACGTCAAAGACCAGCGTAAAGACGACCGCTGTAATACTAAATAGAAAAATAGTGCGAGGAGAGGGAGTTGAACCCTCACAGGCTCATCGCCCAACAGCCCCTCAAACTGTCGCGTCTGCCATTCCGCCATCCTCGCAAGTTAGTCTATTATACAATAGAAACCCCAAATATCAAGGTATTAGGCGCTATCAGGCTCAATTGCCTGGCCGAACAAATCTGTTACAAAGCGTGCCTTAAGTAAACCCTCATTCCATTCGCCTTCTGCAGTAGAATCCCAGACAATCCCTCCGCCGATACCCATCTCTCCTTTACCATTACGGATGAGCAGGGTGCGGATAGGAATATTAAAGAAGAGGTCTTTTTGCGGACTGATATAACCGATCGCCCCTGTGTAGATATGCCTCTCTTCGCCTTCCAATCCTTTAATTATCTCCATTGCCCTGATCTTAGGGGCTCCGGTAACTGAACCAGATGGAAACAAGGCGCTAAAAAGGCGGTATAATAATATCTCTCCTGGTAAAGAGGCGGTGACAGTTGAAGTCATCTGATATAAAGTCTTATACTTTGTAATCTCGCACAAGCGCGGCGCCGCAACGTTATATCCTATTCTACCAAGGTCATTACGCAGGAGATCTGCTATCATAATATTTTCAGCTTTGTTTTTCTCATCGTATCCGAAACGCAGGCGCCCAATTAAATCCGACACAAATGTATCTGCGCGCGGCCAAGTGCCTTTCATGGGCTTGGTAGTGATAAACTCTCCTTCTTTCTGCATAAACTTTTCCGGGGAGAGCGAAAGAATCTGAAACGCATCCGTCTCAATATAAGCAGGATATGGAACAGGCTGCTCTTTTAGTAAATTCCTATAAAGATAATAGGGGCTGCCGTAAAAATCAAACAAAAGTTTTATACAATAGGTGATCTGATAAACATCGCCCTCTGCGATATATCTGCGAATCGTGGAAATATTAGCAGAGTATTTTTCTTGTTTGATATTCAAACGTAGGTTTAAAAGAGAGGCGTTACAAGAAGCCACTGAAGGCTGTATCGAGAGGCATTCAGGCGTGTTATATACCCCCATGCAAATAAGAGGAAAATCATGCTGCTTATCCTCTCGCAGGCACTCTTCAAAGGCATATCCTGCTTCATATGAGAGGAACCCGGCTAAGTAATAGCCATTTTTTAGGGCACACTCCATCTCAACGAAACATCCTTCAATAGATGAAGCATTATGCGTTAAGATAAGCGCAATTGGTTTTTGAAAAAGTAGTGGTTTTTTATTAAATTCTATTTGGACGACCATGACCTTTTTGGCAGGCCTGGATGCCCTTACAGAAAGGGCTTAAAATCATAGCCGTTATAAACTGGCTGCCCAGAGTTGTCGCCAGCCGAATTTCACGACATCAATATTGCCAGTTGATTATTAAAATGGCTGTTCGACGTGGCAAAGGTGGATTTATCCAACTGGGCTAATCTAACAAAAACCTTGACAAATAACGTTTCTTAAGGTATATTTAAAATGCGGGCGTTGACTGGGTCGATGGCTCGCATTTTTTATTTCTGCTTCGGATTAAACTCCCAAACGCTAAAGTAATTCGGTTGATGCTTCGTAAAATTCCCTGCCAAAGATTGTAACTCTAATTTCTCTTTTAGAAAATCGCAAACTTTACCTTTGAATATATCTGCTTTTCTCTCTGGCTGCCGGTTTCTCTTAAAATCCAACACAATACATCCTATCATAACGTCTACCAGTTGAATAAACAGTGACGCATGTGATTCCAATACAGTCGCATTGTAAACGGTTGGCAGGATTCTTATCTCTGGCTCATAATATTTATTGCTCGTTTTCGGCTTACCTAAGAAATCCGCAACAACACATATTTTGTCATTCGGCTTCATATTATTTTTAATCAGCGTCTTGGAATAACCAATATATGCTTCCCATGTATCAGGGAATACTTCCTCAATTTTTACTCCGGGATTCGTCTTATCAATTACGAGGCTGCAAAACTGTAACTTGGCAAACTTGAAATATAGGTTGATTAGCTCATAATAAAACTCGTGCGAGCCACGAGTAATACTTGAAAACTTAAACTCGAAACATCCTTTCTTTACGGGCAATCCTTTTGTTTGTCTCTCAAGATCAAGTTTCGATTCTGCTCTGTTCTTCAGAGTCCGTAATTCTTCATACAAAGCCGACGTATCTTCGCATTTCAATAGACCTATCGCAAAGAACCGCTGATCGGGATCGTTATGCAATACGCCTGTTTCATCAATAAAACCGAAATAATTGCTCATTTGCTAAATCCCGAGGTCCAGTTTCTCGATATTATTGTCTTTTAGAAATTTCTTACCGTATTCACTTAAATTAACCCATTTTCGCGAAGATTGCTTTTGAACAATTTCAACCTTGATTTCACCAGCATCAGTTAACCAAATTTTACCATGCCATTCAATGCCAGCGGTTAGATCATTTATGTCGGCGCAATCAAAATCAATGCTATTGTCGTATTCGTCAATCTTCAAGATTTTATACGTCCCGTTTACTACAGAAATATTACCATCAATATTAGAGAACTCGGATATAAGTATCAATTTCTCCTGACTGTCTAATTTTAATGACCCTACCCAACCAGAAAAATTCATCTCGTATGTCTCGCCTCTTCCTGTAAGTTTTTCAACAGCAATTTGCGGACCAGAAACTTTTTCTATAATTCCACAAAAAGCATGTCCCGGAAAAATAAGCAAAATAGCGATCATCAAAACAAATAAAAAAGATTTCATGGCAGCCTCCTCATATAATTATTATCTAACCGAAATGATTCGGTTAGTTGTCAACTTGGCTGCCCCGCATGGACTCGAACCATGACACCCAGATCCAGAGTCTGGTGTCCTACCATTAGACGACAGGGCAAATCTTAATAAACGTTATATCCTACCTCCCCCTACGCTTCGCTCCGGGGGACTGCGCTCGGCATAAAATAAAAAACCTGATGCCTCGCTTGATTAGACGACAGGGCAAATCTTAATAAACGTTATATCCTACCTCCCCCTACGCTTCGCTCCGGGGGACTGCGCTCGGCATAAAATAAAAAACCTGATGCCTCGCTTGATTAGACGACAGGGCAATAACTATATTAAAAAGTATAACTTGGGACTAAAACAGAGTCAAGCTAATTATAGGCAGTGTCCAAAAAGTTTCTATTATGCGTAGCGGCAGGTAAAAATAAGGAGAGGCGCTATTCTTTTTTTGTTTTATTTATCCTTTGGCTTCTTAATCACCCAAAAGATAAAACGAGAGAGTAGATAGATTGGGTATCCGATAGAAGTTATTGAAACAGCTCTATCTATGATCCTCGGTAAGATATAATGATATTGAGAAGCGGGATTTAGGCGTAGATTAAAAATAAAAATAAACGCTACATAAGTTATCATACTTGTTAAAGCTATTACCAATATAATCAATCCTTCTCTCGCTATTATCCATGTAATCTTTTTCTTATCCATTCTACCTCCTATTTTCCAACGCTTTTTAATTATACCGCCTCCATTTCAAAATGGTAGGTAATTTAGCGAGCGGGTTTATAGATACATGCGGGAATGGGCACGGCTGGTATTCTACCATTAGATGACAGGGCAAGAATTGTAATAAAAAGTATAGCTTGGGATAAAAACAGAGTCAAGCTAATTATAGGCAGGTATCCAAAAGGTGCCTATTCCCCAAACACCTCTTTTAGGATTGTCTTGGCGATATTCTCAGCCAAGAGCCTGTTGCCTTTATCCGTACAGTGGCCAAAGTCACCGCCGAACATATCAGTAAAATATTCCCTGTAACCCTCTTTCTTAACGGCATCTCTGAAGATCTTCTCATTATCTACAAAGATAACGCCTTCTTCATCGCCTTCAAATATCTTCTTTAGCGGCTCTATGCTACGCATGGGATATTCTACGCACACGAGCCTTATCCCCCTTTTACCTAGAATTTCCTTTAGGTTACGGTAGTTGCTCACTGTAATATAATTATAATACTTCAATCGCAGAGTAGCTATCTTCTTAGCATAGTCTTCTGCCAATTCTGATTGCCCCATTTCTTTGTATAACGTAGATATTGCTCCATAGACAAGATCGTTCCTAGGATTTATTTTTATGGCCTTCTTCAATAAATCTTCGGCCTCTGATAATTTACCTTGTTTTAGATAAAGCCATCCTAATTCACGGTATACCCGCTCGTTTTTAGGGTTCAGCTCTATGGCCTTCTTAAATAAATCTTCGGCCTGCTCAAGCTTACCTTCTTGCTCAAAATGCAACCATCCTAATTCTTCGTAGGCCGAATCGTTTTTAGGGTTCAGCTCTATGGCCTTCTTTAAAGTATCTTCATCTGAAACGGTCTGGGCACAAGCTTCTTTTAATTGGATTTTAATTAAATGTCGCCAGTCTTTTCCAGACTGAAGAATCCCTTCTTCTCTAACTTTAGTAAGGATACGTAACCAAAGCAGCCTGGTCAGTTTATAAATTCTACAGGAGGTAAATAAGCGCATAGTTCTAGAGGCAGTAACTATCTCATAAGGCATATACGTTCCCCAGTCATTAATCCCCATCATGGTAACTACTATATTAGGGTGATATTTATTGATGTTAGATTCAATTCGCTCTAAGATAATTGATGTGGTAATGCCGGGTATCCCATCATCTATTACGCTAAATTGTATGCCTGTATGGCGCTGGTTGAGTGCATCCTCAAGAAATGGAGGCCATTGCCTTATAGTAGTAGATTCGCCTAAACACAAGATACGGTAGGTGCCTTTTTGCCTTATAGAGAGCTGGTTCTTATATTCTTGAAGGTATAGGATAATAAACCCGCCTAAACGTAGGCCTGCTTCAACCAGGATGATAAATAAAAGGAGGCTGAATATAAGCAGGGCTATTTTACCTTTGGGGGGGGGTTGTATTATGTATGGGCTTGAGTTCTAGCATAGTCTTAGTTTATTTTGATTTGTTTTATTATATCATAATTTAATAAAAAACTCCGTAGCACTTTACGGAGTAGTAATGATTTTAAAGCAATAAGGTATCTTTTAGAAAAAATTTTAACTAACCGCCAGGGTTGCTGTTAGGCTGGGATAGGCGTTGGGAAAGTTAATCTTATCAGCCAGGCCAAAATCCAGGCCCGCCTGCCAAAGGTTCTGGTCTATCTTGCGGCACCAGGCTACCTTGACTTCCTTAGCTAAGGGCTGCTCAAAGAAACAAGGGGCATTAATAACAATATTTTCCTTATGCCCTACCTGAAGCTCAGAGCTGCTTATAACACCTGCGCCCCTGACGCACAGATCTTTAACTATTAAAGCTATCTCCTGGCCTTCCGGGGTAACTAAAGAGGCTGAGTCATTGAGGATAAAGCGTGGATACTCCCTACGGTACACCAAAGCATTATTCTTTCTCCGCGGCTTACTTCTGTATTTAAGAGTATATACTATAAAAGGCTTTTGGTCAACTAAAAATTCGCTCTACCAGAGGACTTCGCGCAGGCGCTGGTCAGCTTCTTTGGCATCGCGCCAGTCTCTTTTTGCGCCTTCAGCTGCCCCTCCAACAGCGCCTCTAACTGTCTGGCAGCCGTTGAGTAAGATAAGTAGGCAACAAGACACAGAAAAGAAAAGGGAATGCCTTTTTAGCTCTTTTTTACCCATTTTAAAAGCCTTTCCCTGGTACGCTGCTTACCTAAATAATATATCACTTCGAAAAGCCCGGGTCCAATGGTTTTTCCGGTAAGGGCTACCCGGATAGGGTGAATCAGTTTTTTAGACTCAATGCCAAGCTCCTTGATCAGCTCCCGAAAGCTCGTTTCTATGCTAGAAATATCGAAATCCTTTAATCCTTCTAGGCGCTGGGCAAATAAGCTAAATTCTTTTGAAAGGTCGGCGCTCAAGAACTTTTCCTGCGCCTGGGGTTCAGGGGTTATCTCTTTTAAAAAGAAAAAGTCCGCCCAGTCTACAAAATCATTGAGGGTATTGAGCCTAGCCTGGAATAATTTCACTATTTCAAGCAGATACGCCTGATCCGGGTTATCTTTTCCAAAAGAACCCCGCTCTATCAAAAATGGCATAAGCTGCTCTGCCAATTTTTGCGGATCTTCTTTTTTCAGGTATTGATTGTTGAACCAGTTGAGCTTATCCAGGTCAAAGGTAGCTGCAGTCTTATTCACATCCTGGATATCAAATAACTTTATAGCCTCGCTGAGTCCTATTATTTCGCGGTTTTCACCCGGGGCCCAGCTTAAAAGTAGGAGGTAATTAACCAGGGACTGCGCAAGATAACCCATCTTTCGGTAATCGCTAATAGCAGTGGCGCCTGTCCTTTTAGAGAGCCTGCCGCCCTCAGCGCCCAAGATAAGCGGCAGGTGTGCGAACTCAGGGACTTTAAATCCCAAGGCCTCATAAAGCAAGACCTGTTTAGGGGTGTTAGAGATATGGTCATCTCCCCTGATAACATGGCTGATATCCATGGTGGCGTCATCTACTACGCAGGCAAAATTATAGGTGGGCGTTCCGTCTGATTTTATCAATACCTGGTCTTTTAGGTTAGAGGCATCAAACTCAATCTCTCCGCGGATTAAATCGTGCACCTTAATCTTCTGGTGGCTAACCTTAAAAATTACTGCCTCAGCACCTTCTGGCGATTTTTCTATATAGGCTGAGCCTGCTTTTAATAGCTTATCAGCCTGCTCTTTATAGAGCGAGAAGCGCTGACTCTGGTAGCAGATCTCATCCCAGTTAAGCCCAAGCCAGCCCAAACTATAGGTTATCTCATCCAGGAACTCTTTTTTAGAGCGCAGCTGATCCGTATCCTCTATGCGCAGTATAAACTTTCCAGCCTTTGCCCGCGCATAAAGCCAGTTGAACAAGGCAGTGCGCGCACCTCCGATATGCAGGTTCCCGGTAGGCGAGGGAGCAAAACGTACGCGAATCATCTTAATTCCGCTCCTTTTCTTAAGGCCTGTTCGTTAATTCGTATCAGCTCCTCTTTGCCGGCAGGCGCAAATTTTTTGATAACTGAAGAGACAGTATCAAGCCGCACCAGCTGCTTATATTTAAGAAAACATCCCAGGGCCAGTATATTGGCTACTTTGATATTCCCCAACCCCAATGCCAGGTCAGTAAAAGGATGCTGCAATATTGATCCCCCCTTAATATTATCCGGCTTAGCTAAAGAACTATTAATAACCCATAGGCTGACTTTTTTGACCCTGGACTTAAATTTTTCTAATGAGGGCGCATTCATAATAATCAGACTGTCTGCCTGAGCTATATAAGGAGAGCCTATCTCTTTATCTGAGACGGCTACCATGCAATGCGCGGTCCCTCCGCGCACCTCAGCGCCATAGGAGGGTAGCCAGGTAACAAATCTATTCTCTAACATCGCAGCCTCTGCCAGGACCTTGCCTAAAAGCATGATCCCTTGTCCGCCTGAGCCGGCAATAATAATGCGCTCTATCATTTTATCCTTCCCAAAGGAAATTCTTTAGACAAAACATCCTTTATCCACTCCAGGGCCTTAAGCGGAGAAAGTCCCCAATAGGTCGGGCAGGGAGAGAGTATCTCAACCAAAGAAAATCCTAGGCCATTCATCTGATTTTGAAAAGCCTCTTTTATCGCCTGTTTTGTCTTTAGTATATCCTGCACAGATTGCAGGCTGGTGCGCTGGATATATTTTACTCCCGGAAGTTGAGCCAGGAGCTCAGAGACCTTCAGAGGATAACCCTGTAATTGCGCGTCCCTGCCTAAAGGGGTAGTAGCGGTCTTCTGACCAATCAGGGTAGTAGGCGCCATCTGGCCACCGGTCATTCCGTAGACAGCGTTGTTAATGAATATAACTGTCAGATTCTCTCCGCGGTTAGCTGCATGGATAGTCTCATTAGTGCCGATAGCTGCCAGGTCTCCGTCGCCCTGGTAGGTAAAGACGATTGTTTCCGGCCTCACTCTTTTTATGGCAGTAGCTACAGCCAGGGCCCTGCCGTGCGCTGCCTCAGAGCAGTCAAATGCCCAGTAATCGTAGGCAATAACTGCGCAGCCTACTGGCGCAACCGCGATAACCCGCTCCCTGATACTTAGCTCATCCACTACCTCAGCAATAAGCCGATGCACAATACCATGCCCGCATCCCGGACAGTAGTGCGTAGATACATCTTTTAAGGCCTTAGGCCGGCTATATACCTTATTCATAATATTTTCTTAACCTTTTTAATGATCTCTTCCGCACTCGGCACCCCGCCGCCTGCGCGGCCCAAGAACTCAACCTGCTCTTTATCCCTGACTGTAAGCAAAACATCCTCCAGCATCTGGCCGTAAGACATCTCGACTACCAGATAACGCACTTTCGAAGAAGATTTGGCAGCAAAGGCTTTTTTAGGGAAGGGCCAGAGGGCAATGGGCCTGATAAGCCCAACCTTTATACCTTCTTGCCTTAGGGTATGCAAGGCTACCTTGGATATGCGCGCCATAGTACCGTAGGCGACCAGAATAATCTGGGCGTCTTTTAAAAACAGGCCTTCATAGCGCTCTTCTTTAGCCTGTATAAGTTGATAGTGTTTCTGCAGGGCTAAGTTAAGCTTCTCTAAATCTCCCTCTCTCATATAAAATGATTTTACTATATTCGGGGCCCTGCCTTTACACCCTGTCAAGGCCCATTCTTTTCGCCTATCTTTGGGGTTTGGGATTTTGGATTTGGGATTTTTTACAAGAGGCTCCATCATCTGTCCCAGCATTCCGTCTGCCAAGAGTATCGCGGGGTTGCGGTACTTTTCCGCTAGATAAAAGGCAAGCTTGACTAGTTCATACGCCTCTTGCACTGTGCTTGGAGCAAGCACCAGGCAATGGTAATCTCCGTGTCCGCCGCTCTTGGTGGCCTGGAAATAGTCTGATTGCGCAGGCCAGATATTGCCTAGGCCAGGGCCTCCGCGCATGATATTGACAATCACCGCCGGAAGCCGGGCGCCGGCAATATAGGATATGCCTTCTTGTTTAAGGCTTATCCCAGGGCTTGAAGAAGAGGTCATAGCCAGAGCGCCTGCTGCTGAGGCACCAAAGACCATATTGATTGCCGCTAATTCTGATTCTGCCTGGATAAAAATACCGCCTAGTTGCGGCATGCGCCTGGACATATAGGCAGGTAATTCATTCTGCGGGGTTATAGGATAGCCCGCATAGAAACGGCAACCCGCATCTAGCGCACCTTCGGCAATAGCCTCGTTTCCGGTAATCAATATTTTTCTTCTTGGTTCTTTCATCAATTTATTTCTATTTATACACCTCAATACAGCAATCCGGGCAGATAACCGCGCAAAGGCTACAGCCTACGCAGGAGCCTGTATCCTGAAACTCTACGAAATTTAGGCCGCGTTTATTGAGCTGTTTGCTCTTTTTAAGCATAGCCTTAGGGCAAACGCTGATACAGAGAAGGCAACCCTTGCATCTTTCTTTATTGATATCTATCTTAGCCATTCTTTTTCACTGTCTCTCTGATCCTGCCGGCAATACCCTCTGAGGTTAGTCCCGCCTTATCAAGCAAGAGCTCTCTTTTGCCGTGCGCCAGAAAATCAAGTGGCAAGCCAAGCCTGTTAACCGGGGCTGCTATTGCCTCGCTGACTGCGCTGCCGAAACCGCCTTCTATTATACCTTCTTCAACGCTAAAAATAAATTTATGTTTAGAGGCTAATGCTTTAAATAAGCTGCTATCCAGAGGCTTGGCAAAACGGGCATTAACCAGGGTGCCTCGTAAACCCTCTTTTTCTAAAATTACCATTGCCTCTTGAGCAGGCCAGACCATGCTGCCTAAGGCAATCAGGCTAAAATCCGGCCCTTCTTTTAATATCTCGGCTTTACCCAGCTCTAAAGGACAGACCGGATCCCTGGGGCTAGCCGGTGGAATAACGGATTTAGGATAACGGATAGCTACCGGCAGGCTAAGACCCATAGCAAATTCTAACATCTGTTCTAGCTCTTGGCCGTCTTTAGCTGCCATGATGATTAAGTGCGGGATGCTTCCTAAGAAGACACTGTCAAAGATACCCTGATGGGTCATCCCATCCTCTCCTACTATGCCGGCGCGGTCAATGGCAAATACTACTGCCAGTTTCTGCAGGGCTACGTCTTCCATTATCTGATCGTAGGCGCGCTGCAAAAAAGTGGAATAAAGCGCAACCACCGGCTTAAGGCCGGCGCAGGCAAGGCCAGCAGCAAAACAGACTGCGTGGGCCTCGGCAATCCCCACATCAAAAAACCTCTCCGGATATAAATCGCGAAACTTATCTAGCCCGGTCCCCTCAGGCATAGCAGCGGTGATAGCGACGATCTTATCATTAGCTTTAGCTAATGATAAGAGCTTTTCGCTAAATACATCGGTGTAAGTCTTAAAGGCAGGGGCCGCCAAAGGGGCGCCGCTCTTTACTTCAAATGGCCCTATCCCGTGAAAACGCACCGGGTTGACCTCTGCAGGCGGATAACCTTTACCTTTCTTAGTAACCACATGTAACAGCCTGGGGCCTTTAATGCTTAAGATATTCTTGAGTGCAGGGATCAGGATATTTAGATTATGCCCGTCAAAGGGGCCAAAATAGCGAAAACCCAGCTCCTCGAAGAACATCCCGGGTATAAAAAAACCTTTCAGGCTCTCTTCAAATTTATTGGCAAGTTTTACCAGGCGGCTGCCTTTAGGCATACGCGAGCTCATAAACCCTTCCAGGGAATCCTTAAAGCGGTTATAGATAGGAAGGGAGATGATTTTATTCAAATAGGTGCTCAGGGCGCCGGCGTTAACGCTGATGCTAAGCTCATTTGTATTTAGAACAACCAGTATATCTTTTTTTAAATGCCCGGTATTATTAAGCCCCTCAAAACATAAACCTCCGCTTAAAGAACCGTCTCCGATTACTGCCACTACCTTGAATTGTTCCTCTCTTGGCAAAGAATCTCTGGCACAGGCCAGGCCTAAGGCCAGAGAGACTGCTGTCGAGCTGTGCCCCGTAGTAAAGGTATCATAGATAGACTCTTCTCTGTTAGGAAAGCCGCTTAACCCCTGGTATTGACGAAGGCCTGAGAACTCTTTATTCCTACCGGTAAGGATCTTATGGGCATAAGACTGGTGGCCTACGTCCCAGATAATTTTATCTTTGGGTGCATTCAGGCAGCAATGCAGGGCAATCACTAGCTCTACTGCCCCCAGGCTTGAGGCCAGATGGCCTCCGCGCGAAGAGACAAC
>Ga0194126_10005058_pt1 | contig 19707 bp, 23 predicted proteins | sample TA2KigC150mmetaG_FD_148641 | JGI IMG/M metagenome (GOLD analysis project Ga0194126, IMG submission 148641) | Freshwater microbial communities from Lake Tanganyika, Tanzania - TA2015035 Kigoma Deep Cast 150m | ecosystem: Environmental > Aquatic > Freshwater > Lake | place: Tanzania: Lake... | reverse complement strand
ATAGTTTAGGCAGTGAATAAAAAAAGACTATGAGGAGGGAAAAATGAGACAATCGCTTTCTTTTATAATTATTACACTACTTTTAGGTTTTTTTGTCATACTGGGATATTCGGGGGTCGGGCTGGGCATAGAAAAGGATATAAAATCGATAGCAGTTGAACCCATAAAATCGCCAAGTGCGAGTGAGTGCGGAGCATTGGAAATTGATAAAACAACCGGAGGAATGAAGAAGAAGCCGAATGTGGATCTGGTAGTCACCAGGATCGAGATAATCCGCAACGATAGAGGAGTATGGGTGAAACCATGGATTAAAAACATATGTACAGGAAGCATAACGCAGGATATCCATGTTTCGATCGGGGACGTCGTGGTTACATTCGCTGGCTTGACTCCGCAGGTGGCAAGCACCATAGGATACACAGTTGGCGTACCGTCAGCAGCTTCCTATACAGTTATCGTGGACTATGATTATCGAATCCCGGAGGCAAATGAACTAAACAACAGATGCACACGGTCCGAGACAGGCAACTGTCTGTAGCAGTGTCTCATATATAATACCCATTCTAACCATTTGTAAGGTCGAAATTCTATATCATCGGCGTCACTATTTTCTGGTAGCGTATGCAATATCGGTCAGGTTTCAAATACCCGAAGAGGCAGTAATTGTCTAACATCAGGTTCTTGCCGAAGCAAGAATTAAGTATAGTGTCCCCGGAATTCGTTCGCTTGTCCAGAAGTGCTTCTCTACAGCTTTAATATCTTAAATAACCAGTGTTATGCCGTTTTCAATTCAATGCCATTTTTTCTGATTTCATATATCAGCGGAATCCATGTATCATTTTCATAGGATTTTTTGGATATCGGAACAGGCTCAATCCTTGAATCTATTTGACCGGCTATTTCAAAAAGCCTTGATCCTTCCTTATAACTGTTTTTACCGAAATCCGGAGAAATTATTGCCACATCTATATCACTATATTCATGGGCTTTTCCAGAAACCTGTGAACCATATAAAATTACTTTATTTATTCTGATTCTGTGCTTTTTCAGTTCTTTAACAAATTCTCTTACTTTTTTCCTAATTTCTCTTTGAACCATGCATATACCTCTTTAATTTTCTGCATCTTTTTACCGGTAAATTCTTTCGTACATTTCTTATAAAAATTTTGCTGCTCTCTCGGATATCGTGCCTCAAAATGAAAATCCATAAACCTTTATGCAAATACGGACACGCAGCCCCCTCTAATTTCAGACATCTTTTAAATTATACATTTTAAAATGAGTCAAAACAAATTTTATTTCTCTTTTATCTTCCTCTCCACCTGTGTGCATAATCCCTGGAGCATCTTCAACTCCCAGTCCGTAAGCCCTGCCCTGCCGACGAGGTGTTTCAGATTCTTCATGATTTTCTTTTCAAGGTCTGCGTCTCCCCGCGGGATGAATTCGAGCAGTTTGAGGGTCGATTCAATCCGGGCATAAAGCGGCTCAACCTCTTTCTGTTTCATTAATGCGGGCAACTCAGACTTGTATGTTTTCTGGCTCAGTTCATAGGCCACCAGCATGACACTCTGCGCAAGGTTCAGTGAAGGAGCAGCAGGGTCTGAGGGTATTGTTATCAAAAGTCCGCATTCTTCTATTTCCCGGTTCGTCAGGCCAATGCGTTCCCTGCCGAAGAGTATCGCAACCTTGTTCTTTTTGGAAACAGTTATAATACGCCTGACGCTTTCTTTCAGCGGCACAATAAGTCCCCTCCTTCTCCCCATGCGTCTTGTTGTCCCGATAACAAGACGCTTATCCTCAATAGCTTCTCTGAAACTCTTATGGATTGTTGCGTTATCAAGGATGGTAACACCCTGGCAAGCCATCTGTTTGGCCTCGCTGGTAAAGAAGTATCCGGGATGAACCAGCTCAAGCTTTGAAAATCCCATATTTTTCATTGCACGCGCTGCAGCGCCGATATTTCCGGGTTCTTTCGGCTCAACAAGGATGAAGGAAATATTGTCTTTCCAGGAGTTCATATCTCAGATGAATTTATCAATGATAAATGAAATAATAGTCAGCACAGCCGTAATCATCTGAAACTTGATCGTTCCAGCCTGTGCAGGTATGATCGCAACCGGGTCATTGTGGTTCTTCCACATAAGCTTTGAGGTTTTCATGGCGATCGGGATGGATAAAAGGATTATGAGCGCTGATACAGGATAGAGTTTAAGATAGTCGAGCAAGACAACAAAAACATAAAAAAGCATTTCCAAGGCAAGATAAACTAACCTTGCATTGGCAGTTCCCATTCTTACAACAAGATTTCTTTTCCCGGCATTCTTATCTGCTTCATAATCAGGAAATTCATTTATCCATAGGATATTTGCAACAACAATTCCATTGGGGATCCCTATCAGAAAATATTCCGGCCTGAATACTCCCGAGTTGATATAGCCTGTTCCAAGCGTTATCAGAGGACCAAAAGCCAGAAAGATTATCAGTTCCCCAAGACCTCTTGACTGGAAAGAGAACGGCTTCATCGAATAAAGGATGCCGCAGAGTCCGCCGAGAGTCCCTATCAGCAATACCAACGGACGATCCATAATGATGAGCAATATCCCTGCTGCAAATGCAAGGATGAAAAATATGACCGACATATAGAGAAACGTCTTTCTCGTTAAGATATTTTCGAGCCTGCTCCTGCTCCCACCGCTGAAGGGAGTAACAAATCTATTTATCTTATCGCTTTCTTCCCAGTCAAAATAATCATTTAGGGTATTCGCCCCTAAATGCAGAAAGCAGACACCAAAAACTCCCAATAAGGCATTCAGCAGATAGAATTCGCTACCATATACCCATGACCAGACAGAGCCTAATATGGCAGGCAGGACTGAAGCGGATACAAAGGGAAGTCTCGTTCCCATGATATATGACTTATTTCTTGAGATAACCTCAGCAGACATCGGTTCCCTCCTTTTTAAACAACAAAATTATAACAGAATGGACACTCAATTTCCCTCCTTGCCAAGAAGGTGATTTATAAAGTAATCTAACTGTCACTAATAATATTTCTTTAGAGAAAGGAGATCCTATGGAATCGTTTTCCCTAAATAAAAGTAAGACCGCATTATTAATCATTGATATTCAGGACAGACTCGCAGTAGTGATGAAGCAGAAAGAAGCAGTCGTAATCAATTGCCTGCACCTTATAGAACTCTCAAGGATCTTTAATATGCCGATAGTTGTAACCGAGCAATACCCAAAAGGGCTTGGGCAGACAGTAGAGGAGATAAGAAATGCATTACCTGTATATAAGCCGATCGAGAAATTGACCTTCAGCTGCTGTGATGAACCGGCATTTATCAATGAAATCAAAAAACTCAATAAAAAAGATATTATCTTAACCGGGATGGAAACTCATATCTGTATCCTGCAGACCTGTATCGGACTTTTGCAGAACGGCTTTAATGTCCATTTGGTTAAGGATGCGGTCTGTTCAAGGGCAAAAGAAAACTGGAGAACTGCATGTGAATTCATGCGTGACGCCGGCGCTGTCATAACCTGCACAGAGACGGTCTTATTTCAGTTATTGAAGATTGCAGGTACAGAAGAGTTCAAAGCGATTGCAAAAAGGATAAAATGAGCGAAGATTGGGTTCAGATTTTGATCACCTATGATCCTCTTGAGGCAGAGATGATAAAAGACCTGCTTGAAAGCGGCGGGATACCCGTGGTTTTAAGGTCATCTAAAGTAAGCCCTTATCCTGTAAATATCGGTAAAATGGGTGAGATTAAGGTTTTGGTAAGAAAGGAGGATAGAGAGACAGCAGAAGATGTGATAAAGGGAAGCGATGAGAATAATCCATTGCCTGAATAATCATTTAATCCAGATATCTGACTTTCATCTCGAACGGTTGTTTTTGCGGTCCGCTGCTGGGTTTGGCAGCATAACCAACAGGAACCACAGCCATAAACTCTCCCCTTGGCTCCCCAAGGAACTGAAGCGCTTCATCCTTGATCAGAAAAAGGATACCGAGCCAGACAGTTGCAAGTCCGAGTGATGTCGCGGCCAATAACAGATTCTGAACTGCTGCAGCAGAACTCTGTATTTCCATTGTCCTGAAGAAATCCTTTGCCATTTCCTTTTCGACTTTAAAAAGCCGGACGCCGTGCTCAATAAGGTCTCCGGTATTCGCCACTGCGATTACCACCGGTGCGCTCATGATGCTTCTCGCAGCCATGCGTAGCAGGGCAGATGAGGGTTTGGGAAAATCGCCTGCGCTGGATGTAATGAGATGCGCCAGTTCCTGCTTTTTGCCGCCTTTGATGACAATGAATTTCCATGACTGCTGGTTATGTGCGGAAGGCGCTTCATTGGCTGCCTGAAGCAATATTTTTATCTGATCATCAGAAACTTCCTGATCCGTAAATGTTCTGATACTGCGGCGGTTCCTGATAGTTTTCAGTGTATCATTGATGGAAAAAGCTGAACCGATGGACATTTTATATCCTGCCTGAGCCTGCTTATTGCAGATAACTTCTTAAAACCCTTTGATCGCAGCCTTGGCGAGATCAAGAAGGTATGACGGCAAAATACCTATAAGAAGGACAGCAGCTGTTGTAATGCCCAGTGCTATGCCGTTGGAAAACGACGTTGTAAGGGTTACGGTAGTCTTCGGCTCTCTCATATACATGTACATGATGATCCTTAGATAGAAGTATGCGGATATCGCGCTGAAAATAACGGCAACAACAACGAGCCATGTGTAACCTGCATTTATCGCGCTTACGAAGAGATATAACTTACCGATAAACCCTGCTGTGGGCGGGATGCCGGTCAAAGAGAACATAAAGATCAGCATAAGGACTGCTGCCAGAGGATGGGTCTTTGAAAGACCTTCGTAATCATATATACTGTCGCCTTTGAACCCTTCACTCCTGAGCATAATGATTACGGCAAAGGCGCCGATATTCATGAAAGCATAGATCATGAGATAATTCATCATGCTGGCAAGTCCCTCATTGTTTGCGGTTATGATACCAAGGAGGGCATATCCTGCATGGGCAATCGACGAGTAAGCAAGCATTCTCTTGATGTTTGTCTGAGATAATGCAACGATGTTTCCGATGGCCATTGTAAGTATTGCTATTGGAATCAGTATCGCAGCCCAATCAGCCTTTACCGAAGCAAAAGCTATCATAAAAACCCTTCCCAGAACTGCAAACCCTGCTGCCTTAGGTCCAACCGACATGAATGCTGTTATTGATGTCGGAGCGCCCTCATAAACATCAGGCGCCCACATGTGGAACGGCGCGGCAGCTATCTTGAATCCGAATGCTACAGTCAGGAATATGATAGAAAGCAGGAGCGAAAAATTATCAGTAAGATCTCTTGCACTGATAAAAGAGGCTATTGCCCTCAGATCAGTCGTTCCTGTCAGTCCGTAAATTATTGATATGCCATACAGCAGGAATGCAGATGAAAAGGCGCCAAGAAGGAAATATTTCAGGGCAGCTTCATTCGATTTAATATCATGCCTGTTGAAACCTGCAAGAACATATGTGCTCAGGGCCATCAGCTCCAGACCTAAATAAAGCACTATAAGATCGCCGGCAGATGCCATGATCATCATGCCGATTGTCGAGAACAGCATGAGGCTGTAATATTCTCCGTAATTAATCTTCTCTACGGCTATATATTTAATTGATATAAGGATTGACAAAATTACATTGACAAAAAAGATGATCTTAAAAAATGTGCTGTAGCCGTCGGAGATAAACATTGTTCCGAAAGTTGTGCCTGACGGACCAAAAAGCGTTAGTGACACTAATGCCACACCTGCTATGCTTATCAGTGCGACAACTTCCTTTTTCTTTATCAGAAGATCGAGGAGCAAGACCATCAGCGCAAAGGCAGTCATTGAAAGCTCAGGTATCATTGGGGTGAGATCAGGAAGCTGAAAATTCATTTGACTACCTCCATAACAGTTTTAGCTATATTCATCTCCTGCACACCGCCTGTATTCAACCTCTCGATAAGATGCTGGACCGATGGATGCATGAAGCTAAGAAAAGAATCCGGATAAACGCCGATCCAGAACACAAGAAAAATCAGGGGGATAAGAATGATCGTTTCCCTGACGTCCATATCGACAAGGCCGTGAAGCTTGGGATTTACTTCCATGAAGAATATCCTTTGATAGAGCCAGAGCATGTATGCCGCGCCGATGATAATGCCGGTGCATGCAAGCACACCAGCCCACTGGTTTGCCTTAAATCCTCCAAGGAGGATGAGGAATTCACCGATAAACCCGTTCGTTGCAGGAAGTCCGATGGATGCCAGTGTAAACACCATAAAGAAGGAGGCGTATATCGGCATCTCTGTTGCAAGCCCTCCGTAATCCGCGATCTTCCTTGTATGCGTCCTGTCATAGACAATTCCGACTGACAAAAAGAGTGCGCCTGTCACAATGCCATGGTTGAGCATCTGGAGGATTCCGCCCTCAAGCCCCTGGGTGTTCAGGGCAAAGATTCCGAGTGTGACAAAACCCATATGGCTGACGGAACTGTATGCAATAAGCCTCTTTAAATCAGTCTGCGCAAGGCATATGACAGCGCCATAAATAATTGCTATTACTGAGAGCGTCAGCATTATAGGCGTCATTGCTACTGAAGCTTCAGGGAAAAGCGGCAATGAAAATCTCAGGAAACCGTATGCGCCCATTTTAATAAGGACCGCAGCAAGGATCACCGAGCCTGCGGTAGGGGCTTCAGTATGTGCGTCAGGCAACCATGTATGAACCGGCCACATCGGAACCTTTACGGCAAAAGCCGAGAAAAAGGCCCAGAAGAGCCAGACCTGCATGGTGTAAGGATATGTCTTTGTCATTAACTCGAGGATGTTAAATGTCTTTCCCCCGTAAAGATAGAGCACGATAATGCCGACAAGCATCAGGAGGCTGCCGACGAGTGTATAAAGGAAGAACTTTATCGCAGCATATACCCTGTTCGGACCTCCCCAGACTCCGATGATCAGGAACATTGGTATCAGCATGGCCTCCCAGAAGATATAGAATAAGAAGAAGTCCAGGGAACAAAAGACACCGATCATAAATGAAGTCGTAAGCAAAATTGATATATAGAATTCTTTTGTCTTTGTCTTTATTGATTCCCACGATATGAGAACGCAGAGTATTGCCGTTAAAGTCGAGAGCAGGACAAACAAAACGCTTATGCCGTCGACTCCGAGGAAATAATAGATGTTCCAGTCCGGTATCCACTTGAACTTCTCGACAAACTGCATTTTATGGGTAGACTTGTCAAACATTGTAAATAAAGGGATCGATAAAAAGAATGTCGCAATGCTTGTTCCAAGGGCAAGCCACCTTGTAAGTGATTCCCATGACCTTCTGTTCAGGAGAATGAGAAGGGCGCCAAGAACAGGCAGAAATATGACTGTGCTCAGGATCGGATAACTCAGTTGATTCATGATTACCTGTTGTTCCATTTTTCTCCTCTACGAGTCATAGACTACCGTAACAAGAGCGCCAGTGCGATTATGAAAAACGCGCCGGCAGCCATAAATATTCCATAGTGCTGCGCCAGTCCTGTCTGAACCTTCCGGAGTTTTTGGCTGAACCTGCCGATTGCCCCCGGCACACCATTGACAATGCCTTCTATTATTTTTGCGTCGGTAATTGCAACAAGAACTTTATCTGCAATCCAGTAGGTTGGTTTTACGATAGTATAGTTATACAGCTCATCGATATAATATTTATGGTAAAGCACCTTATAGATCAGACTAAACTGCTTTGAAATCTTTTCGGGTAAATCCGATTTCCTGAGATACATGAATGCCGCAAGTGCAATCCCGCATAATGCGATAGTCGTTGACAATCCCATAACAGCCCATTCCTCTGCATGGGTGCCATGAAATTCAGGGTGGCCGACCACCGGTTTCAGGAACTCTGCAAAATGTGCGCCTCCGCCAAGTATCGGCGGAATTCCAACCCATCCTGCCGCAACTGCGCCGACTGCAAGGATCATTAAAGGTATAGTCATAATCTTCGGCGACTCATGGATATGGCGCCCTCCATGAGAACCATGTGAAGAGTCATGTCCATGGGAATTATGTCCGCCGCCATGCGCACTGTGGGAAGATCCATGCGGGTTGTGCCCATGAGCCTCTTCTGCTTTATGCACTCCACGGTTTTCCCCATGGAATGTCAGGAATATAAGTCTGAATGTATAGAACGGTGTAAGGAATGCAACTGCTGTTCCCATGAGCCAAACCAGTTTACCGACAGGGGTATGTGCTGCATATGCAGACCAGATAATTTCGTCCTTGCTGAAGAACCCTGAAAACCCCGGCACACCAGCTGCACTGAGCGCAGCAATGATAAAGACAGCATAGGTAATCGGCATGTATTTTTTCAATCCGCCCATTTCCTGGATATTGTTCGTATGCACGGCATGGATAACACTACCGGCAGCAAGGAATAGCAGCGCCTTGAAAAATGCATGGGTGTAAAGGTGGAAGATACCGGCAGCATAGGCGCCGACTCCGCAGGCAAGGAACATCAGTCCAAGATGACTGCATGTGGAATAAGCGATTATCCTCTTTATATCATTCTGGGTAACGGCAATCGTAGCAGCGAACAATGATGTAGCAGCGCCGACAATAGCGACAGTATTCATTGCTACTTCAGAAAGATTGAAGATTGGGCTGCACCGCGCAACCATAAAGACGCCGGCGGTAACCATTGTTGCAGCATGGATCAATGCGCTGACCGGCGTCGGACCTTCCATGGCATCAGGAAGCCAGACATGGAGCGGCAGCTGGGCAGATTTTCCGACAGCGCCGCAGAAAAGGAGTAGAGCAATAAGGGTTGGAAGGTCAACATTCCAGCCCAGGAAGCTCACTGTTTTGCCTGCAATGCTGGAAACATTGGAAAATACATCTGCATAATGGAGCGTACCGAAGGTCAGAAATACTATAAAGACTCCGATGCCGAAGCCGAAGTCCCCGAATCTGTTTACAATAAAGGCCTTTTTACCGGCATCTGCCGCTGACTTTTTATTGAAATAATACCCGATAAGGAAGTACGAGCAGAGGCCGACCCCTTCCCACCCGAAATACATAAGGAGGAAGTTATTGCCCATGATGAGCATGAGCATGCAGAAGGTGAAGAGGTTCAGGTATGCAAAAAACCGGTAATACCCTGAATCACCGCGCATGTATCCGACTGCATAAATATGGATAAGGGTAGCGCAGGTAGTGACGACAATGAGCATAACCGCAGTCAGCGGGTCGATGAGGAATCCCACAGAGACCTTGAAAGTGCCTGAAACTATCCATGTGTAAAGGTCTGCATCAATAATCTTCCCTGCCATAACATCTCTGAGGGTAAAGAGAGAACAGACCCATGAACCCGCAACCGATAGAACAGCAGGCCAGTGGGCATTGAAACGTGTGACCTCTTTCCCGAGCAGGATATTGATTATAAACCCTGCGAGAGGCAGGAATGGTATTAATATGTGATAAAATTGCAATTCCATCCTATTTATCCTTTATAACTTTTACCTTTTGAGTTTTCACTGTTCCCTATCCCTGCATCTCTTTTATTTCATCCACATGAGCTGTGGCTTTATTTCTGAACAGGGCTATAATTATTGCAAGTCCTATGGCTGCCTCAGCAGCCGCAACCGCAATAACAAAGAAAGCGAGTATCTGTCCCCTCATATCCTGAAGGTAGTGACTGAGGGCTATCAGGTTTATATTTACTGCATTCAACATCAGTTCAATAGACATGAACATGATAATAACATTTCTCCTTGCAAGGAAACCAAAGACTCCGATTGCAAAAACTATTATGCTGAGCAGCATATACCAGCTTAACGGGACCATTAAGTTTTCAGCCTCCTTTTTGCAAGCACTATAGCGCCGATAATCGCGACAAGAAGTATGAGAGATGTTATTTCAAAAGGATAGAGAAATTCCGTATACATCAATTTCCCTAAAACCATTGTATGTGTTTCTTTTTTAATTAAATCAATCGAATAGATGCCGGGCGGCGCAGCAACAAATGATCTGAGCGACATGAAGACGACCACTAACAGGGCAGCCGCAAATGTAAACCCTGTTGGCCCGGCGCCGATATATTTGCCTATTCTTAATTCTTCGCGAATATTCATCAGCAAGACAACAAAAAGGAACAATACGAGTATGCCGCCCGCGTATACAATCACCTGTATTGCAGCCATGAATTCAGCATTCAGGAATAAATACAGGCTTGCGATATGGAAAAAGAGCAGCAGCATCCAGAGGACGCTGTGCACAGGGTTTTTGCGCGTCACAACAAGCAGGGAAAGTCCTGTTATCGCAAAGGCAAAGTAAATAAAAAATAACTGTTGAATCATTCTTTTTTCCCTTTAAAGACCGACTGCCCCGGAGGCGTTCCGAAATCCTCAGACAGCGGCCGCCAGAATTTATCGAAATATTCCTCGCCCTTTTTGCCGGGCATGTATTTATCCCAGTTCGACAGGAGCTTATCCTTTTTCATATATATATTTTCTTTCTTGTAATCGGAATATTCATAGTTTTCAGTCAGGACAACTGCGCCGTAAGGACATGCCTCAACACAGAAACCGCAGTATATGCATCTCAGGATATCGACCTCGTATTTATCCACCTGGCCCTTAGCCCTTGTAATATGAATGCATTGTGAAGGGCAGATTGCTGCGCAAAGACCGCATCCTACACATTTTGCCCGGCCTGCCTGATTCTTTGCAAGGGCATGCTGTCCCCTGAACCCGGGGGCTATATGCCTTCTTTCCTTTGGATACTGTATGGTAACAGCACGTGAGAACATTTTCCTTAAGGTCAGAGCCATGCCCTGCAGTATCTCTATGAACGTAAACCTCTTTATTATCTGCTTTGTTATTTCCCTGACAGTCACGCTATGCTCCATACATGGTCATGATGATTTTCACCAGACCTGTAATTAAAATATTCGCCAATGCAACCGGAATCAGTATTTTCCATCCAATCCCCATAACCTGGTCGTATCTGTACCTCGGCAGAGTTGCCCTGATCCAGTAATAGAAAAAAATGCATGCATAAACTTTCATGAGAAACCATACGATACCCGGGACATAATTGATGAACGGCACCACCTGTGTTATATACCATGGCAGTGTCCAGCCGCCGAGGAAACAGATTGTTGCCATTGAAGCCATAATTATCATTGCTATATATTCACCAAGGAAGAAGAGTGCAAATCTGAAGCCGCTGTATTCTGTAAAATAGCCTGCAACGAGTTCACTTTCCGCCTCCGGCATGTCAAACGGAGTCCTGTTCGTTTCAGCTACAGCTGCAATAGTAAAGATTATAAAACCGACTATCTGGGGGATTGCGAACATACCAAAGACAGACTCTTCCTGTGCGCGAACGATATCCGTCAGGTTTAAGGAACCTGCCATAATCATGACTCCCACAAGGCTCAGGCCCATGGCGATTTCGTAACTGATGACCTGGGCAGCTGATCTGAGACCGCCCAGAAAGGCATATTTGGAGTTCGATGCCCAGCCGGAAATGAATATGCCGTAAACACCCATACCAGCCATTGCGAAGATGAATAATAATCCTATGTTAATATCTGCAATTACAGGACTAATGGTAAAATCTGCAATTGTAAAACCATATGAAAATGGTATAACAGACAGATTTACCATTGACGCAGCCATAAAGATAATAGGAGCAATGTAGAAGACCACTTTATCTGCATTTGCAGGGACGATATCCTCTTTGAAAAACAATTTCAGACCGTCGGCAAACGGCTGTAACAGTCCGTGTGGTCCGACTCTCATGGGACCAAGCCTCACCTGCATATGTCCGATGACCTTACGTTCAAAATATGTTGCGTATGCAACATGCAGCAACCCGATTGCAAGAACAACTACGATCTTCAGAATAATAACCAGCACATTGATACCGAATTTTATGAAGGCGTCGAGAAGTTGCGGTGATATTATATTGTTAATGTCCATGGCTATCTATCACACTCCCCAAGCACAATATCTATTGTCCCGATGGCTGCGATAACGTCAGCAACCAGATGCCCGACGCATAGTCTCGGCAAACAGCCGGCATGTATAAACGATGGAGCCCTGAGCCTCATCCTGAAAGGCTTTCCGGAACCGTCGCTCACAAAATAAAACCCCAGTTCTCCCTTCGGCACTTCGGTTGCAACATAGAGGTCTCCCTCTGGAGCCTTGGGCCCTTTCTTGATGAATTCAAACTGCTTGACAAGAAGCTGCTGAGCCTGTTTGATATCTTCAGGCAACTGATCAGGAGCCACTGCAAGTTCTGCGAGCTTTTCATCGCTTAATCCCTTGCCGCCGGAGACAACAGTTACAGATTTAAATTTACAGGTCACCAAACAGTTAGCACAGTTCACACATAAAGCCTGGTTTATCTTATGCGCAGCCTTCTTTTCTCCGGTAATCGCCTTTGCCGGACATGCCCTCATACACATCCCGCAGCCTTTGCATGCCTTTTCAAGGATAAAATATGCAATCTCTTTTGTCGGATGGGTAATAGGCATCATTTTATCTTTCGGCGGAAGGGTAAATTTCGGATCATCTACCATAACAGGACCAGGGGGTAATTTTTCGATGAGCTGCCTGATAATATTATTCGACTGCCTCAGCTCCAGCATCCTGCAGCGGTATCTGTCGTAGGTATCACCTTTTGTCCCGATAGGCACATCAAAATCGACTTTGTCATATGCGTCGTACGGCATATGTTTTCTTATATCATAAGGAACTCCGGACCCTCTCAATGTCGGACCCGTCATCCCCATATTGATTGCTTCTTCTGCTGATATTACACCGATGTCTACCGTCCTTTGGAGCCATATCCTGTTCTGGTCGATCAGGGTTTCATATTCCAGGATCCTTGAAGGGAATTCATCTGTGAATTTCCAGAGGCTTTCGAGGAATTCCTGCGGGACATCATTCCTGACACCGCCTACCCTTGGATAGGTTACAGTGAGTCTCGCGCCGCAGATCATCTCAAACAGGTCGAGCAGCCATTCCCTTTCACGGAAGCAATAGAGGAATACGGTCATAGCGCCGATATCAAGGGCATGGGTCGCAAGCCAGAGGAGATGATTCGAAATCCTCGACATCTCACCGACGATCGTCCTGATGAACTTTGCCCTTTCAGGGGCTTCTATTCCAAAGAGTTTTTCAACCGCAACAACATATCCGATGTTGTTTGACATTGCAGAGACATAATCCATCCTGTCAGTAAGCGGAAGGGCCTGGAAGTAACTCAGGCTTTCACCGAGTTTTTCGATCCCTCTGTGAAGATATCCGACATAAGGAGTAACTTTTACGATTGTTTCGCCGTCTATATCAAGAACGAGCCTGAGAACACCGTGCGTGGCAGGGTGCTGCGGCCCCATGTTTACATTAAGTTCTCTTGTCTCGAATATCTTCTCTGCTTCTTTCTGTATCATCTTATCCTTCCCAGTCAAACTCTCTTAATTCCTTTGATCTCTTGAGCACATCTGTAAAACCAGGCCAGTCCTTGTCAAGCTCAGGTCCTTTTAAAGGATAGTCTTTTCGTAACGGATATCCTTCCCAGTCTTCCGGCATAAGAATCCTTCTGAGATCCGGGTGGCCTGTAAACTCGATGCCGAACATGTCAAAGCACTCCCTCTCATGCCAGTCTGCACCTGACCATACAGGGACTGCAGAGTTTATTTTGGTATCGTTTTCAGGGACCTGTGCCCTGATACGAATATGATGACGGTATCTTGTTGAATAAAGGTTATATACAACTTCAAACCTGATATCTTTTTTGCCTTTGTAATCAACAGCAGTGAGGTCCTGGAGATGATCAAAACTCAAAACAGGGTCGTCATGGAGGTATTTCAAAACAGCGACTGCCTGATCCCTCTTTATAATCACAGAGACCTGATCCCTGAACTCAGCGACATCTATTACCTGATCAGGGAATTGTCCCTTGATCTTCTCCGCTATATCTTTCGGGTTCAGTCCTGTGGTATGTATCGAGATCCTTACTTCTGTTACCGCCATGGACTCCACCTTGCCTGTTCATTTCTTATCTTTTCCTGGAGCATCATCATGCCTTCCAGCAACGTCTCCGGTCTTGGCGGACAGCCGGGCACATAAACATCAACCGGCAGGAATGTATCACATCCCTGAACCGTGCTGTAAGTCCTGAATACGCCGCCTGTGCATGCACAGCTTCCCATCGCAACCACATACCGTGGTTCAGGGATCTGGTCGAAGACTCTTCTGACAACAGGGACCATTTTTTTGGTTACAGTGCCGGCAACGATCACGCAGTCAGCCTGTCTCGGTGAACCTCTGAAAATAATTCCGAACCTGTCAAAGTCATAGTGTGATGCGCCAACGGCCATCATCTCTATGGCGCATCAGGCAAGGCCAAAGGTTGTTGGCCAGATCGAAGATAACCTTCCCCAGTTAACAATCTTATCAAGGGTAGTAATGATCAAATTGGGAGGCAATATCTTTGTTCCTTTTTCTACTTCGACAAGCCCGACTGTTGATGTATCTATCAACATCTCATTCCCCCTGTCGTTATTTTAATCCCACTGAAATGCCTCTTTTTTCCAGGCATAGATATAACCAACCAAAAGGATGACTATGAAGAGCACCATTTCAATAAATGCAAATATACCGATTTTATCGAAGACAATAGCCCATGGATAAATAAAGATTGCTTCAACATCGAATACTACGAAGAGCATGGCGATAATATAAAATCTTACAGCAAATCTGGTGCGTGGTTCTCCTTTTGGATCGATACCTGATTCATAAGGCAGGAGCTTTTCATAATATGGTTTCTTTAATCTGAAAACTGTGCCGATTATCAGAGCTCCGAACCCGAAAGCCGTAGCTATAATAATGAAAATAAGAACCGGCAAATATTCTGATGGTATATACGTTCCAGGCATAAGCGGTTATGTTATACTGAAAAGCAATTACTCTTGTCAAGTAAAAAATTGAATTTTATTTCTAAAAAAATAAATTGAGAAATGTAATGAATATTTTGCAAGGAAATTTATCTGATCTGACAGGTTAAGGAAGGAGATTCTGATGTTTAAAATCCTGAAGAAAGAAGAGTTATCAGATTTGGTAATCCTGTTCGAAATAGAAGCGCAGGATATTGCGAAAAAGGCAAAGGCCGGCAATTTCTTTACACTCAGAATTAATGAGCAGGGAGAAAGGATCCCTTTGACTATTGCTGATTTCGACAGAGACAGGGGAACAATTACCACTGTTTTTCAGAAGATGGGTAAGACAACACATCTCCTCGGCGCCTTGAATGCAGGTGATTCCATAATGGATGTCATAGGTCCGCTGGGTATGCACTCACATATAGAAAACTTCGGGAAAGTAATCTGTGTCGGCGGAGGTGTTGGAATCGCTCCAACCTACCCTATTGCAAGGGCGTTAAGGGAAGCAGGTAACACAGTAATCTCCATCATAGGCGCGAGGACAAAAAATCTCATTTTCTGGGAAGACAGGATGCGGAATGTTTCAGATGAATTGATCATTGTAACGGACGACGGTTCGCTTGGCAGAAAAGCTGTGGTAACAGTTCCTTTAGATGAGCGCCTGACAGAAGATAAAGATATTGAGTTGGCATATGCAATCGGGCCTGCCATCATGATGAAGTTTGTCTGTGTGACGACACAGAAGCACAATGTAAAAACAATAGTCAGTCTGAATTCGATCATGGTTGATGCAACAGGCATGTGCGGCGCCTGCAGAGTTGAAGTCGGCGGAGAAACAAAGTTTGCATGTGTTGATGGTCCTGAATTTGAGGGGCACAAGGTTGATTTTGACCTGCTCATGTCAAGGCAGAGGATGTATGTCAATGAGGAAAAAATAGCCTTTGAACGGTATAAAGAAAAGTCGGGGGTTAAATAGAGATGGAAGAGAAAAAAGAAGACAAAGAACCGAAGAAAAGGGTAAACATGAGGGAGCAGGAGCCGCTCGTAAGGGCAAGGAACTTCATGGAGGTTCCTTACGGATATAACCCTGAAGAGGCTGTTGCAGAGGCGTCAAGATGCTTATCCTGTCTGAACCCCATCTGCAGAAAGGGATGTCCGGTAGCAATTGATATCCCGTCATTCGTTAAATTAATTAAAGAAGGCAGATTCATAGAAGCTGCATGGAAAATAAAGGAAGACAATGCATTGCCCGCTGTTTGCGGAAGGGTATGTCCGCAGGAGATACAATGCGAATCCATGTGCATCCTTGGAAAGAAAGGCGAGCCTGTCGCAATAGGCAATCTCGAACGGTTCGTTGCTGATTATGAAAGAGAAAAAGGCGAAGTGCAGATACCTGGAAGACCAAAACTCTCCGGAAGGAAAATAGCAATAATCGGCTCAGGCCCCGCTGGTTTAAGCTGTGCAGCAGACCTCATAAAATCAGGGCATCAGGTCACTTTATTCGAGGCGCTGCATAAGCCGGGAGGGGTATTGATCTATGGCATACCTGAATTCAGACTTCCGAAAGCCATCGTTGAAAAAGAAGTCGATTATATCAGCAAGCTGGGAGTTAAGGTGGTTTTGAATGCAGTCATAGGAAAACTCTTCACTATTGATGAGCTGTTCAGTGAACAGGGATATGATGCATGTTTTATCGCCACCGGTGCAGGGCTGCCGATGTTCCTGGGGATACCCGGTGAAAATCTGAACGGCATATATTCTGCAAATGAATTTCTCACCAGGGCCAACCTCATGAAGGCATATCTTTTCCCTGAATATGACACCCCGATAAAGAAAGGCAGGAATGTTGCCGTATTCGGCGGAGGAAATGTTGCAATGGATTCAGCACGGGTTGCATTGAGACTTGGCGCAGAAAAAGTGCATCTCATCTACAGGCGCTCTGAAGCAGAGATGCCGGCCAGGAAGGCAGAGACCCATCACGCCCGTGAAGAAGGTGTGGAGTTCCTCATGCTTACAAATCCGGTGAGATTCATTGATGATGGTAAAGGGAATGTCTGTGCAGTCGAGTGCCAGAAAATGGAACTGGGAGAGCCTGATACTTCAGGCAGGAGAAAACCTGTTCCTGTCAAAGGCAGCGAATTTCAGATCGAGATAGATGTTGCAATCCCTGCCATCGGGACAAGATCAAATCCTTTGCTGACAAAAACAATACCTGATCTGTCATTGAATAAAAGGGGCTATATTATAGCTGATGAAGAGACAGGGATGACCTCGAAAAAAGGTGTATTTGCCGGCGGAGATATCATAACTGGCTCGGCAACCGTCATACTCGCAATGGGCGCTGGAAGAAAAGCAGCTAAGGCGATAAATGAATATCTTAAGTGGAAATACTGGGACACGAGCAGGTTCGTTGGTCAGTAAGACCTTGTAACCCCCTTTCATCCCCCTTAATTTAAAGGGGAAAGAGGGGGATTATTTCGTCTTTTTCTTTTTCAGTCCAAGAACGAGCAATGCAGTTGCTCCGATGCCGATAAGAGACCGCATAACTGCGCCGGCTATCATTATCCCTTTTTTCAGAACCTTCATGTCGTACCTAATATAATACCATTTGAAATGGATTAACCCACATTATTCATAAATTTTTTCAGTTATTGACAGGACATAGTGTTTGAGCGGATTTATTTTGCTGATATTCAGTCAGTATGTATTTGATAATAAAGAGGCAAAATCCCTCGCAGGTCGAAGACCGAGAATGAGCGAAAATACTATGTCCTGTCATGGTAAGCATTGCTTATGAATAATCCGGGATAGTGAGTTATCCTGCCTTTATCAGACAGAAAGGATTTTTGCTTTTATATGTTCCTTCAATAATAATGAGGCCTTCTTAATACCGTCTGTCTGCGGCAGATGCGAGATGATCCTTTGCATGTAATCCCTTTCATTGAGCAATTGAAACGAGGGCATGAAATTCAGGTCGAATATCCAGGAGAGTTGTAAGATTTTAAAATCATTCAATGTCTTTACTTTCTGAAGAGACACTATCTCCTTTTTATAAATGCCTGACAGAACATCTTCTGAATATTCCGGCAGATCCGGCAAACCGAGACCTACCGCAGATGCCTTGCCCTCAGACGGACTTTCGTAATATTCCAGAAATACACGCCATATATCCAGCTTATCCGCATCCCTGATAAGTTTAATGAAGAAAACAATATCCTCTTTTTCTTTTTTCGGAATTGAGAATGCATTGTGGAATTTTACTGCCTGAATAATTATATCCTGCTCTTCCCCTGCAAGTTTCTCAAGTATCTTTTGTTCAATGAGCGTCTCTGCTCCAAGGGCTCCGTGATTCACCGAGATATTGTCCCTGAATGTTTTGTATTTTGCATACTGGGGAAATCTTCCGATATCATGAAAAAGCGCAACTGTTTCTGCTGTCAGCTTTTGGTCTTCTTTCAGGGATAAGCCCCGGGTAATCTGAACCATGTTTTTGCATACATGCAGGGTATGCTCTTCTTTCAGGGAGATATTCTTCTGATCTTCGATATTGGATGAATAAAAGGATTTGCAGTAATCCGAGAACGTTTGTTTGAAGAAATTTAAATCATTCTGTGTCATTTTCAGTTGCCCTTTATTTTACAACAATATATTTAGAAGTTGGATAGAAGAGCCGAAAAATAGTATAGAATACTATCATGCCTGATGAAAGAGACGAATATTTCATGAGACTTGCTCTCGAAGAGGCAGAAGATGCCTTCGATGCAGATGAAGTGCCTGTCGGAGCAGTCATCATACAAGGCGATGCAGTGATTGCCAGAACCCATAACCGCCGTGAATCTTCCAATGATCCGACAGGACATGCCGAACTTCTTGCAATCAGGGTTGCCAGCCAGAAGCTGCAGAGATGGAGACTTTCAGACTCAACGCTTTATGTGACAAAAGAACCCTGCATCATGTGTGCCGGAGCTATGGTAAATGCAAGGCTTGGCAGACTTGTTTACGGATGCAGGGATGAAAAAGGCGGAGCTGTCGACAGTCTTTATAAACTGCTGTCGGATGAGAGGCTTAACCATCAGGTTGAAGTTGTATCAGGCGTTCTTGTAGATGAATGCGCTGAGATATTAAAAAGGTTTTTTCAGGAACGCAGATAGTTTTTTATTTTTATCTTTCATTTATTGAATTGCTGATACTTTTTGGATTAATTCTTTTCTTTCGTTTAAACTAATACCTGTTTATTATTTACTGCTTACTGTTGTTCACGGAGGGGTGCCAGAGTGGTTGAATGGGACGGTCTCGTTCGCCACGGCGAATCCGCCTGAGGCGGAAAAATCGTTGTGGGGGATAGGGAAATAAACAGAGGTTTCGTATATATACTAAAATGTATTGATAAAAAACTTTATATAGGTTCAACACGAAACTTAAGTAAAAGAATTGAATCCCATAAAATGGGACGGGTGAAAACAACTAAGGGTCGCAGACCTGTTCAATTACTATATACAGAAGAATTTGAAACATACAAAGAAGCTCGTGAGAGAGAGTTATATCTAAAGACCGGGACAGGCAGAGATTGGTTGAAATCTAATTTGGAGGGGTGCCAGAGTGGTTGAATGGGACGGTCTCGTTCGCCACGGCGAATCCGCCTGAGGCGGAAAAATCGTTGTGGGGGATAGGGAAATAAACAGAGGTTTCGTATATATACTAAAATGTATTGA
>Ga0194126_10005056_pt1 | contig 19711 bp, 17 predicted proteins | sample TA2KigC150mmetaG_FD_148641 | JGI IMG/M metagenome (GOLD analysis project Ga0194126, IMG submission 148641) | Freshwater microbial communities from Lake Tanganyika, Tanzania - TA2015035 Kigoma Deep Cast 150m | ecosystem: Environmental > Aquatic > Freshwater > Lake | place: Tanzania: Lake... | reverse complement strand
GATGGACCAGGTCGACGCGCCGGAGACGGGCGTCATCACCGCACCGGTCCGCGCGGCACTGGCGGCATTTCCCGCCGGCATCCCCGTCGTCGCCGACTCGCGGCGCGGGCTGCGCGGCTACCCGCCGCTGGTCTTCAAGATGAACGCCGCCGAGTTGGCCGCCCTGCGCGGGGAGCCGGGACCGTACGCGGTGGAGGCGGCGCGACGCGCGGCGGCGGCGCTGGCGGCGCGGAACGGACGGCCGGTCGTCGTCACGATGGCCGCCGAGGGACTCGTCGGCGCGGAACCGGGCGCGGATGCGGTGCACGTGCCCGCCCTGCCCCTCCGCGGACCGATCGACATCGTCGGCGCGGGCGACTCGGTGACGGCGAACCTGGCGCTCGCTCTCGCGGCGGGCGCATCGCTGCGCGAGGCCCTCGAGATCGCCGCGGTGGCGTCGTCGATCGTCATCCACCAACTCGGCACGACCGGCACGGCCTCCCCCGCGCAGATCGCGGCACTGCTGCCGTAAACGGATCCCCGATCCCCGGGCAGGCTCGGTCGATCAGGAACGGGCGATGCATCGAGGGCCTTCCGCACGGCGCCGACGGAGCGGCGCCCTCCAGCACCGTCCTCCCGTGTCTCTGCGGGATCCGCCCGCGCCCTGGTCCGCCGAGGCGCCTGGCGATGTCCGCACGGCGCCGACGGAGCGGCGCCCTCCAGCACCGTCCTTTCGTGTCTCTGCGTGATCGCGGCCGTGTCCATGCGCACTTCTCACGGTCTGCCGGCGGTTCTTCGGGGGACGCCACCGCCCCTTGACGCGGCGCGCTTATTTAGGTTTGATTGAAAACAGCGCCGCGCAGGGAGGCGCGCGCATGAGGATCAACGACATGAAGAAGACGACGCTGGGCGTGATCGTGGGCAACCGCGGGTTCTTCCCGGACCACCTGTGCCGCGAGGGGCGCGAGACGATTCTCGGACTGTTGAAGGCCGAGGGCTTCAACGCTGTTGTGCTGGGACCGAAGGACACGAAGTTCGGCTCGGTGGAGACGCTGCAGGACGCGCAGAAGTGCGCCGCGCTGTTCCGCCGCAACGCCGCCAAGATCGACGGCGTGCTCGTGACGCTGCCGAACTTCGGCGACGAGCGCGCGATCGCGGACACGCTCCGCATGGCCGGCCTCGGCGTGCCGGTGCTGATCCAAGCCTTCCCCGACGACGCGGGCCACATGACGGTCCGCGACCGCCGCGACAGCTTCTGCGGCAAGATGTCGGCCTGCAACAACCTCTCGCAGTACCGCATCCCCTACTCGCTGACCGCGCGCCACACGGTCGACCCGCTCTCCGACGAGTTCCGCGGGGAACTGCGGCAGTTCGGCGCGACGTGCCGCGTGGTGCGCGGCCTGCGCGGCGCGCGCATCGGCGCGATCGGCGCGCGGCCGGCCGCCTTCAAGACGGTCCGCTTCAGCGAGAAGCTCCTCGACGCCGCGGGCATCTCGGTCGAGACGATCGACCTCTTCGACGTCTTCGGCCGCGTCAACAAGCTGAAGGACAGCGACCCGGACGTCCGGAAGAAGCTCGCCGCCATCCGCGGCTACGTGCCGACCCGGGGCGTCCCCGCCGCCGCGCTGCTGAAGATGGCCAAGTTCGGCGTCTTCGCCGACCGCTGGATCGCCGACGAGAACCTCTCCGCGACGGCGGTGCAGTGCTGGACCGCGATGGAGGAGTTCTTCGGCGTCGTGCCGTGCACCGTCATGAGCATGATGAGCAACGCCCTCCTGCCCAGCGCGTGCGAGGTGGACGTCACCGGCGCGATCGGCATGCTGGGCCTGCGCCTCGCCGGCGGACGGCCGGCGGCGCTGCTCGACTGGAACAACAACTACGGCGACGACCCGGACGCCTGCGTGCTGTTCCACTGTTCCAACCTGCCGAAGGACGTCTTCGAGGACCCGAAGATGGACTACCAGGCGATCATCGCGGGGACGGTCGGCAAGGAGAACACCTTCGGCACGATCGTCGGCCCGATGAAGCCGGGCGCGTTCACCTACTGCCGCGTGTCGACCGACGACGAGGCGGGCGCGGTGCGCGCCTACCTCGGCGAGGGCGAGATCGAGTCGACGCCGCTGCGGACCTTCGGCGGCTACGGCGTCGCGCGCATCCCGGACCTGCAGGGTCTTCTGCGGTTCATCTGCGAGCGCGGCTTCGAGCACCACGTCGCGTTCAGCCGCGTGCAGGTCGCGCGCGGGCTGCACGAGGCCCTGTCGAAGTACCTCGGCTGGGACGCCTACCTGCACGGGGGCTGACGGCCCGGCGCCCGGGCCGGATCAGCCGCCGGCCTTGGCGCGCGCGGCGTCGAGCATGGCCATCCACCGGCCCATGTAGGCGCCGTGGTCGTGGAACGTGCGGCCGCTGACGAGGTTTCCGTCGACCACGCACGGCTCGTTGACGAAGATGCCGCCGCAGACCTCGAGATCGAACTGGCACTTGGCGACCGTCGCCATGCGGCGGCCCTTCACGCAGCCGGCGCGGGCGGGCACCTCGACGCCGTGGCAGACGCTGGCGACCGGCTTGTTCGTCTCGAAGAAATGCCGCGTGACGCGGATCAGGTCCGGGTTGTCGCGGATGTACTCCGGCGCGCGGCCGCCGCTGAAGAAGATGCCGAGGTACTCCTCGGGCCGGATGTCGCGGAACGCGATGCGGGCCTCGATCGTGTAGCCCTCCCACTCGCGCGTGATGTCCCAGCCGGGCTTCACCTCGTGCATCACCATGTTGTAGCGGCGCTTCTCCGGCCCCGCGACGACGGGCTCGTAGCCGCCCTCGATCAGGCGGAAGTAGGGATAGAGCGTGTCGACGGTCTCCGTTGCGTCGCCGACGATGATGAGCACCTTGTGCGCCATGGCCGAGCCCTCCCGTCGAACCTCGTCCGCCGCGTTGGCGGCCAGCGGGGCCATCGCGAAGACGGCCGCACCGCCCGCGATCCGGCGGAACGCCTCGCGCCGCCCGATCGCCTCCGGCCCGTCCTGCGAACCCCGTTGCATGGCCCCGACGCTAGCCCGCCGGCTCCCGTCACGTCAAGGACCGGAGAGGCGCCGGTGCGAAGGGACGACGCCTGGCGGAGGACTTGGGGGGACGCCGCCCCCCAGGGCAGACGCATCTTCCTCGAGGTCGTGGCACCTTTTGGTCGGCGGGGCGCGGAGTGGCTGGTGGACGCTGGAGCCCTTGCGGTTGCGGGGGTGCGACGCGCACCAGGCCGGCCGGAGCGCGCGGGATCCCGCCCCGCCTGCGGCGTTGCCGAAGGGGGCGCGGACACGAGTCCCGCGCCCCCTCCGTCGCCTTGCATCCGGGGCGGTCTGCCGCGTTTCCGGCCGGGCCCCTCGCGAGCTCGGGGCCACCCGGTGCGCGCCGCGGCATCGCCTTCGCCTTGATTCAAGGATCGTTCGGCTGGGATCTCCCTTTCCCGGCGATGGAAGGGGAATCCTGAGGATCCCGCGCACACGGCCCGGTTTCGACAGGAACAAGATGCGTCTGCCCTGCGCCGCCCCCCTTGCCCCCCGGACCGAAAGGTACTATATTCGATACTGAACCCCGTACTCGATGGGATGGCGTCATGAATGCGATCGCGGCTCAGGACATCAAGCGGCGCGGAATCACGGCCGTGGACGAACTGCTGGTTCGGGGTCCCGTGCAGGTCGTGAAGAACAACCGGCCCCGGTACGTCGTCCTCAGCGAGGCGGACTACGGCGCCATGATCGATGACCTCTCGGAGGCGCGGCTGGCGGCCTCCAAGGCGGACCTGAAGGCCGGCCGCATCGCCCGGGGGTCGGCCGCCGCGTTGATGGCGGAACTCCGCAGGGACGGGTGACATGCCGCCCCCACCCCGCGCGTTTGCGCTGGTTTGGACGGAGAGCTTTGCCCGAACCGCGCGGAGGTTCCTTCGGAAGCACCCGGATCTCGATGGCATCCTCGCGGACGTTCTCCGACAGCTCGAGAAGGACCCGAAGGCGCCCCGCCTCCGGCTGCATGCGCTTCACGGCCGGCACCGCGGAACGCAGGCGATCAGCCTGACCTACGAGTACCGCATCGTCCTGATCGTCCGCTTCACGCCGAAGGAAGTCGTCCTGCTCGACATCGGCTCCCATGATGAGGTCTACCGGGAATGAACACGCCCATGAAGCGCATCCTGCACGTCACGCTCGCCCTGCTCGCCGCCGCACCCCCCGCCGTCCGCGCGGCGGAGGCGGCGCGGCCGAACATCGTGTTCATCATCGCCGACGGTATAAAGTTTTGCGACATTACTGGACCGGGTGCGACAAGATGTCCTATCGTCGGCGGGAAGGAACTGAGGCATGACGGGACGAGCGCCACAAGCACGTGTCGTGAAGGCCGCGATCTACGCGCGGGTGAGCCGCGAGGATCCCGCGCACGCCAAGATCAGCGTCGAGCAGCAGGTCGAGGACGGGAATCGACTGGCCTCTGAGAACGGACTGGGCACGCCGATCGTCCATCTCGACCGCGACCTGTCCGGAAAGCTCTTCCCGCGGCAGTGGGGTGACGACGCGCAGGCGCGTGGACGGGGTGGAAAATACCGGCAGGGTTTGACCGATCTGATCGAGGACATTGAGGCGGGGCGAGTCAACACCGTTATCGTTCGAAAACTGGATCGCCTGAGCCGCAACGTCGCCCTCGCGCTTCGACTCTACGAGTATTTCAGCGCGAAGGGGGTCGCCCTCTTCGCGACCGACGAGAAGATCCCCGGCGGCAACGATGCCTCGGGCAAGTTCACGCTCACCCTGCTGATGGCCGTCGCGCAGTATGAGATGGAGAAGACGGTCGAGAATACCCGGGCCGCAAAGCAGTTCGCCAAGAGGAACGGGCTCAAGATCTCCGGGTGCAAGGTCTACGGATACAGGTCTGCCGGGCGGCGAAAAGTGGAGGTGGTTCCGGAAGAAGCTGCCATGGTGAAGCGGTGCTTCGAACTCTTCGTGAACGAGGAGCAGCGCGTCGTTGACATTCACCGGACGTTGGCGAGGGAGTTTCCGGGGATGGGGCGCGTCGGACACGGTAACCAGCGGGGCGGCAGTATCCAGGCCAGCACGGTAAACTCGATGCTTCGCAATCCTCTCTACATCGGGCGGACCTACGACTTTGACCGGACGAAGGGAGCAACCCGCAAACACTGGGAACTGATCCCAAGCAAAGTCTACGAGCGGATCGTCTCGGAGGGGCTCTGGACCCAGGCACAGAATCGCCTGCGCGCGATTCGATACACTCAGAAACCCCGGGCCGAGGGGTACTTCCTGTCAGGGCTGGTCCTGTGTGAGTGCGGCGAGCGGATGCGGGTCTACAAGGTCGGGGCAATCCCGCTCGGCTATTATGGCTGCGTCACCCATGACAAACGTCGCTCCACGACCGTGCACACCCGACCGGCCTTCGCCATGCAGGTGAGCGAGTGGGAACGCTGGGCAACGTATTTCCTGAGCCGCGGCAAGGTCCAGGTCGGGAAAGGGGATCCCGGCCGCGATGAAGTCGAAATGGAACTCCGGCGTCTCAAGATCACGGCCAACCTCGATCAGGCGCGAGAGGCTATGCAGAGGGGCGAACTCGAGTTCTCCGAGTATCACGCCCTGAAGGGCGCGGTCGAGAAGGAGATCGCCAAGCTGGACACCGACATACGGTACCGACGCGCGCAAAGGAACGCCTCCAAGCCCGGCAAGGCCTGGACGGATCTGTCGACCGATGAACGGAGGGAGATGCTCCAGGATATCGTCACCGGCATCCGGGCCTGCTTCGACGGCGTTGAGGTGGAGCTTCGGAAGGGAGTCGAGTTTCTGACTCTGTCGGCTAGTTCGGCGAAGGGATACGCGGACCTGGGGCCCAGGCTCTTCTTCCCGCGGATGTACGGCCGTCCGAAGACCAGTCACTGTCCGCGCGCAATGACGGTCCTGATGCCGGACGACGAGACGATGGATCGATGGTGCCCTGCATGGCGCAGAGTCACGCGGAACGATGCGACTTGGATGGCTCCCGATTGGCGCAAGGTTCTCGATGCGGGGAGGTTCTTCGTGTTCGATGCCGCGCGCCACAAGGGACGGGGAAGGGTGCCGCCGCCTGCATCGGCGGGCACCGTGGCGTACAGCGGTGAAGGAGCTGCTCACTGACAGCGATTGCCGGAGCAGGCGGACCGGGTTGTGCCCTGCCCGCGCCATTGGCATCATGGGACACGCTGGAGGGTAACCTATGCGCAACGGGACTGGTTCATAGCGCCGCGCCGCGATCTTGATAACATGAATCACAACCGCGATGCCGAAAGGGACCGTGCTGTCGCGAAGCGTGCTATAGCCGTCTGCGTCGCCTGTATCGTTTGGCTAGTCGGCACAGGCCCGCCCTCCCAACGAGAGGCTCGCCAGCATTCGCGGACCGACGCCGAGTCCCTCGCCGAGCTTGCCGCCCCGATGCTTGGCAACGCTGATCGGTCATCTTCTGCGGAAGCTGATCGTCGAACGCCGCCCGAGGCAGGCCAACGATCCCGAGTGATGCCAGCTTGTGCCCGGCACGGCCGGAGGCGTATGCTCGGTTGATCAAACGGTGAACATGGAAACCCGAGGTAAGGGACAAGGCGTGAGCACGGATCGTTTGGAGGCGAAGAGTCTACGCTATCTGCGGCGGCTCATACGAGGTAGCAACACATGATCGCGGTTCTTCCATTCCTTCTTGACGCCATCGCCTTTGCCCAGATGCTTTGGCCCGACTTCCTATCGGTTGAGCGAACATATGTCACAACAGTTTCAGCCGCATTCTTCGGAGCGGCGGCCGCGTTCGCGTTGGAAGTATGGCGGCGGAAACGCGAAGAAGTAGAATCGCGTCACGCCTCGCTATTCAAATCGCAACTCGTCTTGCACTCGCAACTCAATTCGCTATTGAACATAAAGATACAGCATCTTGATGAGTTCCGAGCCAACCCGAGCCGATTCCTAAATCTCCCGCAGTTCATATCGGGACATACTGAGCAGCGGATCGATCCCCAATCGATATGGTTTCTGCCGTTGCTCACTCGCAACATGGACGCGATGAACAGCGTCGTCATTGCCGATCTTGCCTACGGCAATTCCATCGACGTTCTTACACGTCGCAACCAAACTAAGAAACGGATAGAGACTTCGCCTCGTTCTAAGGTGATGACGTCAATCCGCTCTGTAGACAACACGGCTGATGTACTCATGGACCAACGTGACCTTCTCGATCTAAAGGGCATTACTGATGGTCTCTACGAATGCGTAGATGAAGCGATCAAGTTGCAGGAGAACGCAATGTCGGATCTCTGCGTCGTAATCAAGCAGTGCTTCCCCGGCAGGATGTCTATGAAGGGCAAGGGATACTCAGCACAGTCATTCCCTGAAGCCGTGTCTCCCGCTGTTAGACCTCCTGCGCCTTGAATCACCGAGGGCATTTGCGAACCCATTACCAGAAGCTCGGAGTTTCTCCGACGGCCTCGCAACAAGAAATCAAGCGGGCATTCCGAAGTCTCGCTAAGAAATGGCATCCTGACGTTAACAAGAGCCCAAATGCTGGAGCGATGTTCAGAGCTGTTTATGAGTCCTTTGAGATCCTATCGGCCCCAGAGAAACGAGAGGTATACGACGCTCTGTTGGCCGCGACGGCAAATGCCAGTCGGGAGCAAGTGCCAGCGCCGCCAAACTACGCAGAATGGACGGAGAGCGCTAAGAAGCAAGCCGATGAGTATGCCGCGATGTCATTCGACCGCTTCTCGGACAAGCTCGGCGAGATCTTCGCCACGGCTTACATAATGACACTTCGGGTCTCCGTTATAGTCTTTGCGATCCTATACGTGGCGATTCCTCTTTTCGCCTTATACCTAGTGCTTACATTCTAGCCTGCCCCAAGACGCGGCGCGGACAGAGAAGCGGATGAACGATGCGGAACAGGAGACGGGTCAGCCTTTCTCAGTGACGATTTCCCGTGGTATGCCATCCATGCCTAAATCAATCGCGTACCGGATGACCATGTTCCCCAGGAAGCGCGCCTCTTCCATCATCTGCTGCGATACCCGGCACTTCACCGGACGTCTTGCCGGTCGTCCTCGACGATTCGTGCGTTGACCTTCACGACCAATATGCAGTTGGCCATTGATCCCAACCGCCACTTCCGGGGTTGTTCTGCCGTCACAGTACCGCGGCACGCCGCCTAAACGCCATCAAGACCCCCGGATCACGGTGCGCCCCCCAGCCCGGACATATCCACGCCGGCGGCGCGGAGCTTCTGGTACTCCTCGAATGACATGCCTGGGTGCTCGACGTAGGAGCGGACAGTGCGTTTGGCGCCAAGAACGGTCGCATAGGAGACCGTTCCCGCTTCGATAACGGGCGCGGAGAATCGCTGCCCGTCGACAAGGCCCTCCGTGCTGGGCACGGTGACAGCGACCGTGACATCGGAATCGCCCACTGACACAAGAACGCTATTGGCGTCGACAACTTGGAGAATCTTCCCGGATAACATGCGCATGGGAACGGGAGCGCCTCCGACGAGCCGGTACTTTTTTCGCACGCGGTGGAAGTAGTGCATCGGAGGATCGGCGTAGAGCTTGCGGTCTGCCTCCGCCTTCCGCGCGGCCTCCTCCGCGGCGGCCCTTGCATCGGCTTCCTGCTTCTTGCGCTGCTCCTCAGCCTGACGTTTCGTCTCGACGTCCTGCCGAAGACGTTCACGCTGAGCATCGCGTTCCTTTTGAATCGCTGACCGCTCCGCACCCGAAGCCGAGAGAGCGGTGATGCTCGCGACAACCAAGAGCACTCCCCTCCTCATCCCCACATCCTCCTTCTTCCAACGCCAGAAAACCCGCCCCCGCGGAGCTTCCAAGGGTCGGCCTTCAGCTCGCTCCGTGGGGTCCATGGGATGCTAGGAGTTCGGATCGGCGATGCAAGAAGAAAGGCCCCTCGTCTGAGGGCCTCAACAGTCGGTGTCCGCCTATCCGCCTATACCGGCTATGGGTCGTAACGTCTGCAGCCCGCGGTGTAAAGGTGTCAGAACACCCCCCCCTCCTGACACCTTTACACTCAAAACCATGGACGTTATACCCCATAGGGCAGTTAGGGAGTATAGGCGGATCCAAGGAATTCGAGGGTTTCTTGACCCTCAGAGTCATCGGTCGACTGCCCGTTCAGCTCCCTGTAGGTCGGAGGGCGCCCTCCAGGGGCGACCTCGTGGTGCACCGGCGCCGAGGGGGCCTCGGCGGGCCCCCCGGTGCGTCCCGCCTCGTCGGTCGGGGCGGCCACCTCTCTCTCGAAGACGTACGTCTTGGTCGTTTTGTAGCCGGCTTCGCGGACTTCCACGCGCGTGATGACGTAGCCGTCCACCGTCACCCTGAAGCCTTCCGCTCCGAAGACCCGCGACATGGCGCGGCCGAACGCCTGGTAGGCCACCGTCCTTGATTCATCGTCGTCGAGGCTCCAGCCCTCCGGCATGAACGGCAACGTGATGCCCCATGCGCCGGCCAGTTCCAGAAGCTGTGCCGCCCTCTGTGCCACGCCGAGCCTGCCCTCTTCGTCCAGCCTGATGGCCAACTCGCGCATGACTTGCAGGGTCGGGTTGGAGACCCGGTCGACGATCGCACCGTAGTCCTCCGTGGGACTGGGCATCCCGAAGATCTCGGTCAGGATGTACTCCATGGCCGACCAGAACTCCCGGAAGGCGGTGAAGATGCGGACGGCTTTCCTCGGCGCGCCCCTCGCCAGCCATTCCAGAAACACCCCGTAGACCATTCCGAGGTGCCGTCCCGGCGAAGACTGGATGTAGCCGAGCAGGTCGGTTTCCACGCCGCCGGGCAGCGTGAATCGCTTGAAGTCCCGCTCCTGCTTCCGGAGGCTGACGCACGTGGACCGGTTCGCCAGATCCTTGGTGACATGCATCTGGTTCGAGGTCATCGCGATGACGTACCGGAGCGGGTCGATGTGCATGGCGGGCGAGTACGCCCGCCTCGCGATGTAGCTGGGCTCGGTCAGGAAGCTCTCCAGCTTGCAGCTGTCCACCGTCCCCCGGATGTTGTCGAGCGACACGATCGGATGCCCGTCCATCAGGGCGCTGTCGAACATCTCGGTCAGCTTGCCGACGCCGCCCTCGGAGTTGGTGACGATCACCGGCGTCTCTCCGTAGAGGGCGGCCATGAGCTTCACGAAGTAGCCCTTGCCGGTCTGGCTCTGGTCGGCCTCGACCAGAACCGCAGGGCAGCGGCCTTCGATCAACCGGTTGAAGACGAAGCCCGGCGTCAGCAGGGCCGCGATGGCTCTCGACGCATCGGCCGGCGTGGTGAACGAGAACTCGCCGATCAGATCCCGGAGTCCCGCCACCCCTTCGCGGAATGGAAGGGGCTGCACGGTCGCCTCTGCAAACGAGTACGCCTGTAATCCGGGCACGTATCCCGTGCGGCACACGCGGGAGCCGCCCTCGCTCTTGTCGAGCAGGGCGCATTTCGTGGTGACCTCGATCCGGGGCATGCATTCGACAAACCGCTCGCACGCCAGGATCGCCGTGGCGTCCTCGTTCGAGACGATCTGCCGCTGGTACGAACCGGTCTTCCGGTCGGCCCGGACCGGCACGGCAACGTCCTCCAGCATGCTGCGCATCCGCTGGGGGTGGACCGTGTTCAACGAGCCGGCCCCCTCGATCATGACCGCGACGCGCCCCTTCATGAAGACCCTTCCGGTCTCCTTGAGGAGGCCGGCCGCCTCGCTGGCGGTCTCGGATATGCCCCGGCTGGCTCCGAACATCTCGAGAAGCGGCTTGTCCTCGTCCCCCACGGCCGCTGCGGGCCGCGTCATGTATCCATGGCTGCGCGCGACGAAGAACAGCGTGCCGAGGTTCACCCTGCCTCGCTCCAGCGAGTCCCACTTGAGCCGCATCTCACCGGCGTTGTAACGGTCGGCATCCTGAGCGGACCACGCGTCCCACAGGGTGAAGCCCACCTCCGGATCCCACGACTTCAGGGCCGACCCGATCCGGAACCAGTCGTCGTAACCGACGGAACTGACGGGAATCGACGAGAGCGCCGCCCGGACCTCGGTCGCGCTCGTGTTGATCGCGAGGGGGACTGTCTCTTTGCCGGGTGTCTGTGGTGCTTCTACGAGGCCGTACTTGAAGAGGGTGTCTTGAAGCCACTTCGTAACCGCCGCCGGGTCCATATCGCGCGTCAGCTCGATCACGGTGGGTTTGCGGGCGCTGAAGTCTTCGGCGCTCTTCATGGCCTTGGTGTTCCACGTGCCCGGCTTGCGGTGGTTGTGGTTGATCGCCTTCGGAACCGGATCGGCATGCAGTCCGAACTCCCGATCGAGCATCCGGTGAACGGCTACAATGCAAGCCTCGAAGGCCTCACAATCGCGCCGGGCGGTCCGGACGCTCTCGTGGCTGATCTCAACCGGCTCGGGCCGGAAGTGAAGGTGGTAGCCGTTGCCCGTGTTCACGATCATGGAGACAGGCACGGCCTTGAGGAAGCGCTCCGAGAGGACTACCTCCTTGATCCTCTCCATCGGCGCATCCCTGCCCACCACATGGCTGTCTACGTCGACAATGAACCCGTCACACCGGACGACGTTCTCCTTCGTCCGCCGATAGCCTGTCGACTCGTCCACCTTGTACACGCAGTAGTCGCGGTAGATGTTGGCCACCTCGTCGCTGAACTTCACGCCGGGGTCAAACGACTCGATCGACACCGAACCCTCCCCGGTGCCCCCGCCTTTCCGAATGCACTTCCAACTGGCCGGCACATCGGGATCGCTTTCCATACGGAACGCCACGGCGGCTCCTCGGGACAGGGGATTGACTCGGGTTTCAAAAACAACACGTTTCATGCTCATTCGACTCCACACTCATGCCGTGACGTTGGCCACGGCTGGCGTCCCGCCCACGGTTGGGACGGGACGCCGATTACACGTCATGTCGCGAACGATGTCGTTTGGTGGGCGGCAGGGATCCGCAGCAGCAGGTCGAGGCGGTGGGAATCGAACGATGCTCCACGACAAGAACCCCGGCTACAGACGGGCCGCACGTGTTGAATCTTGTCGCTTAGGTGGTGGCCAGAATCCACGCCCGGCCACAAAAGGCATATTGCCAGATTGCGTGGTCAATGTCAACCCCCCGAGGACGACCCCAAAAAAGCGGTCAATATTTGACCGGATGGCAGGCGGCCGACGACCTCAAAAGTGTGGCATGTGCATAATGTAACCATGTGTGCTATAATATATTGAGTCGGTTACGGCGGACCTTTAAGGACGGTTTTTAAAACCGGTTTCGAACCGTCCGCCTGGCCAGTTTTATTGTTGTTGTTCTAGCACCTACCAGTTACTATGCGGGCCTCGGCCTCGGAGCAGGATCGCGCCCTGACGCGAAACCCCCTTTTGGACAGTTAATCCCTCCCCGTTTCGAGGGCATATTTCTATGAGGCGTGCCTTGCGGTCAGCAGCCTTTCGCCGGTTCTGTCATGAGCCGCAAATACGAAACTCGTCGGAGGCGAGATGAACTGCCTGATCCATTTCACGAAGTGGACCTGTCCACACTGCGGATGGACTGTGTCTTTGAAAAACCAGGTGCCGTGGCACGCAAGCGCACTCGACATCCTGCGGCGATACGCCGGAAGCGATGTCGCGTCATGCCCGCGCTGTGGCGCTCCGCATCCCGTGCGGACGGAACTTCACGGCTGGCCCAAGAGAAGTCTCCAGGACCGGCTCCGGGCGTTCCTGTTCTTGGCCCGGCGATTCCTGCGGCATCGCCGCCGCTCCGATCCCGCGACCCACCTCCGATCCTGAGTCGGGGCGGTCGCCGAGGAGTCCTCAAGAAACCCACTGCCGGCCGGCCGTACGCCGCCGGTCCCAACCCCATGGAGGTGTGCATGCGCGTCGCAAGAGGAGTCCGATGGTTCGTCCTGCTGTTGCTCGGGATGGCGCTTCTCCAGGGCGCGACCCATGCCGGGTGGTTCGGCTCGTCCGATGAGCTGGAGCGTCTGCGGAGGGACAACGACCGGCTCTGGGCCGATCAACAGGAAACCGGCCGGCTCCTCGCCGAGGAACGGCTGGGCCGGTCGGCCGACCGCGAGGTCGAGGGTACACGCCGGAACACGGTCACCCTCATGGGGGTCGTCCTGACGCTCATGGGCTGCGCCTTCGCGGCGGTGATCTTCCAGCGGCTCGGGAGGGATCATGAGCGACCGGCAGACTGAAGCGAGATCCGTCTCGCGCCCTCTGGCGATCCTCGTCGGAGCTGTCGTCGGCGTCTTCGGCGTTCTTCTGGCGCTCCGTGCCGTTGTGCCCGGTAGCGCAGACATCAGGGTCGTGTTGGACCTGATCCGCTCGATGGCCTGGGCACGTGCCGCCGAGCCCGTCATCGCCATCGGCCTCACGGCGGCCACAGCCATCTTGTCCGCGATCCTGATCCCGGTCGTCACGGTCGTTGCCGTGCTGGGCCTGCGGGATGCGCCGCTCCGCAGCCTACCGATCGCCACTCCCGCGCCCTGTCCGCGACCCACCGAGCGGCCCATTCATCCGCCGCCCGAGTCGTCGCACGGGGTACACGCGAGCACACGTCTTCCGCAACAGAACTCGTGCTGAGATCGAGATAGTGGCGCCTCCGGAAAACACGGACGCCGCGTTTCTCTTTTTCCGAAAATCCTCCGCAAATCACAACAGGGGACGCTCCTTCCGGGGCGTCCCCTTTTTCGTGTCCTGACATCACCAGCGCCCTTGCGGGCGATCACCTGAAACCAACCAGGTGGCCGCCGGGGGGCGGGTACTCCCCCGGGATGGTCGCCTCCAACCGAGAGGAGTCCGCGCATGAGTCCTTCCGCTGCGATGATGCTGGAGCTGCAGATCATGCCGATCATCCGGGCCACGGTGCCCCGAGTCGTCACCCCCGTCGGGGCCGAGGATTCGATGGAGCTGGTTCAGGACACGCTCTGCTCCGCCGCCCAGATGATGGAATCGGCCGAGCGGAGTGGAAAGCCTCTCCACCCGTCGGGTATCGCGTACTACGCGATCCAGCGGGCCAAGTCCGGTCGCCGGTCGACCGGAGCCTGCCGGACCGATGCGATGTGCGCCGGGGCCCAGCTCGACCGGAAGGTGACGCTGGACTCCATGGATGCGCCCCTTGAGGGGGCAATCGAGGGAGAAGATGCCGGCACGCTACACGATCTGTTGGCTGGCCAGTCGGAGGATCCGGCCCGGGCTGCCGCGCGGGAGATCGATTGGTCCGAGTTGCTGCAGCGGCTCGACGATCGCGAGATCGACATCCTCGTGCTCACGGCCGAGGGCGGCCGGCTGAACAAGTTGGCCCGCAAGTTCCGTGTCAGTCAGGCGCGGGTCTGTCAGCTCCGGCGCGAACTAGGTGCCCGCATCCACGATCTGTGGGGAGCCTCGGCCCTCCAAGATGCGACGCGCGAGTCCACGTGGCAGCGCAACAACGTCCGCGCCACTCGTGAGAGGCTGGCCTGCCGGCGGGAACGCTGGCTAGCATCGTGGTAGATCGCCCGTTACGGGCGGGAAGAGGTACGGAGGACCCCGACGCCTCTTCTTAGCCATCCGCTGGTAGCGATCTCACTGACGGGCGCAGCGAAAGCCAATGCTGTGGTGGGTCAAGGCAATGAGGATGGGGGCAAGGAGCATTGGCTTCATCTAATCCTCCTCTTCGTCGACCATGGGTCCGGTCCCGGATAGACAAACCAACTACTGCCCGAAGACAACAAACTCCGCCCTCCGGTTCAATCGCCACGAATCCTCTGCGTGCCCAGACTGAACGGGCTGCTCCTCGCCGAAGCTTCGCGTCTGAATGCGGTCCGAGCCTATCCCGAGGGATCCCAGATAAGCGCGAACTGCGAGGGCGCGCCGCTCGCCCAGAGCCAGGTTGTACTCGTTGCTGCCGCGCTCGTCGCCATGGCCCTCGATGACCAGACGGGCATTGGGGCTGGCGCGCAGGTATGACGCCACTGTCTCGATGGCGGCGCGTTCCGTATCCGAAACGGAGGAACTGTCGTAGGCAAAGTACACGGGAGCGAACTGACCGCGGGAGCCCTCGCCGGGGAACGGATCGCCAAGCATGCCAGGCGGCGGCACTGCAGTTTGAACGCCGCCGATCGTACCATCCGGCGCAAGGGCGCCGGTTGCCATCTTTGTAGCCGGTGCCCGACAACCGGCGACAAGCCCAGTGAGTGACACCCCGACCGCAACCAGCATCGAAGTCTTGCTAATGCTCATGTCAAATCTCCTCCCATACACGTCCCGACCGGCCGGTACCCATGACCGGCCGCAAACTCACGATGGTTGTACGCCCGTGGAAGAGCGCGGCGCAAGGCGATTCGCGCATTCGCGCGGTGATGCGCCACGGCCGCGAAACTGCGTGAAGGCTGGGGCCGAAAGTTGCGACCGTCGGCGCGGGTGCCCTCGCGCGGGCGTGGTCGAAGGTCTGTGCAGCTTCATGGCATGGCGATTCAGAAGCGAACAAAGCCGTCCATCACGGTCCACCAGTAGTACGCCTTGCGGTAACCCCTCGCCCTGACGGAGGCGCCGCAGTCATCGGGCAGCCCCCAGTCATCCTCGTCATGCTGGATGAAGACGGGCCTCAAGGAGTTCGGTTCCATGACACGCACCGGTTCTCTGGACCACAGCCGATGGTGGCGGATCTTCATGTCCTCGTGCATCGAGATCACATTCAGATGCCGCGCGTGGGCGGAGCCGCCGATTTGCAGGGTCGTGAACAGGACATCCGGCCGGCCGTCCCTGTCCAGGTCGGTGACCGCAAGCTCGAATTCTTCGAATCTGGGCCTCTCGCCTTCCGCATGAACGAGAGCTTGCCCGCCGTCAAGGAGCAGGTCGAAGAACAAGAGGTCCCATCTGTTCGAGACCGCAGTGGCTTCAGAGGACGATCGCTTCAGCACGGCAAGGAAATGGTGGAACCCCCACGCATGGTCATTCATGCCCTCGCTGATGACGAAGCACTCTTTCGTACCGTCGTTGTCGAGGTCAACATACCTCCGCGCCTCGGGGCGGATCCTCTTCCAGAACTCGTGATACGAGCTCCGAAGCGCCCGGATTTGATCTACGAAGTCAGGCGAGAAGCCATCGGGCCACGCCGCGCTGTTGGCGGGGTCGATCCTCATCCTTATCTGCGGCGCCACGCATTCGAGAGGGTCCGGTGCATCCCCCACCTTCGGAACAATGTAGAGAGCCGGTGTGTCGAGCGTGGCGATGGCAACTGCCTGTGGGGTCTTGGACGAGCCCGCCCAATCGGCATCCTTAGGCAGTGCATCCTCTGCCGTCCGATGGCCGGAAACGGTATCGGCCGGAGAATGCAGTGACGACCTCTCGATGGCCTTTGACGACTCGGTGTCTTTGAGCAATGGATTCGAGGGTCTGTCGCAGCCAACCAGCCCATGGATGAGCAGTCCGGCGGCCAGGCGGATCCAGCCGCTCTTCGCTGCCTCGCGTGGACTCATGCATGCAGAAACGCATCTCATGTTCGGGCCCCCTTCATGCCAGAACGCCCCGGCCCCGCATTCAAGCACCGTCCATCCAGTGATCATATACCATCGAGACTGGCCATAGGGAACCCCTCGCGCTCATCCGGCAACTTCCGGCAACTTCCGGATTGACACCGATCCGAGGCCGGCACCAAACTCACATCGCTTGGGCGGTTTGTAACCCGAGTGGAGGTGGTCTCATGAAGAGGAGAGTCATGTCGCGGCGGAAACTGGTCGTTGCTGCGCTGTCCATAGTGTTTGCGGCTGGCGTCGTGTCCGCCGCCGTTTGTGCCGCATGCCAGGGATCGGGCACGGGCTCGTTCAAGTGCTCCTTCTGCAACGGAACTGGCAGCAAGGGGCAGTTCAAGTGCTCGTTCTGCAACGGCAAGGGCTTCGTGAAATGTGGCTCCTGCAACGGGACGGGACAGCGGTAGCTTGTAGGCAGCTCCCCTTGAGAGATGGTGCATGCGGGTTCCGCGTGTGATACAGCGGCTGTCGCATCCGTGGTTGGAAATCCGCCCCCTGACTAGCGTGTGACTGCATGGAGTCCTTGTCTACGGCCATCATCGCAACCTCTGGTGACTAGCATGAAACGGCAGGCATACTGGATGGTGCTTACGCTCCTATCGATGACGGCCATGGCGCAGCAACCCGATGCGGCTGTGCCCGTCCGCGATATACTCATCGCGTCCTCAAACTCAATACGCCGAACCCTTGTGCCCTATCAACGATTCCGGTTGATTCACGCGACTCCCGATGAGTACCTCGTTCTCGTAACCAATGATGAGGGCGGCACAGATATTGCCTCCGTCCCCAAGGTTGACCGCTTAACGAATCCCACGGCACGTACGGTGGGACGGCATATTGAAATCCAATCAGGCGTTAACGCCGTCCTTGGACAAGGAGCCGTTCCTCTATTGAAGGACCACGAATACGACATTGTCGCCAGTAACAGATCGGATCTTGCAGTGCTATATAGGGTCGATCAATGGTGTTGCACCGTGACTGTCTCTCGAACTCTATGCGCCGTGCGTCCCGGTTCTGACCGTGCCCACTCGCCTCTGCAGGATGCGACGAACACGGTGCCCGCTGCGATCACTCATGCGCGGGAGTTCATGCTCCACGAGATCTCAACGGGAAAGCACGATGGACCCTATACACTATCCAATGGAACATCGCGCATCAGAGATGACTTCGTAGTCGCAATCGATCCTGACGGTGCGGCCTACACATCTGCCATGGTGAATGGGATTCGTCGTCGCTGGGGCCCGTATGCGGTCACGAACGGCGCAGTTCTTAGGCTCAATAAGACAGAAGTGCGCGTCATAGCGGGGAGGGCGATGAGAGATCTGCAGGCGGAGATCGCCAAACAGCAAGAACTGCGACGACGCGCAGAGGAGGCCGAGGCGGAGAGGAAGCGGCAGGCGGAGATCGCCAAACAGCAAGAACTGCGACGACGCGCAGAGGAAGCCGAGGCGGAGAGGAAGCGGCAGGCGGAGATCGCCAAACAACAGGAACTACGACGACGCGCAGAGGAAGCCGAGGCGGAGAAGCAGAGGCAGGAGTGGATGGCCAAACAGCCGGGTCAAGAAAGGAGTGTAAACCCTGCAGACGCACGCTCGGAAGCTGCCGGAGCCAAAACAAGAGGCGCATCGCAGTGGGCCTCCGTCAAGGAGCAGCTTGATGGCCCACCCGTCGGGAGCACAGGAATCTATCGATCGCCATTTGGAAGGGAGCCTTGCTCTCAGCCGCTCCCAGCGGGCTTTAGGGGGACTGTCTGGGGCGATGGTGTCGATGAGGTTCTGCGCAAAATGGGCGATCACGTGCAGTTCTCGAGTAAGCAGACAAAGCAGGCGCCATATTATCTTGACGGTTCGATAGACGGGAAATTGAGTGTAACCTTCAAAATCAGCGATACTGATGGCCTGTACGAAGTCTCGGTGAGGGAGGACTTGTTCGGCAGACCTCCGGCCGACTTCGTGCAAGCCCTGATAGAGCAATATGGCCGCGCGCCTGCACAGAATGTCTGGTCACGCGCAAACAAGACATACGTTCTCTGGTTTGACGCCCGTACGCTCATCATGTATGAGGCGGAGGTACGAGCAAACCCTACGATGTTCCACAATTGGGTCTGGCTCAAAGATCGGAGCGCGTTCAACGACGAGTGGCGCAGTCATCTGATAAAGTTCTTGGCATGGACGCTTCCAGAGCTTGGTTGTATTCCCTTTTCATCACCAACATACGGGCAAATGCCTTCACCCACTGACGGACTGAAGTGGGGCGTGACGCGTGAGAATGCAGAGCGAGCGTGGCGTCGAAGAGTGAAAGCTCTGAATAAAGACTGGGGCCAGTTAACGATGGAATCAGAGAAGATGCAAGACGGCACGACCGTGGTGAGGGTCACGAGTGATGAGGAGAGATGGTACATATTTGATGAAGAGCTCCGACTGGTTGCATGCCATGCAGAGCCCTGGCCGGAGGAATCACTGACGTTGTCGTCGCTTGTTTCACTGCTTGGTGAAGCAAAGCCGTCTCCGCATGAGCCCTTGATGCCCGCAGGCTGGACGGTTGAATCGGCTGTCGAATGGCGGCCATCGGACGGCATCGCTGTGCAATACGCCGCTATTCGGCATGCGACGGGCACAAAGCACTACGTTACATTTGGGGTGTCCTCCTTCCTTGCGAGATGCGACGTCCTTTCAGGGCGATTTCGAAAGGATCGAGAGACGTTGCGCTTCTAGTGCGACTGGATCTTCCCTCAGGCGCTCGTCGTCTGAGAACCCTTCGCATGAAGCACAGGCTTAGCTGGGCGGCCAAAGTGGAGGTAACCCCTTGGGGACAAATCGCGCCGTCAGACCGCGGGCCCCCCACGCGGCGCACGCCGCTGCGCTTCAAGGCGGCATAGTAGACGGCCTGCGCGCAGCCGTCGGAGATGGGCCCGTCGCCGTCCCGCCTCGTGAAGAAGTACTCGGCCGGACGGTCGCGACGCCACAGTAAGCGTTCGGTGAACCCATCTACCGCTCCGTGATTGGCGGGCGGATACTTCGCGTCAACACATGCGCATGGTGCGCGTGGGCAGAGGCGGAGGTGGGCGATGGGCGGACGGCGGGTGGATGAGGGGAAGCGGGCGCAGTGGCGGAAGCTGATTGCGGAGGCGGCGCGCAGCGGGACGTCGATCCGGGAGTTCTGCCGGCGGCGCCGGGTGACCGAGCCGCAGTTCTATGCGTG
>Ga0194126_10005055_pt1 | contig 19714 bp, 18 predicted proteins | sample TA2KigC150mmetaG_FD_148641 | JGI IMG/M metagenome (GOLD analysis project Ga0194126, IMG submission 148641) | Freshwater microbial communities from Lake Tanganyika, Tanzania - TA2015035 Kigoma Deep Cast 150m | ecosystem: Environmental > Aquatic > Freshwater > Lake | place: Tanzania: Lake... | reverse complement strand
CCTGCCGGGCGCGATGGACATGTCGCACTGACGGCTTGATTTTGGTCTGCGTGTATAATCACCGCAGGGCCCGCCGAGAACGCTGAGTTGACTCCTTCATCTCTGCGAACTCAGCGAACTCTGCGGCGAATTTTTTCTGATGGCATTCTTCTCGAAAGACATCGGCATTGACCTCGGCACGATCAACGTGTTGTGCCATGAGGGCGGCGAGATCGTTCTGCACGAGCCGTCCATTGTGGCGATCCAAGTGGACGAACAGAAGATCGTCGCTGTGGGGCAAGAGGCCAAAGAGATGCAGGGGCGCACGCCGGAAGCCATCGAGGTTATGCGCCCGCTTCGCGACGGCGTGATCGCCGATTACGAAGTCACCGAGCGGATGCTCTATTACTTCATCCAAAAAATCTGCGGGCCGTTCCGCCTTTTCAAGCCGCGTGTGATGGTGAGTGTGCCCTATGGCGTGACCAGCGTCGAGAGCCGCGCCGTGCATCAGGCCGCACTGCAGGCCGGAAGCCGCGAGGCCTATTTGATTCAGGAGCCGCTGGCCGCGGCGATTGGGGCCGGGTTGCCGGTGGCGACTCCCACCGGAAACATGATCGTCGATCTCGGCGGCGGCGTAAGTGAAGCCGCCATCGTCGCCGTCAATGGCATCGTCACCGCTAACTCGGTGCGGGTGGGCGGCGTTAAACTCGACGAAGCGATCATGTCATATGTTCGCAAAAAATATGGGCTGGTGGTCGGCGAGCCGACGGTGGAGGAAGTGAAGATGCGCATCGGCGCGGCCACGCCGTTGGACGAAGAATTGTCAATGGAAGTGCAGGGGCGCGATCAAGTGACGGGCCTGCCGCGCTCGGCGGTGTTGACCACGACCGAGGTGGTGGAAGCGATGGCCGAGCCGTTGGGGCAGATTCTGAATATGGTGAAGACGGTGCTGGAAAAGACTCCGCCCGAACTGGTATCGGACACGATTGATCGGGGGATGGTGGTGTGCGGGGGCGGGGCGCTCTTGCGCGGCATCGACAAACTGCTGACGAAAGAGACGAGTGTGCCCGCCTATTTGGCCGACAACCCATTGGCCTGCGTCGCCATTGGGTGCGGCAAGGCGCTTGAGCAATACGAACTGTTCAAGCCTAATCTGCCGAAGGTGTAATGGCAAGGCAAGGGGCTTAAGCCCCTTGTGTGAGTCGCAAAGCAAAAACGGGCCTCTGTTTGCCGAGACCCGTTTTTTGTTTCACTTCGCTTTGCCTTGATTCGCCACTGCCTGCGCGGCCTGTTTCACCGCCTCCTCGTCGCCGAGGTAGTAGCTTTTGATCGGGCGCAGGCCATCATCGAGTTCGTACACCAGCGGGATGCCGGTGGGGATGTTGAGTTCGGGGATGGCTTCGTCGGAGATGTTGTCGAGATACTTGACAAGGGCGCGCAGACTGTTGCCGTGCGCGGCGATCAGCAGTCGTCGGCCCGACTTCACCACCGGCGCGAGCGTACTGTGCCAATAAGGCAGCATCCGGGCCACGGTGTCCTTCAATGACTCGCAACGCGGAAGTTGATCGGCAGTGAGCGCCGCGTAGCGTCGGTCGAAGCGCGGATGGCGCTTGTCGTCGAGTTCGAGCGGCGGCGGGGGCACGTCGTAACTGCGCCGCCATAATTTCACCTGCGCTTCGCCATACTTCTCGGCCATCTCCGATTTGTTCAATCCCTGCAATGCGCCGTAGTGCCGCTCGTTGAGCTGCCACGCGCGGTGAACCGGTAACCACTCCAGTTCCATCGCTTCCATCACGATCCACAGCGTTTTGATCGCCCGCTTCAACACGGACGTGTAGGCCACGTCGAAGGTGAAGCCGTTGTCGCGCAGGGCGCGGCCGGCTGCGAGGGCCTCGGCGCGGCCCTGCTCGGTGAGATCAACATCCGTCCAGCCAGTGAATCGGTTTTCGAGATTCCATGTGCTTTGCCCGTGGCGGAGAAGGGCGAGTTTGTGCGCAGTCATAGCGGGCTATCGGATTGCGCGCTCGGTTGCTTTGTCGAAGAGGTGCATGTTGTCGAGGTTGAGGGCCACTTGCACTCTGTCGCCGATGCGCGCCCGGCTGCGCGGGTCAACGCGGCCCACAAAATTCTTGTCGCCGCTGACGAGGTAGAGAAAAACTTCGTTGCCCATCAATTCGGTCACGTCCACCTTTGCCTCCACCGGCGCCTGATGGATTCCGGGCGGCGCATAGTTCGGATCGTGAATGTCTTCGGGGCGGATGCCGAAGACGACGCTCTTGTTGATATAGTCTTTGTACGGCGCCTCTTTGCCTTCGGGGATGGTGAGGCTGAATGCGCCGCAGTCCACGATCGTTCTGCCGGTATCGGATCGAAGCGTGGCGTCGAAGAAGTTCATCGACGGCGACCCGATGAACCCGGCGACGAAAACGTTGTCGGGCCTGTCGTAGAGATTCTGCGGCGTGTCGATCTGTTGAAGGATGCCGTCTTTCATCACCGCGATGCGCGAGGCCATCGTCATCGCTTCCACTTGGTCGTGCGTGACGTAAATGAACGTGGTGCCGAGCTGCTGATGCAGTTTGGAGATGTTGGCGCGCGTTTCGACGCGAAGTTTGGCGTCGAGGTTGGAGAGCGGCTCATCGAAGAGGAACACGGCGGGGTTGCGCACAATGGCGCGGCCTACGGCTACGCGCTGGCGCTGGCCGCCGGAGAGCTGCTTGGGCTTGCGCGTGAGCAGCTGGCCGATGCCCAAAATGCCGGCGGCGTTTTTCACCCGCGCATCAATTTCGGCTTTGGGCATCTTCCGCAGTTTGAGTCCGAAGGCCATATTATCGTACACCGACATGTGCGGATACAGCGCGTACGATTGAAACACCATGGCGATGTCTCGATCTTTGGGGGCCACATCGTTCACCACCCGCTCGCCGATGCGAATCTGGCCGCCGCTGATTTCTTCCAGTCCGGCCAGCATTCGCAGAGCGGTGGATTTGCCACAGCCCGACGGACCGACCAGCACCAAAAACTCTTTGTCTTCCACGTGGATGTTAAGATCGTTGATGGCGGTCACCTCGCCGAATTTCTTGGTGACGTGGTCATAGGTTACGCTGGCCATGATATGGCTCCCTCTTTCTTTGTGAGTATCGTGCGGCCATTATAAGAGCGGGACGAATGTGTGTCAATTTACGGACACCTTTCTTTGACCCTCCCTCTGAATTCTGCTATTATGCTCACGTACTTTTACCGAGCGCTCACTTCGCAATGCGGCACACCTTCGATCAACTCTCGCGCCGATTTCAATGGCTGGGCTGGCTCCGGATAGGGCTGGGCATCAAGCGTTGGGTGCTGTTGTTGCTCATCGGCATTGTGGGACTCGGACTGGGCATTGCGTTCGCGCTCGTCGAAATTTATCGGGGCGGCGCTATGCCCTTGCCCCTCGATCTGATCACGCTTCAGTTTTTCCCTCGCTGGGCGCGCGCCCTTCTTTTGGGCGGGATCGGGCTGGGCGCAATCGCCCTTTCCCTCGCCCGACTCAGCAAAGCGCTCCTGTCGCCCTTCGCCGCGCGCGGCAGGCCCATTGTCGAAGTGGTGGCCGAACATCGCCGCAAACAACGCGGCCCGCGAGTCGTGGCCATCGGCGGCGGCACCGGCCTCTCCACCCTTCTGCGCGGACTCAAACATCACACCTCGAACATCACTGCCATCGTCACGGTGGCCGACGACGGTGGATCGTCGGGCCGACTGCGGCGCTCGCTCGGCGTCCTCCCGCCCGGCGACTTCCGCAACTGCCTTGCCGCCCTCGCCGACGACGAATCCCTCATCACCAACCTCTTTCAATATCGCTTCGGCTCCGGCGATGGACTCGAAGGCCACTCCTTCGGCAACCTCTTCATCACCGCGATGGCCGAAGTCACCGGCTCCTTCGAGAAAGCCTTGCTCGAATCGAGTCGAGTGCTGGCGATTCAGGGAAGAGTGATTCCGGCGACCCTGCACGATGTGACATTGGTGGCCGACTTGCGCCCCGACGATTCGGCGTCGGCATATCGGGTGCGCGGGGAGTCGGCCATCCCCACCGCGCCGGGCGCCATCGAACGTGTGGCGCTTCAACCCGACGACGCGCCCGCGTTCCCTGACGCCGTGCATGCCATCCTCGCCGCCGATCTCATCGTGGCCGGGCCCGGCAGTTTGTATACCAGCGTCATTCCCAACCTGCTCGTGCGCGATGTGGCCGCCGCCGTGCGCGCCAGCCGCGCGATCAAAGTCTACGTGTGCAACACGGCCACTCAACCGGGCGAAACGGGCGGCTACACCGTCCTCGAACACATCCGCGCATTGGAGGCTCACGCTGATCAGGGATTGTTCCCGGCGGTGATCGCCAACGACAAACAGACCGGCAAACTACTTCCCAACCTTCAGTGGGTGCGGCTCGATCCGCCTCTCAATGGCGGCCATCGACTCATCACTGCCGATCTCAGCGACGAAGATAATCCATGGCGGCACGACCCGGCCAAACTTGCGGCAGCGCTGATGAAACTGCTCGAAGAAAATCTGGTGGCTTCTCAAAAATAGAGGCCGGCAGTCGTCACGACTCAATCACGAAAAAACACAAAGGAGATTTAGGCAATGGCATCGACAAAAATTGGCATCAACGGCTTCGGGCGAATCGGGCGGCAAGCCCTGCGGGCGATCAACGAACGGCGCCCAGACGAGATCGAGGTGGTGGCCGTCAACGATCTGTTTGACGCGGCCACCAACGCTCACCTTTTCAAGTACGACTCGACCTATGGCCGCTACCCCGGCGCGGTGGAAGTGAAAGACGGCAATTTGGTGGTGGACGGCAAAACGATCAAAGTGACGGCGGAGAAGGATCCGGGCGCGATCAAGTGGAAAGAGATGGGCGTGGAGATCGTCATCGAATCCACCGGCCTGTTCACCGACGCGACCAAAGCGCGGGCGCACATCGACTCGGGTGGCGCGAAGAAAGTGATCATCTCCGCTCCGGCCAAGAACGAAGACCTCACCATCGTTCTTGGCGTCAACGCTGACAAGTATGATTCGGGCAAGCATCACGTCGTGTCCAATGCCTCATGCACCACCAATGGCCTCGCGCCGGTGGCCAAAGTGCTCAACGACAAGTTCGGCATTCAGAAGGGCCTGCTCACTACCGTGCATGCTTACACCAATTCGCAGAAACTGCAGGACGTGGGCGCGAAAGATGTGCGCGACGCGCGCGCCGCCGCGCAGAACATTGTGCCCTCGGAGACGGGGGCGGCCAAAGCGGTGGGGCTGGTCATCCCCGAACTCAAAGGCAAGTTCGGCGGCATGGCTTTCCGCGTGCCCACCACCACCGTGTCGGTGGTGGACTTTACGGCCACGCTCGAAAAAGAGCCGAGCAAAGACGACATCCGCGCGGCGATGATGGAATATGCCGACGGCTCGATGAAGGGCGTTCTCGAAGTGAGCGATGAGCCGCTGGTGTCGATGGATCTCAAAGGCAACAGCGCCTCGTCGATCTTCAGCGCGATGGATACGCTGGTGATCGGCAACATGGTCAAAGTGGTGGCGTGGTATGACAACGAGTGGGGTTATGCCTGCCGCGTGGCTGATCTGGCGGCGATGATTGCGAGTAAGTTGTAGTCAAATAGTCAGGTGGTCGAGTGGTCGAATAGCCATTGACCACTCGACCACTTGACCACTCGACCACTCGACCACTTGACCACTTGACCACTCGACCATGAACAAAAAGACGATCCGCGGCATTGATCTCAAAGGCAAGCGCGCGCTGGTGCGCGTGGATTTCAACGTGCCGATGAAGGACGGCGCAGTGGCCGACGACAAACGCATCCGCGCCGCGTTGCCCACGCTCGAATATATTTTGGGGCAGGGCGCGTCGCTGATTCTGATGAGCCACCTCGGGCGGCCCAAAGGCGGGCCGGATCCGGAATTCAGCCTCAAAGCGGTGTCGGAGTCATTGGCGAAGTTGTTGGGCAAGCCGGTGGCGATGGCCCCCGATTGTGTCGGCCCGGACGTGGAGGCGATGTCCCGTTCGCTTCAACCGGGCGAAGTGCTGATGCTGGAGAACACGCGCTTTCACTCCGGCGAGGAGAAGAACGATCTCGAATTGGCGAAGCAAATGGCCGCGCTGGCCGATGTGTTCGTCAACGACGCCTTCGGCTCGGCGCATCGCGCGCACTCCTCCACCGAAGGCGTGGCGCGATTCCTTCCGGCGGTGTCGGGCTTATTGATGGAGCAGGAACTCGAATACTTGGGGCGGGCGACGATGAACCCGGAGCGGCCCTACGTGGCAATTTTGGGCGGCGCGAAGATCAGTGACAAGATTGCGGTGATCGAAAATTTGTTGACGAAGTGCGACAAGTTGATCATCGGCGGCGGAATGGCGAACACTTTTTTGGCGGCCAGAGGTTACAACATGGCCGATAGTTTGGTGGAGGCCGCCTCCGTTGAAACAGCCAAAAATATTTTGGCGAAGGCGAGTGATAAACTGCTGTTGCCCGTTGACGCGGTCGTCGGCGACAGGTTCGAGGCCGAAGCGGCCAGCCAAGTGGTGGATGTGGACAAAGTCCCGGCAGGGTGGCGCGTGCTGGACATTGGGCCGAAGAGTGTGGCGGCGTTCGCCGAGGCGTTGCGCGGGGCCAAGTTGGTGGTGTGGAACGGCCCGATGGGTGTGTTTGAGTTTCCCAAGTTTGCCGAGGGCACGTTTGCTATTGCCAAACTGCTGGCGAACAGTGGAGCGGTCACGGTCATTGGCGGCGGCGACAGCGCCAGCGCGGTGAAGAAAGCCGGCGTTGCCAAACAGATGACGCACGTTTCTACCGGCGGCGGGGCGAGCCTCGAATTTCTCGAAGGCAAAGCCCTGCCCGGCGTGGCGGCGTTGATGGATGGATAGGTTTTGCGAAAGGGGAAGGAAATTGATTTGCGCCGCACTCGACGGGCCATTCTTCGCTCAACGCTTCGGTATAGCCTTCGTACATGTCACAACAAGCCGAATGATGGTACTTTTCAGTCGCTCAGGATATGGAACGCGGGAAATTTGCCACTGTTTTCTTCTTCCGACCTGGCAAAACGCCCAACAAGACTACCTTTCCGTCTGCAAAACGCGCCGTCACTATGAGCCCAAAATCTCGATGACCTTTCAGAAGCGCAATTTCGTCCAGCCCAAGTACTCCCAGCCGCGTGTATGGTGACCAGTCTACTTTGGCTGCAATCCGTCTCTCCAGAACACCCAGTACCCTGTCATACGAAACATCCTCTTTGATGCTCACATTCTCAACGGTGCTATTGACCAATTGCAACAAAAGATAACTGTCATAGGCTGTCGTATGCGGACTGCCCGACTCGTGCCAGGCTAAACGTTCCGTTGTCGTAGGCTGTCCATCACAATCCAAACATTGATACCGTCTGGGACGATAGCGCAAATAAGTCGCTCGTCCAAACACAGGCAAATAGCGCGCTGTGACCCAACTATCGTGACCATGAAACTTGCTGATTGGCTGTCCGCACTTCCGACAATGAGTTTCCGTTCTTGTGCTTTCTACTGTGATTATCAAGTCGCCGCGTTGGTTGATCTCGGTCTTCAGGATGCGAACATCGGGTATTTCCAATGGAATGCTTACTTGGGCTTTGCTCATGGTTGGTTTTATTCCGTTTTTCCTGCCAGTTTACACCCCCAGATATGGGGGCTACCACGCCAATTCCCAATGAGCCAAATTTGGCGCGGCGCTCGGGCACCGAGAAACTGTTGGAGAAGCGGGCGCGTTGGCGGCCAGCGTGATTCGCCGACAGCAGCCTCGCCCTTCACGTTGGCGCGAGCACAGCCTCGATGATCCCTCGATAGCCGCGCGCGGCGGCAGCCAATTCACTGATCGCCAAACGTTCATCCACCACGTGAGCATCGGCTTCGGCCGCCGGGCCGAAGCCCACGGTGGGCACGTTGGCCGCGCCCGCGCTGTAAGCCGCGTTCGTGCAGAATCGGTATGCGCCCACCGCCGGAGCGAGCCCTGCGGCGCGCAAGCCGCGCAATGCGCTCTGCACGAACGGATGATCCTCCGCAAATGCCCAAGCCGGAAAAAATTTTGGGCCGCGAAGGACGGCGCCGGTATAAGCCATGTGTTCGCCTTCGGCCAAGCGCACGTTGAGGTTGATTCCTTTCAACTCGGGCAACACAGCGATGGCGTTCAACACACCCTCCGGCGTTTCGCCGGGCAACAAGCGGCGGTCATAAGTCACTCGACATCGGCTGGGGATCACCGAATAACCCGGATACGGATCGGAGATGATGTCGGTGAGGGCCATGATTGCCGGACCCATCAAGGGATCGGAGCCAAGCCGGATACTTTCGACCGCGCTCACCACCGCCCACATTTTGTGCACGGCGTTGACTCCGAGTTGCGGCGACGACGAATGAGCCGGTTGGCCGATCGTCTCCAAATGAATCTCAGCTCGGCCGCGCCCGCCGCGATTGAGGTTGAGTTGAGTCGACTCGCCGATGACAACGAAGTCCGGGCTGACGGCGTCCATCACCGTTTTCAGACTCGCGCCCTCCATCACCTCTTCCATTACCGTCGCGCTCACCACTACGCGCCCGGCAATCTGCGCCCGATCCACCGCCGCCGCGCCGTGGAGCATGGCCGCCAATGCGCCCTTCATGTCGGCTGAGCCGCGCCCGTAAATGACATTGCCTTCCACTTGCGCGCCAAATGGATCGCGCCTCCACACGGAGCCGGGCGCGATGCCCACCGTGTCACAATGTGCGTCGAGCAGGATGATCGGGCCGGGCCGCGCGCCCACGATCTCGCCGACGGCGCTGCCGTTGGAATCGACCCACGCGCGGTCGAAGCCGAGCGCCCGCATCTCGGCGAGGATCAATTGAACGACTGGCCCCTCTTCGCCCGGCAGGCTCCGTTCACGAACGAGGGCGCATGTGAATTCGACGAGGCGATCCATTTTCAACTTACCTTTCCCCACAGCGCCCGCGCCGCCGCATGTGTCCGCGCCCGGATCGTTTCCTCATCCGCGCCGAGCACCACGCCGCCGCGCACACGCACCGCGCCCGCCACCATCACCAGCCGCACGTGCGTATGGTTGCGCCATAGAACCAATTGATCGTAAAGGTTGTGCTCTTCTGCCGGAGTGGGGAAGCGGCTGTCGATCAATTGCAAGTCGGCCTGCCAGCCCGGAGCCAGCCGCCCCACATTCTCCAATCCCAGCGCACGCGCTCCGCCCTCGGTTGCCAAATACCAAACTTTGCTCGCTGGCATGACGCGCGGATCTTGCTTGTAGGCTTTGTGAATGAGAAAGGCCCCGCGCACCACTTCGAAGAAGTCATTGACATAGCCGTCACTGCCCAACCCCACCGTCACTCCGGCTTCGAGCAGTTCGGGCGCGGGCGCGATGCCCGCGCCCACCTCGCAATTGGAGAGCGGCATATGCGTCATGCGAATCCCGCGCTCGGCCATGAGCGCGATCTCCCGTTCACTGAGCTGCACGCACTGCGAGGCCAGCATCCCCGGCCCAGCCACGCCGAGTCGGTCATAGTATTCCATCGGGCGCAGGCCAAAATGTTTGAGGGCGTATTCCGGCTCGTGCACACCTTCGGAACAGTGCATATGCACCGGCACGCCCAGCTCGCCGCCCATCTCGAACGCTTGCTGAATAAACTTGGCCGAACACGAAAAGGTGGTGTGGAAACACATCAGCCCCGACACCAGCCCGCCCGCTTGCCGACACGCGCGCACGAAGTCGGCATTCTCTTTCAGGCCCAGCTGCCCATTCTCCGCGCCCACCCGCTCGGTGGACTCGAAGGACAACACCGCCCGCATCCCGCGCGCGCGCGCCACCCCGGCCTGCGCCGCGAGGCAGCCCGGCAAACTGTACGGCGCTTCGAGGCAGTCATACACCGTCGTCGTGCCGCTTCGCAGCATCTCGACCATCACGCTGTCGGTGGCGGCGCAGATCATTTCGTGATCCAATCGATCTTCGACCAACGGCCACCAAAAATCTTCGAGGAAGGGCCAGAAGCCGGAGGGCGCTTTGGCGAGCGGCAAGCCATGCGCCAACACGCCATAGAGGTGGGCATGGGCATTGACGAAACCCGGAGACAATGTCTGCCCCGGCGCTTCTTCGACATCGTCGCCCGGATACTGTTGCCGCAACGCTGCGTTTGGCCCCACGGCCTCCACCCGCTCACCCACCACACGCACCCCCCACTCGCGTTGAGGCGGCTGGCCCGGATCGGCAATGAGGAATTCCGGCAAGATCAAAGTGCCAACACGATTTTGAGTCATAGTCTGCTTCCCATCTTACGAACGGAACTGTTCCCCTGCTCCGGCGACTGCCAGCGCTGGCTGAGCACGATCCCGATCAGAGTTATGCCAATGCCGAGCCACTGCCGGGTGGAAACGGCCTCGCCCAAAAACCAGTTCGCCAACACGGGCGCTTCGATCATCTGCGCCCGCGCCAACACTGTCACCTCAAACGGCCACAACACGCGCAGAGCGCGATTCCACAATGTGAGGCTGAGGCCGGTGTCGAGCAACGCGCCCCATATCAACGCGAACAACGCCACCCCGCCGAACATCGCCGGGTGAGGCGGCCCTTCCGCCAGCCAAGCGGCCAACAACATCACCGGCGCTCCACACGCCAAACTCACGGACGTGATCAACAAGTTGCTGGCCTGCCCATCCCGCCCAATGCCACGCGCCAAAATGTTGTAACCCGAAAAAGCAAACACGTTGACGACGCCGAGGGCGATGCCCACTGCCGTTCCGGCATTGGCCCGCGCCGAGAAAAACAGATATGCTCCGCCCATCGCCAACAAGCCGCCCATCCATTGGCGCGCGCCCGGCCTTTCATGCAAGAAGGCGATGCCCATCAACAGAACGGCAAGGTTGTTAAAACTGAAGACAAAAGCCGCCGAGCTGGCTGGCAGATGCGCTAGCGCCAAGATAAAGGTCGCCTGCCCGAGAGCGTAACGCAACAAGCCCATGGCCGCCAACCGCACCCACGCCGAACGCGGCAACGCCACTGACCCCGACCACGGGCGGCGCAATTCCCCGCGCGCGAACGTCAGCGCGTTCAAGACCACTGCCGCCAGCGAAACCTGCGCCGCGGCAAAAGTCAGGGGCGGCGCAGTGCTCAGGCTGGTCTTAAAGAGCAAGGTGCTGATTGACCAGATCAGTGTCACGAACAAAACACTGATGGCGGCAGTCAAGCGAGGGCGCTTCATCCCTCCCCCCGATTCATCCCGCGCAGTGTTTCTATTCAAACCAACCGATATTGCAACTCTCCGCCCGAAAACAAAGCGCGAAGGTTGGTGTAGTCGTCGGCGCGAGCGTTGCGTTCGGCGGCGCTGGCCCCCGCGGCAACGTGTGGCGTGAGCATCAGATTCATCATCGGGTCGCGCGCCAACGCCAACAGCGGCTCATCGGGACGGATCGGTTCATAGGTGTATGTGTCGAGCGCGGCCCCAGCCAAATGGCCGGAGCGCAGCGCCTCGATCAACGCCGCCTCATCCACCACCGCGCCCGCCCCACAGTGGACGAACAGGGCTCCAGGCTTGAGGCCCGTGAAGAACGCGGCATTGAGCGATAGATCAGTTTCGGGGAAATATGGCAGCAGCGAACACACAAAGTCACTCCGCCGCATCAATTCCTCTTGCGTCACATAGGTGAGATTGAAATCGGCTTCGGCCTGAGCCGGGAGGCGATGGCGCTTGTGGTATAGCGCCGCGCACTCGAATCCCTTCAGCCTGCGCGCCAGTTCAACGCCGATCTCCCCGAACCCCAAGAGGCCGACCGTGCTGTGCCACAACTGGCCGAGATTTTTCCGCCCCGACCAGTTGTATGCAAAGTAGTCCTCGTCACAACGGCGCGGAGTCTGGCCCCAATCGCCGGCCGCCTCAGCCACGCTCATCAATTCGCGCGCGCGCTTGGCCAACCCCAACATCTGCAACAGCATATGCTCGGCCACCATCACGCAGGTTTGCACCGGCTGATAGCACACCGGGAGTCCGGCCCGCCGCGCCGCGTCGAGATCAATATCCCACGTTTGCGAGCCGAGCCGCTGAATGAGGCGCAAGTTGCGCCCGGCGGCGATCATCCCGGCGTCAACGATGCCGACTCGCTCGATGATGAGAACTTCCATCTCCGGCAGGAGCCGCAGAACTTCATCGCGCGGCGGATCGCGTCGAAGGGTGATCTCCAATTCGGGCGGCGCGGCTTCGAGAGCCGCTTGTTGGTGGCGTTGGCCGCGCCGGGTGAGAAACAATACGCGATGGCGAGTCATAGACGCCTCAGCTCCAAATCGAATCGAGTTCTGTTTCCGGCACATCGAACCGGCTGTCGGTCGGCGGCAGAGGCTTGTGGGCGAAAAATTCCGGAAGGCGGTCGTCGGCATCGGTGAAACCGGCGGCGCGGTCGAAGGCTCGCTCCGCGTCAATTACGCGGCGGCCCAACGTGGTGAGCCAATCGGCTGGCAGATCCGCGCCATAGGCTTCGTTGAGCATCGCCAGCGCCACATCGGGCCGGGGGCCGATGGCGCCGAGATTGAAAACACACAGCCCCAACGCGTCGTACGCCGCGCGCTGTAACTGGGAGCTGCGCGAGAGGGCCACGGCATTGGCAGAGTCACGATGATTCGCCGGCGCGAAGACGGTGAGGCCGGCGGTGTGGTCGGCGCCTTGCGGCGATGTGGCGTAAGTGACGCCGGCGCCTTTGATCACGCGCGGGTCGTAGGCGCTCATGGCTTGGCCCTTCACCGCCGGGATGCGCCGCACGCCGAACGCGCGGCCAACGGCGACGACCCCTCGCCCCAGCAGCGCGCCGAGCGGCGTGCCCCACCCGATCTCCTCCACCAGTTCGGCGGTCCGCTCCGCCTCGCCGAAGCGCGGCAGCAAGGCGCGATCAATCCCATTGGGCAAAGTTTCCGACTCGGCGGCTTCCATCATCACCCCCAGCGCCGCGCCGACCTCAATCGTGTCCAAGCCGAGATCGTTGCACAGGCGATTGATGCGAGCGATGCCGTCGAGGGAAGCCAATCCGAGATTGGCGCCGCACAAACCGAGCGTCTCGAATTCGAGCGGCGCAACGGCCAACTGCCCCTGCGCGTCGGCAACGATGTTGCTGCATTGGATCACGCAACCGTCCATGCAGGCTTCGGTGGGCGTGCCCACTCCACCGCGGGCCATGATCAGATCGTGCAATGCCTCGCCGCTGATGGCTTCGACGCCCTGCAATTGTCCGGCGCTGAAGTTGCGCGTGGGCAAGCCGCCCAGACATAGAATCATAGCGCGGCCTCGAACACGGCGCGGCATTCGGCCACACCGGCAGGGCGCGCGTTGTTGCCAATCATCGCCATGCGCGTGGCCTCCTCGGCCATCGCGGCGAAGGAGGAAGACTCGACATTCACCGCGCGCAGAGTCGTCGGCAGGCCGAGCCCGGCAACGAACGCGCGCGTCCACTCCGCCAACGCAGATGGCGCCGCCGATTCCGGCAAACCCACCGCCGCGCACAGGGCAGGCCAGCGCTCTGCCGGCACGGCTTCGGCGTTGAACGCCAACACGGCAGGAAGCAACAGCGCATTGCCCAATCCGTGATGCAGATGATAGACCGAGGTGAGCGGCCCGCACAGCGCGTGGCACAACCCGAGCCCGGCCTGATCCATCGCCATGCCCGCCCACAAAGCGGCCTGCGCCATCTCGCGGCGGGACTCCACCTTTTCGCCGCGATGCGTTGCTTCGGGCAGCCAACGCACAATGGCGCGCAGTGCGGCCAGCGCCAACATATCCATGCTGGGGTTGTGCCGCCTCCCCAAATAGGCCTCCACCGCGTGCGTGAACGCATCCATTCCGGTAGCCGCCGTCATCTGCGGCGGCAGTCCCCGCATGAGTCCGCCATCCACAATGGCCGTGCGCGCGAACAACATTGGATGAACTAAACCCTTCTTGAACCCGGCGTGATCGCCGATCACGGCCACGTGCGTCACTTCACTGCCGGTGCCGGCCGTCGTAGGAACGGCGATGACGGGCCGTGAGGCATTCGTGATCGGACTGCGCCCCCATTGATAACTTTCCCAATCATCGCTATCGTGAGCCAGCAACAACGCAACTGCTTTGGCAACATCAATAGGCGATCCGCCTCCGACTGCGACCACCACCGCCGGGTTGACGGCGCGGGCAACGGCCATCGCGGCGCGAACATCCTCCACAGCCGGGTTAGACGGAATCGCGCTGAAGGTTTCGGGCGTGCGCCCTGCCCCGCGCAAAGCCTCTATCAACGGGGCCGCGAGTCCCGCCCGCATCAAGCCCTCGTCGGTGACGACCAACGCTCCGCCCGGCGGCAACGCGCCCGCCTCGCGCGTGAGATCGGCGGCGGCATCATCGGAGAAAATTAGTTTGGTTGGGCAATGAACAGTGTAAGCCATAAACCGATTCACTCCCAGACAATATGATCAACGGGCGTGAGGGCGGCAATGCGATTGGACAGCCGCTCGACCTCCGGCCCGAACTTGGCATGGAGGGCGGGCGCGCGCCAATGGCGAAGATTGCTCTCGACGATGAGAAGCGACGAATGAGCCGCCGCGCTCAACAGAACGATAGCGAATTCTAAATCATCGGCCACTTGATTCACCACCTGTGGCCGAAAGCCCTGAAGCAACTCGGCCGCCTCGCAAGCCAGATCAGCCATCGCCGCCGGAATGGCCTCCAGCGCTTCCCAGCCTTCCTCTTCCCGCCCCTGCTCGCGCAAAACGAGCAAACGACCGAGCGCGTTGGCGTCATCATCGGCGACGTTCTGCAACGCGATGACCAGCTCTCCGAGTCGAACCGTCGAGCCGCCGGAGATGCCCACGCAGGCCTGCCCCAAAGCCGCCGCCGCTCCGGCCAAGCCGGTAGTGAAACCGGCGGTGGCATGATTGCGGTGGCGGATCTCATCCAACACAGGGCGCAACGCAGTGTGAGTCGAAATAGTCACGATTGCCTCGCTTCCATCTCCTGAGCCGTCATGCGCTTTTCGCCCGCCATCATCAACCCCATCTCCTCCTCGGTCACTTCACCGGGCCGCACCATGCCCATGATCTCGCCGCGATGCAGAACCATGACGCGATCGCTGAGCGAGAGAATCTCTTCCAGTTCGGTGGAGACGTAGATGATGGCCGCGCCGCGCGCGCGCTGTTCGAGCAAGCGGCCCTCCACAAATTCGGTCGCGCCCACGTCCAGCCCGCGCGTGGGTTGCGAGGCCAAAATCAGATCGGGCGCGCGCGACAACTCGCGGGCCAGAATCACTTTCTGCTGGTTGCCGCCCGAGAGAGAGCGCGCTTTGACTTCGGAGTTGGGCGCGCGAATATCGAATTCTTTGATGCGCCCATCGGCGTTCTCGCGGATGGCCTTCCACTGCAAGAAACCGGAGCGCGCAAACGGCAGGAGCGAAAACAACCGCGCCACCAAATTCTCGCTCACCGAAAAATCCATCACCAGCCCCACTCGTTGCCGATCCTGCGGGATGTGAGCGACGTTGAGATCGAGCAAATCGCTGGGTTGAAAGGCGGCCAGCGCGCGCCCGTTGATGCTGATTTGGCCGGAGGCCGCTGGCCGCAGTCCGGCGATGGCTTCCACCAATTCGCTCTGCCCGTTGCCATCCACTCCGGCCACGCCCAGAATTTCGCCGCGCCGCAGATCGAAGGAAACATCGCGCACGGCCATCTGTCTGCGATCGCCCATCACGCACAGATCGCGCACATTCAGAACCGCGTCGCCCAATTGAGCGGGCGGCTTGTCGAACTGAAAGAGCACCTCCCGCCCGACCATCATCCGCGCCAGCGCCGCTTTGTCGGTGCCGGCGGTCGCCACCGTGTTCACCACGCGCCCGTCGCGCAACACCGTCACCCGGTCGCTGATGGCCATCACTTCATCCAGCTTATGGCTGATGAAAATGACGGCGTGCCCTTCGGCTTTGAGCCGCCGCAATACGTTGAACAACTCATGGATTTCCTGCGGGGTGAGCACGGCAGTCGGCTCGTCGAGGATAAGCAGGTCGGCGCCGCGATAGAGCGCCTTGACGATCTCCACCCGCTGTTGCATACCCACCGAAAGCTGCCACACTTGAGCCGCCGGATCCACCTCCAGCCCGTATGTCCGCGACAGGCGTTCGATCTCTTGACTCGCCGGCCCCAACGATAGCAAGGGTTCGCGCGGCGACCGCATCCCCAGCACGATGTTTTCGGCCACCGTCAACGGCTGAACGAGCATGAAATGTTGATGCACCATGCCAATGCCCAGAGCAATGGCGTCCCGGCTGCTCCGCAAAGTGATCTCTTTACCTCGCAACCGAATGCGGCCACTGTCTGGCCGATGCAGGCCATACAGGGTGCTGACCAGAGTCGTCTTGCCCGCGCCGTTCTCGCCGAGCAAAGCGTGAATTTCGCCTGCCGCCACATCGAACGACACTTTGTCGTTGGCGACCACTCCGGGGAATGTTTTTGTGATCTCTTCGATTTGCAGAAATGGAGGAGTGGTCATGATCTATTCCTCCCCCGGCGCGTAGGGCAGGCCGCTGGCCGCCGGGCCTTTGGAACGCCCGGCCACGAACAGCGCCAACAGTGTGACGATGTACGGCAGGACTACGAGAAACTGATATGGAATCTGAACGCCGAAGGCTTGGATGCGGAGCTGCAATGCATCGGTGAAACCGAACAACAGCGAGGCCAGCAGCGTGCCCAACGGCGTGTACCGCCCGAAGATGATGGCCGAGAAAGCGATGAAACCGCGCCCGGCGGTGAGGCCTTCTTGAAATGTGTTGAGATAGCCGATGGATAATATCGCTCCACCGACGGCGGCAAAAATTCCGCTCCACACCACCGTCGCGTATCGCACCCGGATCACGTCGATGCCCACCGTCTCTGCGGCTCGCGGATTCTCGCCCACCGCCCGAATGGCCAGCCCCCAAGTCGTGCGATAAAAGATGAAGGCCATCGCTCCGGCCAGAACGAAAACCAAATAGACGAACGGCAAATGGGCAAAAAGCACGGGGCCGATCAATGGCAAGCCGGCTAAACCGGGAATTTCCCAAATGGGAATCGTGGGCGCGGGGCTTTGGCCGATGCTCAGGCCCACGGCCGCCCGCAGGGCCACACCGGTGAGGCCGAGCATAAGGATATTCATCCCCACTGCCGAGACAATTTGATTCGCCCGGAATGTCACAACGACAACGGCGAACAATAACCCGGTGATCGCGCCGACAAACAGCGCGGCCAAAATGCCGAGCCACGGGTTGCCCATTCGCAGTGCGACGACATAAGCCGTCAACGCGCCGCCCAACATCATGCCCTCCAGCCCAATGTTCAGCACGCCCGCGCGCTCGCACATCAACCCGCCGAGCGCGGCAAACAACAACGGCGTCGTCAGCCGCAGTGTGGCGTAAATCAGGTCGCCCGACCACAGCAACTGTTGCAGAGTCTCCAGCATCTCATTTCTCCCGGCGGGCGGGCCGCCACAGGCCGTAGTGCTGCACGGCGGCGCCAATCATCATGAACAGCACCGTCAGGCCTTGAATGACCTGCACCACCACCATCGGCAAGCCGACCGCCGTTTGCATCGAGTTGGCGCCGGTGCGCAACGCGCCGAAGAACAGAGCCGCCAACAACACGCCCGCCGGGTGCAGTTGGCCGACCAGCGCGACGGCGATGGCGTCGAATCCCCATCCCGGCGAAAAACCCTCCAACAACCGGAACTGCACGCCAGCGATCTCCACCGCTCCGGCCAGCCCGGCCAATGCGCCGCTGAGGGCCATCGCCAGCACCGTGATGAGCGTGACCTTCACCCCGGCGTAACGCGCCGCTTCGGCGTTGAAACCCACCATGCGCAACCGGTAGCCCAGCGTCGTGTGGAAAAGCAAAATGTGCGCAAGCACCGCCGCAGCCAGCGCCACCACCAAACCCAAATGCAGGCTGGTGCCCGGAAGGATGATGGGCAGACGCGCCGATTCGTCCACCGCGCGCGATTGATAATTCCAACCCGATTCGCGCATCGGCCCATGCACCAAATAACTGACAATGGCAACGGCAATGTAATTCATAAAAATAGTGACGATGACTTCGTTGAACCCACGAGCAGCTTTGAGGTATCCCGGAATCGCGCTCCACAGGAAGCCGCCCACCATCCCCAACGCCAACACGATGGGGAGATGGACTCCGGCCGGCAGGTGGAGAAGCGTGCCGCCCCAAACGGCGAACAGGGCCCCCATATAAATTTGCCCCTCCCCGCCGATATTGAAAACGCTGGCCCGATAGGCAAGCACCACAGACAACCCGGCCAGCATCAACGGAATCGATTTGACCAGCGTCGTTGCCACCAGCCCCCCGTTGCCCACAGCCCCACGGAACAACGCCGCATACGCTTGGATCGGATTGGCCCCCGCTCCGGCAATGATCACACTCCCGGCCAGAAACGCAATCAGAACCGCCCAAATGGGCAGGGTCCACGAGAGCGCCTGCCCCAAGCCAATGCTTCTCAATCCTTCGAGCCGCTTCGACAAGCCAGATTTCATAGAACCACCCGCAACCCTGTGACGCCGTTGGGGGTGAGGTCGGCCGCGCCGCCTCACCCCCAAACAGCCTTACATCCCTTCTCTACCCATGCCAGACCACGAGCCTTATTGCACTGGCGGCAGAGCGATCTTATTGGCCTTCAGATCTTCGACAGCCTGCTTGACCGCCGCCTGCGCTTCTTCCGGTACCATCGGGCCAAACTTGGAGATGTCCTCGATGCCTTCCTTGAAGCCCAGCTCGTAGTTGCCGCCCTTGAACTTGCCCGCTTCGATGTCAGCGACGGCGTTCATCAAGATCACGTCCACACGCTGAACAATGCTCAACGCCACATTGTCGGGGGCAAGGTGCGATTGATCGCGCGTCCAGCCGATCACGATCACATCGCCTTTCTCCTTCGCCGCTTGGATAGCGCCCACGTTGGCGTTGTCGCCGTTGGCAAGAATCACATCCACCCCGGCGGAGATTTGCGCCAGAGCCGCTTCTTTGGCTTTGGGGATGTCAACCCAACTGCCGGTGTATGCCGCCACGACGCTCGCATCCGGGTTGGCTTGCTGAAGAGCCATCTCGTAAGCCAACTGATCGGCCTTGATGGTCGGGATTTCCACCGCGCCCACGAAGCCCCATTTGCCCGATTTCGAAAGATAGGAGGCCAGCACACCGGCCACATATCCGCCCTCACCCGACTTGAACACATACGACGCCAGGTTGTCGCCGGTGGCAATGCCGCCGATCTGAATGAAGTGCACGTCCGGGTGCGCGGTGGCAGAGGCCGTCAGCGCATCGCCGTACTCGAAGCCATGCCCCACGATCACGGTGAAGCCCTGATTGACGTAGTTCTCGATAATGGACGCCTGATCGGCCTGAGCTACGTTTTCAGTGTTAGCCACTTCGTAGCCCTCGGCTTTCAACGCCAACAGCCCATCGTAGGCAGTTTGGTTCCAGCCTTCGTCGGTGACGGAGCCCGAGGTGAGCATGGCAATCTTGAGTTTGGGGGCCGCGGGCGCTTCGGTGGGCGCGGGGGCGGCTCCTCCGCCGCAAGCCGACACGATCAGGCTGAGCAACGCGACGGCGGAAATGAGAGTCCAAATGCGTTTCATGGTGAATTCTTCTCCATACTAGAAATTGAAAGGCGCAATGTCGCTCTTGGCATCGCAAGGTGCGAGGGGCGCATGCAACAAACATC
>Ga0194126_10005053_pt1 | contig 19721 bp, 21 predicted proteins | sample TA2KigC150mmetaG_FD_148641 | JGI IMG/M metagenome (GOLD analysis project Ga0194126, IMG submission 148641) | Freshwater microbial communities from Lake Tanganyika, Tanzania - TA2015035 Kigoma Deep Cast 150m | ecosystem: Environmental > Aquatic > Freshwater > Lake | place: Tanzania: Lake... | reverse complement strand
GGCTTGACAGAAACGCCTGGAGGCACTATCATATTGACCAATAAATTAGTCCGTTAACAGACCAATCAGGAGAAGCGCCATGGCCGAGTATTCCGATATCGTGCCCTTGAGCCAGGCCAAAGCCCGGCTCTCGAGCCTCGTCCGCAAGATAAGGGAGGAGCGGGGAACTTACGCCATCACCTACCGGGGAAAACCGGAGGGGGTCCTGCTGAGCGTCGAGGAGTACGAGTCGCTCATCGAGACCCTCGAGGTCCTCAGCGACCGTGAGCTCATGGCCCGCATCGACCGGGGGCTGGCCGACGAGAAGGCCGGCCGTTTTCACAGCCACGACGAAGTCTTCCCCGAGAAATGAAGGCCCTCGCCCACCGCATCCTCTACACCAGGGAGGCGAAACGGAACATCGGCAAGCTCGATCCCTCCGTCCGGAAGCTGGTCCGGAAGGCCGTCGAATCCCTGGCCGCCGATCCTGAGAGAGGCAAGCCCCTGTCGCACGAGCTGGCGGAGCTGCGGTCGCTGAGGACGTCGGACTACCGGATCGTCTATCGTGTCCGGGGCGGCGAGCTCGTCGTTTTGATCGTGGCCGTCGGTCATCGCCGGGAGGTCTACAAGCGCCTCGGCGAGCTGCTGGGCCTTGCGGGAAAACGAAAGTAGACCGCGGTTATTTTCAGTTCAGGACGTAGCGCTTGACCGGCGGGTTGGCCTACGCCGATTTCCTTGCCCGTTTCCGCCGCTGCCGGAACCGCCGGACCTTCATCAGGTTTCCGCAGGTCGTTTCGCACCAGCGGCGGCTTTTGTTCCGGCTCCCATCGAGGAAGACCCAGAGGCAATCTTTGTTCTGGCAGATCTTGAGGCGTGAGATGTCGGCCTCGGCGAGCTTCGCCGCGAACGAGCGGGCGATAGAAGCCAGTGCGATCTCGAGCGGGCCTCCAACGGGGACCTCCACCAGGACGAGTTTGCCTCCCGCCGCTTCGATTCTTCTGACGTAAGGGACCTTTTCAAAAAGAGCGTTCAGGCGGGCCAAGTCGTCGGCCCGGGCTTTCTGCTGACAGACAAGGGGGTCGACGATGACACGCATCGCGTCCCGGAGGTCGCGCAACGCGCGGCGGGCGGTCCGGCGGTCGAGCCTGTCCGGCCTCGGGACCCAGCGGCCAAGGTAGCCTTCCAGCCAGCGGGGATCATCCAATCTGTCCTCGCGCCTCCCGGAACCGCGATAGTCGTGCCAATCGCTGTTCAGAAGCTCCAGCCACGGCGCCGCGTCCATCGAAACCTCCAAAAACCATCTTGACAATTACACAACTTTGATGTATTCGTCAATATGTAACTATCTAATTAAATATAGTAGGTTACACACTCCGGGCAAGAAAGGAGCGCTTGGATGGGTATCGAAGAGGTTTTGTTCCCATGGGCTGATCAAAGAGGGTATCAGGCCGCCGCCGCGCCGGCCTCTCTCCTGGATGAGGTCCGTCGGTCGATTGAGAGGCGCTGGGTGGCCGGCGAGATCGATGCCGGTTTTTACCGGAACAGCTTGAGCTCCTTCCGCTATCTCCGGGGGTGCCACATCGATGTCCCCGCTTCGATCATCCTCATCGCCATGCCCCGGCCCGCGCATATTCTCGAATTCTCGACGGGAGGGTGGGCGGTCGAGACCGTCATCCCTCCGACCTACGTCCGCTACCGGCAGGTCTTCGAAGACGTGTGCGCTGACCTGGCGGCGGGCGCCGCCGGCAGCCGGTTCGAGATCCTCAGCGCCCCGTTAAAGGCGCTGGCGAACCGGATGGGGCTGACGGCCTACGGCCGGAACAACGTTGGGTATATCGACGGCCTGGGGAGCTATTTCCAATTGGTCGGGCTCCTTTCGGACGCCCCGGTTTCCGATCGGGCCGTCCGCGTGAGGCCAGAAGAGGCGGCTCTCGGGCGATGTCGTGAATGCCGGATATGCGCCGCCGCCTGCCCCACGGGGGCGATCTCCCTCGAACGGTTCCTCATCCGCGCCGAACGATGCTACACGCTCCACTCGGAATCCATGGATCCGATCCCTGAAGGCCTCGTGCCGCCGTCGCCCCAGTGTCTTGTCGGGTGTATGAAATGCCAGGAAGTGTGCCCTGAGAACAAAGGGCGGCTGAAGTATGAAAGGGCAGGCATTTCCTTCAGCGAGAAAGAGACGGCCGAATTCCTCGGATTAAGAGGCGAATCTCGTGAGGGCCTCGATCGGGCCGCGGATAAGCTGCGGCCGCTCGGGCTTTCGGAGGATGCCCTGCCGTTCGCCCGGAATCTCAGGCTCGCCATGCCCCTCATGACCCCGACACGCTGATTTGGAGGGTAAGGATTTCCTTACCCAACTGATCTGATCGAAAAAATAACGAAACGGCGACAAAAGATTGACGAATCCAAGGAACCGTAGCCCTCAGCCGAGGAATTTCAAGAAAATGGATAGCTTCAACCCGATCTACGAGAGCGATTTCCTCGAAATCTCCATATTCATTAATTGGCACGGATCTTGCTTCAACTCATTGCGAGGTTCATCCGGCTAATCGAAACGCATGAGAGAAACAGATTCAGGTGAGGAGGTTACATCCATGAAAAACAGAACGTCAGCCGCCTTTCTCTCCGTTCCGCTCATTTTGCTTTCCATTTCGGCCTGTGACCGGGCCATCAGCGACACGCCCGGCATGCCCACCCTTCCCAGCATCGGAGTGAACGACATCAGGGTCTCGGCCAGCGCCCTCTTTTCGATTGATGAGGTCATTCGGTTCAGCATCGAGATCAGCAATTGCGGTTCAACGAACGCCGAACTACACTTCAGAAGCGGTCAGCTATGCGAGTTGGAAGTCCGCGATAGAGACGGGGAGATGGTCTGGAATTTTTCGCGGGGTGTGTTTTTCACGACGGCCATCCGGGTTCTGAAGCTGGCGCCGGGCGAGGTCTATACGAGTGAAGTCGATTGGAACAGGAAAAGAAACGACGGCCGGATCCTCCCGTCGGGCACCTATGACGTGAGGGTCTTCCTGGTGGACGTCAGTCCGCCCCCAGAATATTCCTTCAAGATCCGAATATAGGAAATCAAGGGTCCCGGGAAGAAGGCCGAGCAACGCCAATCCCCTCACAGTTCTTCCCGGGGCGAGAAAAACGTATGGTCATTTGCGGCCATGTTTTATTGCGCTATTATTGCATTCGGACCAGGTGACCGGGAGGTATCCATGAAAATCGTCGGCCCATTGCTCTTCGCCCTTGCCCTCAGCGCGGCCTGCGCGACGATGAACACCGGAGCGGGAGGGGGCGGCTATTCCGTTCAAGAAAAAACGCTGAGGCTCGGATCCGGAGAGACCCTGCGCTACACCCAGGCTCTCCCGCCGCGGCTCTCGCCCGGAGAGGTCCGGCCTCTTATCGTCGCCCTCCATTACGGCGGCGAGGTCACTCCCTACTATGGAAAGCCGTATCTGGCGAGCCTCGTCCTTCCCGCGCTCCGCGAGCTCGGGGCCATCATGGTCGCCCCGGACTGCCCGGGCAAGGGCTGGACGGACCCTCTCAGCGAGAAAGCCGTCCTGGAACTCATTCAACGGGTCCAGGCGGACCATTGCGTGGATCCCCAGCGGCTTGTCGTGACGGGCTACAGCCTGGGAGCTGTTGGGGTTTGGGATCTGGTATTCAAACACCCGCATTTGTTTTCCGCGGCCATACCCGTCTCCGGGACACCGCCGAAGGGGATTATCGTCCGTCCGACGGGCACCGGATTCTGGGTCATCCACAGCTCCGACGATGAGGTTATCCCCATCGAGCCCGTCAGGAAGTTCGTCCGTTCGTGCGTCTCCGAGGGCCTTTCGGTCAGGTTCTTCACGGTCGCAAACCTCGGCCACTATGAGTATGACAGCTATGTCCCGGCGCTCAAGAGAGCCGTCCATTGGTTGAGAAGCCTCTGGGAAGGGAAAGCGCAAGGAACCCGATCAAACATCCCTTGACGGCGGTATGCTGCATCCGGCTGGCGCGCTCGGAGCCGGCCCGTTCCATCTCGATCAGCTCGCGCCTGACACCCCGGGCATCTTGCTCGGCGTCATCGCCGACCGCGAGAACGCCGGCGGACGGCGTCATCATCACGGACCCGTCGGCCATCGCCGCCCCGCCCAGCTACTTCGATGGTCTGGGCGTGCCTCGCCTCGCGCCCTGTCGGACATAACCTTCCGAACCGCCGTATGCGCACCCGTACGTACGGTGGCGTGACAGGGACAGTCTGCGAGGGCTTACCTATGTCGATTCCGGCGGTTTGGTTGATGTGTGGGCTGGTCAGGAGACGGTTTGCGGCCTGGGCTTCAAGCCATCCCCAGCAGCCTCTTCAGCCCGGACAAACGGCTCCGGCTCAAGGGGATGACCTCTCCGCTTTTCAGCCGGACGATGTAGCGGCTGCCTCCCAGGTGCGCGTAGGAGTCTACGAAATCCAGGTTGAGGATGTAGGAGCGATGGACCCGCACGAAGCTCTCCGGGAGGATCTGCTCCAGGCGGTTGAGCGGCTTCTCCAGAAGCTCCCGCCGGCCGTCCCGCGTCCGGGCCTCGACCAGATAGCGTGCGGCCTTGAGCAGAACGACCTCGTCGATCGGCAGAAGGCTGTTGCGGTTCTTTTTCCGGAAGGTCAGGTACTTGGCGGCCGCCTGGCTTTTCTGGAGCCCGAAATAGCGGTCGAGGGCCAGTCGGAGGCGGTCCAGGCTGAACGGCTTGGGCACGAAATCGATGACCCCGAGCTCGAACGCCCGGGCGGCCTTCTCCGTATGGGCGGAGATCACGATGGTGTGGAAGGGCCGGGCCGCCACACGCTGGAGCACCTCGTATCCGTCCTTTCCGCTGAGGTTGAGATCCAGGAGACATAGGTCGACCGGCCTGTCCTTGAGCGACCTCAGAGCCGCATCGAGGGAATGGGCGGACCTGATCTCTAAGGGAGCGTCACGGAGAAGGGATCGGACGCACTGCTCGATGTAGTCGGCGATCGGGGGTTCGTCCTCGACGATCAGGATCCTCATAGCGCTTTGGCCGCCCTGATGAAGATGCGGACGCGCCACAGGCCGTCCTTGAGCCCGTAATCCAGTTCCCAGAGTCCGGGGAAGCTTTCTTCGAGACGGGTCCGGACGTACTTGAGACCCATCCCCTCCTCGACGCCGCCCGGGCCCGGATCGGCAAGCCCGGCCAGCAGCGACCCGCCGTTCACCAGCCTGTACTCGACCCCCGTCCCCGTCCGGATGCACTCCAGTCGGAAAGAGCCGTCCTCGCCGGCCTCATAAGCGTGGGTCAATCCGTTCTCGATCAAGGTATGGAACAGCATGGGAGGGACCTTCAGCCCGGAGAGGTCGCCTTCCAGGTCGAGCTTGTACACGGCGTTCCTCCGGTAGCCCATGAGCTCCAGGTGGCTGCGGCAGAGCTCGATCTCCTCGCCGATGTCGACCTCCGGCTTGGAGGCGATCCGATTGATGATCCGGAACTCCTCGGCCAAGGCCTCGATCAGCTTTCCGGCTTTGGCCGGGTTGCGGCTGAACCAGGATTGGATGGAGAGCAGGGTGTTCATGATAAAGTGGGGCTGGATGCTCTTTTTCAGCAACTCGGCCTCGAGGCGCTGGGACCGGACCTGGAGGGCCTGGAGACGGCGGTTCTCATCCCGGATCTTCAGGGCGATGACGCCCACGAAAAACGAGAGGAATGCTCCGGTCATGACCATGTTGAAGAACCCCGGCTGCGCTTCCAGGAACCTCAGCAGCTCGGCGGAAAAGTGACCGGGCACCTGGTAGGCTGCTCGGACTGCCATCCCCCCCAGGGCCAGCCCACTTCCCCTTTTCTTGCGGACGGCCAGGACGGCCGTCAGCACCAGGCCGTAGGTGACGAAGACAGCGTTGACGATGGGAACCATGGCCGCCGGAGCCGGATGCCGTATGACGACGGCCAGGGCCAGGATGAGTAAAGCGGCCAGATGAAGTCCGCGGCGACGAACATCGAAATGCCACAGGATGAAGGCGTTGAGAAGGGCGAAGGCGGCTGGGATCCCGAAGGTCGCGACGGGTTCGATCAGGGCGGACGCATGGACCCTAAGGCCCAAAGACTCGATGCCGTAGATGTAGGCGCCATGGAGGAAGAAAAAGAGCGCGTGGCCCCCGAAAAGCAGGAAGGCCGGGCTTTTCCTTTCCCTCAGGAAGAGGAACAGGAAAAAGAGCCCGGCGATGAAATACAGGCCCAGGGCCACCAAGCGATGGTCCAGCATCGTCCTAAGCGGCCTCTGGAGGGCCGATAACGGACCGTAGGCGACGGCCGTATGGATGGTCCCCCGCCGGACCTTGTGGTTGGAAACCCGGATGGCCAAAAGATGGCGGCCCGGCCCCGTGAGCCGGCTCCCGAGGATCAGGATGAACCGCGTCGTTCCGGGTTCTTCATCTTTGCGGTTCGTCGCCCACCGTCCGTTCTTTCCGACCAGCTCCCCGTCCCAATAGACTTCGAACGTGGAGGGCAGGTTGTAAATGGATAGCGTCAGGGGGTCTGATTCCGCCGGCGCCGATGGCAAGTCCAGTATCTCACGAAGCCAGTACGTTCCGCGGCGCTGCCAGCCGCCGCCGAGCCTCAGGCTTTCCCAGTCGGAGTCATCATGGGGGGGAAGCGCCCAACCGGGATCGTCGCCGGCCTTCGCTTTCCAGTGGATCAGGTAGCGGACAAGGGCCGCTTCACGGTTCGAGGAGCAGGCCGAGGGCGCCGCGGCGGCTGCCTCCTCCTGCTCTGCCTGCACCGGCCCGGGCTCGAGGGCCTGGGCGTCGGATATCCATCCTCCGAGAAAAACGAGCAGGAGAAGGCTTCGCCACATGACCGTCCGTGCCGGGGAAATGATACCCCACATGAGATCGAATGTTAAGGGGTGCCGCGCAGATGTTCATCGGCCGAAGGGCCGTCGAACGAGGAATGGATATTGATGGGCTTGGCGATGTGTATCCGGTGCCTTTTGATCTTGGCGTTCAACGTCGAGAATTTTAAGCCCAGGATACGGCTGGCGTCCCTCTGGTTCCCGTTGGTGTGGCAGAGGACGCTGATGATGATGCTCCTCTCCATCGAACCGATGAAGGTTTTCCACGGGTGCCTCTGTTCGCGGCAGAGATACATCGAGAGCAGGCTGGTGATCATCGTTTCGAATTGGCCCGGGCTCGTCCCCAGGTAATCGAGCATCTTGCGGATCACGTAGACCTGGCATTCAGGGCCGGCGAGACCGTTCCCTGCGCCCCCCTTGAGATCGATGTCGATGCCCGGGCATTCGACCCGGCCCGGGGATCCGTCGATAGCGCTTTTTTGTTCGCCGATCGTCATGACCGTATCCTCCCTGCGCCCCGACGGGCGCGTTACGTAATCTTCATTCCTGCATCCACTTCAACATACGCGTTCCGGACCCCAATGGATGAGAATTCCCTCCCAAGCGCTCTCCAACGCTCCAAATGGACGGTTGTCCATCCGCCTCGCTTTCGCCTTGTTCCGCCTGGCCCGCCACCTCAGGCCACGCTGAGCTGGATCGGCCGCGCCGGGCTCGGTCTATTTATTTCTCATGTCCTTGACTTTGATAATTCCCCCTGAATCCTGGGCGATGTAAAGAAAGCCCTCATTATCCAGGCAAATTCCCTCCTGGTTGTCACCAAGAAAGGCATACTCCCTGACTAGCTTCCCGTCCAGAGTGATTTCCGCAAAGATGTTGTCAGCATCACTGATCACATTCAAGCGTTTCGTGTCAGGGTCATAGTACATGCCGGACATGTCATCCATCTGGAAGGGCAGGACGCTGATGATCCTTGCCTCGGCTTCCGGTGCTTGGCTGGATTTCAGAGGAACGAATACCTCCATGATGCAGGGGGGATCCCATTGATTTCCTACATAAAACGTCCCGCCTTCAGGATGGCTATCGTCGGGGACAAAGGCAATCGATTCAATCCCGTTGTCATAGGAATCGGTCTGCTTCTGGAGGAAGTTGGGATCGCCTCCGAATTCACGGTTGATGGGAAAGCGCCTCTTCACTTCACCTAAGTCAGCATCGAATTCGAGAATGACATCATCTCCTTCCAGAGCGATGTATATAAGCCCTGTCCGAGGATTGAACGTTATGCCCTCGAGATCTCCTCCGACCTCCCAGTTTGCCACTGGAGTCCCATCTTTTTTTATCTCTGCAATAAAACCTTCATCGCTGACGGCAAAGAGAGTGCCCCGCTGCGGATGGTAACAAATGCCGGAGGGCTCGGGAAACTGCTGCTGGTCGATGTCTCCGCCGAAACCCTGAACATCAAGCCAGAGATAAGGGAAGCGGATTGTCGGGGCGTGCTGTGGCTGCGTACAGAAAGAGAAAAAGAGGGCCAGCCAAATCAGCAATAGCGCTTTTTTCTGTTCGCCGATCGTCATGACGTTGTCCTCAATGCGCCCTGCCGGGCGCGCGATATCTTTATTCCTGCTTCTCCAACCTCTCCAGAGCGGCCTTCACGTTCGGGAGGTCCGGGTCGAGCTCTAGGGCCTTGCGGAGGGCGGCAACGGCTTCGTCGGTTCTGGCGAGAACGAGACAGGTCTCCCCCAGGCCGGCATAGGCGGCGGCCGATCGGGGATTCAATTCGACGCTCAATCGGAAAACCTCCAGCGCCTCGTCCTCGCGGCCCCACCAAAGTAGGAGGTGATACCCCAGCCAATGGAGCTCGGCCTCGATAAAAATATGATTGCCGGGATCGGCCGACCTCAGGTTATCGATTTCCTTCCGGCCGGCCGCCGGCCCCTTCTCGATGATCCTATGCATCAACAACCGGGAGGAGGGGGGAGGGGCGGCGCCTTTTTTATACTCGGTTTTGAGCGGGCCTCGGCGGTTTTCTTCGGCCGCCGCCCGAAGCTCTTGTGCCGCATACGCGTCTGACTTCAGAACAACGTCGAAAAAATCGCCGGCCAGCCGGCATATGGCGTCATGGAGAAGCTCAATATCCGCGGCGACCGGTCCCCAATAGCCACGGACCGCCCTCCGGATCCCGAACATGGCGTAGGACGAGAACTGCCCATGATTCTCCGTGGGCACAGTGACGATCCAAGTGTCGCCGAACTTCTTCCGGTCACTGAGAAGGTCCGGATCTTTGCTTTGGCGGGCGGCTTCCGCGAATCGGGATTGGGCGATATGCATCCAAGGGATGGTGAACAGATCTTCCCGGTAGCTCGGGTGAATGCCCGGGAGTCCCGAGAAATGAGGGCTCTGAATAGCGCAATCCATAGAGAGGAATGCATCGACCTCGGGATTGCGCATGGCCAGGACGAGCCCGGCCATCCCGCCGAGGTCGTAGCCGACGACGCCGAGTCTCCCGCTCTCGGCCGAGTGATGTGAGCGGGCAGTGGCTATGACGAATTCCAGGTCCCGGATCTGGGTTTCCAGGTCCTCGGCGGTCATGTTCACAAGCCGATACTGGGTCCCGAGGAGAGGACACGTGGCCACGACATAGCCCCGGCTGGCCAGGTATTCGCTCAGAACAGCCTGGGACAGCGGCGATTCGTAATAGAGACCCTGGCCCAGGACGATTAGGGGGAACTTCCCCTGGGCGGGGCGAACGCCGAGGCCGGCTTTCATCGGTTTTCTCATCAGAGCCTGAAGCTCTGGCGTGTCCAAGCCCTTGGCCAGCGGAACAGGGAGCCGAACATCGTTGCCTTCAGCTCCGGAGATGCCTCTGGAGAGCCGGAAATCGTCGGAGGCCATGCAGACGAAGTTGCCTACGGTGAGCGGCTGAGGGGACGTCTCCCGGGCGGGATACCAAATGTAGGCCCTCATGGGACGGCCCCGGAACCCCGAGCCGTCCTCGGCGGGAAAAGGCCGGCATATGTCCACGGTTTGGATGATCTCGAACCCCACGGCGAATGGACCGTATTCAAGCTCAGCGGCGGGCCCGGTCGCAAAGCCGGCCGAAACCCCGCCGAGAAGGAGAATGGTCCCGAATAAAGATGATCGCATGGGCGTCTTGCCTCCTCTTCATCATACGCATTCCGAACGCTCCTGTATTAGGAATCCCTCCCAAGCGCTCTCCGTGGCTCCGAACCGACGGCGCACAATCGCCTTGTTTCGTGTCGAGGTGAAATGAGGAGGATTGCCGGGAACCCGCGGTCGATTCCTTGGCTATCCTATGCGCCCTCACCGAACATCAGGAAGATGATCTCGGCTAAGAATCATGGTATACCTTAAGGCTCTAAAGCATATTACAATCGTTTATAGCCTCCAGAGATAGCTGACCTTGAAGAAGAAGCCGCGGCGGGTCTGGAGAAAGCGATTGCTCTCGATGTACTCCGATCCGGTCCACTCGAGCTTTTCCAAGGCCGATCCGTAGCCCACATGGACGACCGTGCCGGGAATATAGGTGAACGAAATCAGCCCATCCAAGGTTATTCTCCTCCGAAAATCGTTATATTCGACAATCCCCCGCAGAAAGAGGTACTTATTGACTTGGAAGGTGCTACGCCCACGAAGAAGGAGATAGTCGTAGATCTTCACTCGGTCTGCTTCTCGGGAAAAATCCACGTAGCTTAGGTTCAGGCTGAAATCAAACTGGTCCAAGGGCTGATATCTGACGGCCGCTGAGGCCCCCGTCCCATATCCCTGATAAGGAGCCTCGGGGTGGTAGTAGATGCTCCCCGATCTCCTTGCCGTGAGCCTGAAGAAGAATTGCTTCGTCAATTGGGACTCTGCCCGGAAACCGTATCCGCTCCTGTCGAACCGGCTGCCAACAAAGACTTCGTTGGACAAAAAGCCGTCGAAAAGGACCATAGCGTTCCGGGGCAGGCGAAAAATAATTGTAAACACGTTGTTTGATTCCCATATATCGTGGACAGTATCGTAGAGTTGGTAGCCCCAGTAGTAAGGCTCGATCTTCTGAAAGGTTTTTGATTTGGGATAGATGTGGTGCATACAGAATGCCGCAAGGCGCCTCAACCCGGTCCGGTAAACATAACCTGCATCAGCCTGGAAGCCATCGGCGATGTCCTGGTAACCGAGCATGACCGTCCATCTTCGATCAGAGAACTGATATTCTAGCGAGAGGGCGTGATCCGCGCTTGTTTCCTCAGCGCCGGGGGGCTTGGTCAGCGAGCCAAAGAGATGGAATGTGGCCATCGAGGTTGGGCTCAGCCGGAACCGCCCATCCACCCCTCCTACGCGGTTGAAGCCCGAGCCGTACTCGCGCCCCGTGTAGAAGGCGCCGAGGAAGGCGTCGTTGCGGAGTGAATGCCGATAGCGGGCTATCATGAAGTCAGGGTGTTCGTCGACCTCGTCTCCCCGGAGATGGTCCCGGGCGTAGATTGCGGCCACGGTATCGCGCGGTGTGACTTTGCCGGTAAGCTTGAAGCCGAAAGAAGGGTCAATGATGTTCCGCGTGTAGACCAGGTCCATCAGCGGTCCTCCCCCCATCGCGCCGCCGAACTGCCATAGCTCGCTTCCCTCGAGGAAGAACGGCCGTTTCTCTGGGTAATAAAGGGCGTGGCGGAGGTTGAAATCGACTTGGCTGGCGTCGACCTCGACCTGGTTGAAGTCCGGGTTGATGGTCCCGTCGAACGTCAGCTCGGAGGTGATGCCGAGCTTCCCGGTCAGGGAGAGATCCTTAATGTCGAGGCCTTCTTGCCGTACGAGCGCCCCCTCCTCGGCCGCGAACGTGGTCCCGTAAGTGAAGGCCGGGAGAAACTCTACGACCCTTTTGTACGTGAGGCCCGAGACTCGGAACGACTGGGATTGTCTGAGGTAAGTTCCATTGGCTGGATCAAGGGGTGGAAAGCTCACATGTTCCGAGGTCCGGGTGATGTGGCGGACAAAAAGAATGCGCATGGTAAGGAGATCCTTGTTCGGGAAACGGATGCTTTTAAACGGGATGCGGGCTTCCACGGTCCAGCCCTGGTCATCGATCCGCCCATTACTAAACCAGACTGTGTCGAAGCTTAAGTCCGCCTTGCCGTCGACGCCCATCATGCCGTCGCCCTGGATACCGAGCGGATTGACGGCGAAGACGAAGCCGCTTTGCCTGTCGTTGAAGGTGTCGAGGATGATGTAGACGTAGTCGTCCTGGAATATGGCATCCCGCTTACTGACGGCGGCCTTAATGCGTGAGGGCTCGGAGTCGTAGCAACGGAAGGAGAAGTAGAAATTCTCGGCATCGTAAGCCAGCATGGCCTCGGTCCCCTGGCTTGGTTCCTTGCCAAAGTCGGGCAGGAAAAAGGTCTTGAAGCTGGCGAACTTGAGCGTTGTCAACGAGTCGAACCAAACGGAATCGTCAAGGATGCCGTCAATCTCAGGTGGGATTTCGGTCTTGACGATTGTGGGAATGCCCTCGTCCTCTGTGGCTCGCGGTCTCGTCAACGAATCAGTCAACGGATTGACATTCCCGGCGTAAGCTGAAAACGGACCGAAAATAATCAAGGTGACAGAATAGAGAATAGCAGCCCAGACATAGAAAACAATTCGGACGATTTTCATTTTAACCTCCAAATCTCATTCCACCATCGTCGCCGGCGTGGGCGGCCGTACGCCGGCCGAAACCCGGCCGAGAAGGAGAATGGTCCCGAATAAAGATGATCGCATGAGCGTTCTACCTCCTCTTCATCAGACGCACTCCGAGCGCTCATGTATTAGGAATCCCTCCCAAGCGCTCTCCGTGGCTCCGAGCGGACGGCAGAACTTTTTTGACCCAATTCTCGTATGTCCGTATGTTTCAAGCATTGAAAAAGAACGAGAAGGTGCGATCATGAGAAGGAACCCCATTTCAGGTCGAATCGTCTGCGTGGCGTTCGCGGCGCTGATGGTCCTGCATGCGGCGCAGGTACAAAACCGCGAAGAATTCGTTCTCAAGACGGAAATTCACGCGGACCTTGTGTTCCACCTGCTGGCCCACATGGACATAGGAGAGGATGCTTCGAGTCTGTATTCTCCGGGCTATATAAGCATGATCAACGAGGATAAAGCCCGGGCGGCCGGGTCCTTCGAGCCCCTGGAGAGATCTTTGGCCGCGGCAACGAAGATCTTTGTCACGGACCAGAATTTGAGGATGGTCAATTTCCTGCCTTTTGCATGCGACGGATATGAGTCGCTCTTGCTCGGCTTGCGGTGGATGGCCGGAGAAGAAACGGGAGAAAGTCCGAGCTCGTATTTTTCCTATTTCAAGAAGCGGTTTTTCCATTCCCCGGAAGCCGAGAAATTCCTTTCCCTGTTCGCCGCGAACATGGAACGCGAGTATGAAAGCTTCTATCAAGATTACTGGGCAAGACGACAGAAAGAGCTGTTGCCCTTCAAGGAGGATTTCTTCGGATTCTGGCGCGACCACGGGATGAAGCTCATGGCACCGGTGATGAGGAAGCATGGGAAAGGTTCCCTCGTCTTTCTCAGCCTGAGCCTGACGAGGAACGGTCGCGGGTTCGCTTCTCCCGGGTTCTTCGGTGCAGCCGTCAAGTTCCCGGAAAGCCGAGAAGAAATCCCGGACAGCTTCTTCTGGTCCATCCATGAAATGACGCATCAGTTCGTTGATGAGATCACGCTGAAGGCGGCATCCGTCGGTGATGTCGCCGCCGGCACCATGGCGGGAAACCGCGGGTATGACATCCACCTTCTGAAGGAAAAAGCCGTTGTTTATGCGGATTATCTCCTTTGCCGGGAATTTCTCCCGGAACTCCTTGAGGATTATCTCTTCCTTTTCCTCGGCCTCTTCGAAAAAAAGGATCGGACGCGTTATGCCGGTCTTTCACAAAGCGGCCTTGAGGACAGGTTTCGTGATGTGTTCGAGGTCCCGGATCAAGTCAGGCAGGCGATCGAGGGATACGTCGGCCGACTTATAGGCGGTCCTATGCGCCCTCACCGAACATCAGGAGGATGATCTCGGCGGGTTCGTCATACGGGTTCCAGGCTTCGTGGGCGACGCCGGCCGGGATGAACACCATTTGACCCGCATGGAACTCCTTTTCCACCCCGCCGATTTTCGCGACGGCCCTCCCGCGGATGCCGATGATCATCGTCGGGAAGGGGTTAGTCTGGTCCTTCGGGTCGCTGTTGACATGCTGACCTTTCTCGACCTGAGCCCAGGCGGATCGCAACCCCGGCTGGTAATAGAAGATAACGGCGTTGGCGCCGTGGACCTCTCGGCTATGCGATTTTCCGAAACTCACGACTTCCGGAAGCCCGCGCGTCCAGAAATGGAAAGTGAAGGGGATGAAGCGGCCGAAGAAGCCCGGGTCGGGCCTGAAGCCCGGCATGAGCTCGATGTCCATGGGCGCCGGATCCGAGGCGCGGGCCTTGCCCATGGCGGTCAGGGCGTTCATCTCGCCGCTGCCGATCCGGCGGAGCGTGGCCAGGTCGAGCTTGTAGAGGACCGAAGGGGATGCGGGAAGCCCTTTGCGAAGCTCGACTTCGGCGGGTTTCCCATTCTCCCCGCGGCCGTTCACGACCACGTGCCAGTCCCCGCCTTCCGAACCCTTGACGGCGACGCCGAAAACGATGGGCTCGTCCGCCGCGGGGTCGGAGCGGAAATCCTCGACGAAGGAGAGAAGGATCTCTTCGGCGGAGCGGCCGGGCCTCTCCGCAGCGGCCGCCGTGAAGACCAGCCCGCAGGCGAGCATCGCGAGAGGAACCATTCCAAATGACTTTTTCATAGAAGACGCCTCCTTTGGCATGTTCAAGGTTGCGGGACGCCAAGTTCAGCGGCCCGCAGCATTCTATACGCAAACAGACGGCGCGAAGTTCACGAGAGATCCGGATCAGCCGGAGGGTTCAAGAACTTGGATGCAATTCCAAAATATGAATTCTTTTCTCGGTTACCGTTTCGCGGAGACGAAGTGAACCTTTATTGCCGACGGGACGTATCAACAAACGATGAACACGCTGCCTTTGATCGTCCTACTAGCCGCCACGGCCGCTCTTGCGGCGCCTGGCCGGAGTCCGGGCCTGGACCTGGAGATCGCTCGCCGATATTTCCAGGAAGCCCAAGCCTTGTGCCGCCGCGATAATGGCGAACTATGGGGAATCCCGCTCGACGGCCCGATGATGTTCGTCCATCCGCAAACGCGCCTGATCGCCGCCAACGAGGCGGACAGGGAGGGCCGTTTGACCCGGGAGGGGGATGTCTACATCGGCAGGCTTCCGGAGATGCAGAGCATCGCGAACACCGCCGTCAATTGGGCGGGCGTGAACTGGACCATGCTCGTCTGGCCTCTGCCCGATGACCCCCGGGAACGAGCCGCTTTGATGATGCATGAATCCTGGCATCGCATCCAGGCGGAGATCGGATTTCCCTCTACCCTTTCTGCGAACGACCATCTCGACACGCTCGAAGGGCGCGTCTGGCTGCAGCTGGAATGGAATGCGCTTCTCGAAGCCCTGGCCCTCGAAGTGGATGGCCGGCGGCAGGCGGCGGGGGAGGCTTTGATCTTCCGGGCCCACCGCAGGAGCCTTTTTCCCGGAGCTGCTGAAGAAGAGCGGCTCATGGAGATGCACGAGGGTCTTGCGGAGTATACGGGCGTCAAGCTGTGCGGCCTGCCCGACGGCGGACTGGCCGGTCTGCTTGAGGGCCGGTTGAGCTCCGTCCGGGCCCGGCCGTCATTCGTGCGCTCCTTCGCCTATTGGTCCGGACCGGCCTATGGTCTCTTGCTGGATGGCCTGAAGGCGGGGTGGCGACGGGAGTTGGCGGCGGGCGACGACCTCGGAGATCTTCTTCGAAAAGCTTTGGCCGCGGAATTCCCTGAGGATGTCAGTGGGGAGGCCGAGAGACGTGCCGCTCGATACGGGAGTGAAGCCCTTAGGAAAGCCGAGGAGGAGCGCGAGGCCGGAAGAAGAAAGCGGATCGCGGAATACAAGGCTTTTCTGGTCGACGGCCCGATCCTCGTCATCCCCCTTCAGAAGATGAACATGCAGTTCAATCCCTCCCAGGTTTTCCCGCTGGAGGGGCATGGCGCCGTTTATCCCACGATGAGAATCACGGACCAATGGGGAATCCTGGAAGTGTCCGGAGGGGCGCTCTTGAGCCCCGATTGGAAGTTCGTCCGCGTCTCCGCGCCGGAGGACATCGGCGGTCGGCCTTTGAGAGGCCGGGGGTGGACGATGGAGCTGGATCGAAGGTGGACGGTCGCCGCCAGCGGCAGAGAGGGAGATCTAATGATCGTCCAGACGAACCGATGACCCAACGCCGTGCCGCCCCCACTTGCGGCGGGCCCAAGGACCAACGCGGCGGCCCTGGCGACACTCATCGTGTCGGACGCCCGCCGGGCCGTGACGGCGCGGCTTTGAGAGCCGGAGCTCCATCCCCGAAGCCGGCGGTTCAAGGTCTCGTCAAGTTCAAACAGATCCCTCTGGAGAGAATAACCCACATCGATCTCTTTCAGGACGGCTTGTCGACAGCTCACCAGGGCCAAACAAGATAGCCTCGCGGCCAGCAGGTGGGATCTCGGAGGGCGAGTCCATTTCGCGTTCATAGCTTCTGCCTCAATCGGCTTCCGTTCTATCGGCCTTCCGGCAACCATCTTCATCGCTTGTTCGAACAAGCGCGCTACCACAAGCTGAGGGGCGTGACGATGCCCTCAGAAACCCGCCACTCTCCGTTCTCCTTGAGCATGCCCTCTGAGATATTTTTGCAAAGTTTGCTTTTGCAAGGAACACTGCGGCGGCTTTTCCTGAAAGAATGAACAGCGGCAGCAATCCAATCGTGAAAGGAACTTGGGCTTTCATTGGACCAGTATCCATAGGTCGATGACCACAGCGTCAAACAACGACAGCAGCAGCCAAAGCAAGAAATTGGCTAGAAATACATCAAGCCACCTGGCATCTTCGGCATTCTTGAAAACGACATGATCGAACAGGAAGACATAGACCTCGATGACAAGCAGGATATAAAGCGACAGTTTCTTTTTGTTCGATCTTGCTTTCTTGTCCTTGCTGTCTTTGCCATATTTCGACTGGACTTTCCCATAGATCGCGAAGGAGACGATCAGCATGAAAAGGTAGCCACCTATGGAGCTTCTTCCTCAGGCCGCCGGGTTCCGCCAGATAGAGATCGATCCCCATGTGCATCGGGCCGAGGAACCTGATACCCAGAAGGAGATAGGTCTCGTCGATCTTGCGAGGGAGGATGCTTCGGCCCGCCGGAACTATAGGGAGGTCCGGCCGCTGTCTCTCGACAAGGACCCCGGCGTTCGCCGGCGACATGGATAGAAGGACGACAATCCCCAAAAGGATCAACTTATCGACTCTCATGATGTTCCTCTTCGGGGATATTGCTGACGAAATCGACCGGCCAGAGGACCGCGTCCTGGGTTCTTGCTCAATCAAGCGCGTCCGAGGACCTTCAGGAACTCGGCCCGGCGGGTTCGGGTGACGGTCATGCGCCTGTCGCTCTTCATGATCACGATAAACTCGCCGTGAAAGGACGGCTGGATCTCCCTGACGAACCCCAGGTTGACGATGCTCGACCGATTGGCCCGAAAGAACTGCCTCGGGTCGAGCTTCTTGGCGACGTTGCCGAGACCTTCGGGCAACAGATGCTCTTCGTTGCGGACATGGAGGATCGAGTAGTTGCCGGCTGCTTCGATCCATTCGACCTCGTCGACGGCCACCGCGATCATGCGCCCCTTTTTATCGGCGAACAGCCTCCGGGGATAGGCGGAGGCTTTGCTCAGGTCCTGGACGAGGCCGAGCAGGCGGTCACGGTGGCCCTCGTCGTTTCCGGTCTGTCCGAGACACTGTCGGGCGCGGTCCAGCGCGGCCTGGAAGCGCTCCTGATCGAAGGGCTTGAGCAGATAATCGAGCGCGTGGACCTCGAAGGCCCTAAGGGCGTACTGGTCATAGGCCGTGGCGAAAATCACGCAGGTCGGCAGCTCGCGGCCGACGGCTTCAAGGACCTGAAAGCCGTCGTATCCGGGCATCTGGACATCGAGGAAGACAAGGTCCGGGCCCAGCTTTTTGATCGCCTGAACGGCCGATCTCCCGTCGCCCGCCTCGCCCACGATCTCGATATCCGCCTCCCCTTCCAAGAAACCCCTCAGCTTCAGGCGCGAGTACGGTTCATCGTCGACGATCAGTGTCCTGATCAGCATGCGGTCTACCCTCGCGCACTCTCGGCGGGCCCATCCGGTCCCCGAACCCTTAAAGGCAATACGAGCGTGAGATGGGCCCCTTCGGAACCTCCGTTGGGGATGGTCATTGTAGCCTCGTCGCCGTATAGATGCCGCAGCCGATTCCGGGTTTTTCTCAACCCATGACCTTTCTCAATCATTACGTCGGAGCTCTTCGCGACGCCCGCGCCGTTGTCGATGATGTCGATCCGGAGAAGGCCGTTGCCCCGGCGTGAGCGAACCTGGACTTGGCCTCGCGCCCCTCCGGGCATTATGCCATGACGAATGGCGTTCTCACTGAGGGGCTGCAGGATGAAGCTGGGAACGAGGACGGGCCGGGTTTCCGAGGGGAAATCCACGACGATGTCCAATTTGTCCTTGAACCTCGTTCTCATGATCTCAACGTAGCCCTTCAGGATCCCGTTCTCCTCGCTCAGCGGGTCGTTTCATTCCGGCTCCGATCGCCTGTTTTTTATTGTACACAAGGGCCACAGGAACAGACAAATCCGGTCAGCCGCCCGTTCATCATCCCAGGAGGATTTTCAGGGCTTCGATGCGCTTCCCGATGCCCACTCCGCGCGCGCATGCCGCCCGACACGCTGTGCAAGAGAGGCCGGTCTCGAGACCTCGTCCGGGTCGGATGTCGCGCAGAGTGACCCCAAGCTCGTTATCGTTCCCGTAGCAGGCCGCGTAGAGGTGGGCCCTCATGAGCGCCGGGATATCGGCCCCGTGGGGACAAGTGGCGACGCACCGTCCGCACTGAACGCAATATTCCCGGAGGGCAGGCTTGACGCCGCGGTCCTCGAGGAAGGCTCTCTCCTCGGCGGTGTACTCCAGGTTTCTGGCGGCCGCGAGGTCTGTCTCCAGCTGATCGAAGGTCGTGTATCCCGGGACGGTTGTCGTGATGAAGTCATGGCGGATGGCCCACTTGAGGACGGCCGAATTGTTGAGAATGCTGTCTAGAAGATGAGTGCTTTTTGTTCACGCTACCGCCGATGGCGAGTCAAGGCCTACATACAATGAGTACGCTCGCGCGCCAACGGCTTTCTGATGAGCGGGATTGGGACAGGACGACCGGGCCTCGGGGGGGTGTAAAATACCCGGCGCACGTACCGCGAAAAACGATCGGCGGAGAAAAAAAAGCCCCTCTCCCCGCGGGGGGAGAGGGGCTCGAGCGTCTGCTGCTGCGGGGGGAACTAGAACGTGAAGCGGACCCCAAGGCGGGCAACGCGGGGATTCATGACCCCGTCGACCCTGTAGTCGTTGACGTTGGGGACCCAGGTTTCCGATCCGTCGGTGTTGTACGTGTAGGTGCCGTGCCATTTCTGCTGGCGCCGGAGGATGACGTCGGAGTTGATGAGGTTGAAGACGTCGGCCATCAGATAGATGCGGCCGTTGTCGCCCAGGCGAAGCATCTTCTCGATCTTGAAATTGACGGTCACGACGGCGGGCAGCCGGTTGCTCCCGAATTCGTTCATGTCGAGCTGGAACGAGGTGCTCGAAGGATTGGGAAGGGTGAAATTCCTGTAGGTGAAGGATTCGCGGATGATCCAGCCTTCGCGGATGTTGGCGTTCATGGACACGTTGATGTCGTAGGGGAGCTGGTACAGGCCGCTCATCTTGATCAGCCAGCGGGCGTTGGTGTA
>Ga0194126_10005051_pt1 | contig 19724 bp, 11 predicted proteins | sample TA2KigC150mmetaG_FD_148641 | JGI IMG/M metagenome (GOLD analysis project Ga0194126, IMG submission 148641) | Freshwater microbial communities from Lake Tanganyika, Tanzania - TA2015035 Kigoma Deep Cast 150m | ecosystem: Environmental > Aquatic > Freshwater > Lake | place: Tanzania: Lake... | reverse complement strand
TGTCTGCGTCCACCCGACCATGGTCGTGCAATCCCTTCTCGGCCTCATAGAGCAGGCCGGCCTCTCGGGGCTTGGACTTCCCGTAGAGGGCCTTCATGCGCTCGACCAATTCCTCGTCGGTCGGGTTCTGCTCGGCCGGAACGCGGACCAGGACATGGAAGTGATTGGACATGATGCAGTAGGTGATGACCTCCAGGCCGCAGAAGGTGGCCAGGCGGCGGAGGAGCCTGACCATGGTTTCTTTGCCGAGGTCATCGAGGAGGCGTTGGGCGCCGACGATGCGGGAGACGCAGTGGTAGACGGCCGGTCGACCTTTGACTTTGATGCGGGTCGTTCTCATGGGTGGCGGGGTGGCGATGGTTGGCGGTGGTTGGGGTGGGGATGGGATGGATGTTGGTAGCAGTTGGTCGTGGTCGGATTCGATGGTGGCGAGACTAGTCGCGGCACGAACTTTGTCAAGTATTATTAACTTGTCAGACCATGTTGAACACTGCGCTGTAAATCCGGGAGGGTGTCAAGTATTATTAACGCGTCAGAATATTCTGAACGCTACGTAATGAACTCGACGGGGAGCGTCGGGAGGGCGGAGAGGGGGATCTGCGGGTGGCGGCCGGGGCGTTGCGGCTTTGGGGCGGCTGCGGGATTCTCAGTTCACGGGGTGGCGTCGCTGAAAGGTGTGGCTTCGAAGCAGTAGACGCCCACAGGAAAACCTCCGGCCGCCAACCAACGGCCGTCTTGGGAGAAGCCGCAGCCCAACATCGCCACGGGTTGGGGCAGCTTGATCGAGCCGATTTCCTGGCCCGTGACCAGATCGTAGAGGGTAACCAAGGCGTGAGCGTCGGCTACGGCTAATCGCCGGTTATCCGGGGTGAAGGAGACGCCGAACCTCGACGGCGCACGCTCCGGGAAGGTGTGCAATAGCCGGAGGGTCTCGGCGTCCCAGACCTTGGCCACCCCGTCCCGATCCATCGTGGCCACGAGGGTCCCGTCGGGCGAGGTGCGGGCATGGAGGATGTCGCCCGAGTGCGCTAACAGGCCCCGGATTTCGTTCTCGGCCACGTCCCACAGCGCCACGCCGCGGCCTTGCTTGTCCTGGATGAGGTAGGTTCGGGAGTCGGCACCCCACATACCCCAGGCCCCGCCCCATAAGCCGTACGGGCCGTCCTCGTATGACCGCCGGGCGAGTTCTTGAGCATCCTCGACGCGCCAGACAATGCGGCAGCGGCGGGTGGCATCGACGCCCAATAAAAGCCGGCTATCCGGGGAGAAGGCCGGGATAGCAGGGGAGACTCCGCCCTTGGCCAGTCGGTGGATCTGCCGCAGCGTTGCCACGTCCCAGATGCCGCAACTGCCGTCCTCCGCGGTCAAAGCAAGGAAACGGCCGCAGGGCGAGGCCTGGGGACCAAAGCGGTAGCGAATGGGGAGGGTCTTGCGGACGGTGTCCCGCCGAGGGATGCCCAAGTGGATCTCGATGGTCCGCGCGTCAGCGAAGTAGTGGACGATGGTTTCGCCAGCGGTTGCGGAACCATTGACGGCGCCGGGGGACGGCGGTGTGAGTCGATGCGCGGCTGGAGGCACCTGCGCGCTCCACAGCTTGACCGAGCGGTCCGCGCCGGCACTGGCCAGCAGTTGACCGTCGGGAGTAAAGACCACGGCGGTGACGGCCTGCTGATGGCCTAGGAGCTTCCCCCAGAGCTGCCAACCGGTTGTTTCCCACACGGTGATGGTGCCAGCGAGATCCGACGCCGCGAGTTGGGCGCCGTCGGACGAGAAGGCCAGCCGTCCGAAAGCGGTCTCTGCGCGGGCGAGAACCCGGGGCGACACTTCCTGCTGGAGGTCGAAGACCCGCACGGCACTACCTCCGACTGCCAGTCGGTTGCCGGTAGGCGCCACGGCGATCGGCCCAGCTTCACCAGGCGAAAGCGGGAATGTGCGGGTGACGATCCGTTGTTCTGCGTCCCAAAAGACGACGCGGTCCTGCTCTGGATAGACCAGGACGGAGCGGTGCGGCAGGAACTCCTGGGCCGGACTGAAGGGAAGCTCGCCGAGGATCGCGAGCAACTCGAGGCTCGACGGATCGCGCACGAGGCGTTGGCGATCGTCCGTCACGGCGAGGTACCTGCCATCGGCCGACACGGCCAGAGACCGCGCGGTCCCGTAATTGGTGGCAGTCGCGGTCACACGCCAGCCGTCCACGACCCAGCTTCGCAGGGTGGTATCCGGTGCGTACGCGCCCGTGATCAATCTCTGCTCGTCCGGCGTGAAGGCGAGCGCGGTCACGGAAGCCAGGTGAGGGAGCGTGGCGACTTCCCGGCGCGACGCCAGGTCCCAGACCTTGACGGTACGGTCGACGCTTCCGGAAGCGAGGTATTTGCCTCTGGGCGAGATGGCGAGGCAGTTAATGGCGCCGGTGTGTCCTGGCAGCCCGGCCGATTCGTGCGACTGGGAGGCGCGCCACAGGTAGCCCCATTCCCAACCCCGCAGGTCGGCTGGGGGCGGCGGCGAGGTGGGCGTGGGTTGCTGCGCGGGGCGATGTCGTTCGAGCAGCTCGCGCACGCGGCCCAGGCGGTTTTCGCGCAGGGCTTGGAAGGCGAGGTTCATATCGGCGACGTAGACATAGTGCAAGCTCCTGGACAGCTCGGCTTCCGCGCGCCGGCGTTCCTGCTCGATCTTGGCCACGGCGATGGGCGAGCCTGCGCCGAGGAGAACCGCCAGGACGGCCAGTCCGGCTCCCAAGCTGGCCCGGACTGGCTCGCGCCGTGCCCAGCGCCACAGGCAGCCCAATGGACCCAGGGGCCGTGCCCGGATGGGTTGGCCGCCGAGGAAGCGCTCCAACTCATCGGCGACGGTTTGAGCGTCGTCATAGCGTCGCGACGGTTCTTTCTCGAGGCACTTGCGGCAGATGGTGTCCAGATCGATGGGCACACTGGGGTTGAGGACCCGCGGGGGGGCGGGGTCGCTGCGGAGCACCTGGTGGACGGTCTCGGTGATGCTGGCCGCGAGAAACGGCGGGCGGCCCGTCAAGAGACAATAGAGGACGGCTCCCAAGCCGTACACGTCCGTTCGCGGGCCTACGGTGCCGAGTTGGGCAGAGGCTTGCTCGGGCGACATGAAGTTGGGCGAACCGAGGACCTGGCCGGTGACGGTGGGATGGAGGTCGAGCGCTGGAGGTTCCGCGATCGGGTCGACGCGTTTGGCCAGGCCGAAGTCGGTGATGCGCGGCGTATCCGTCTTGTCGACGAGCACGTTCGAGGGCTTCAAGTCACGATGCAGGATGCCGTGTCGATGGGCGTAGTGGACGGCCTGGGCGATTTGGCGCAAGTAGTGGGCGGCCCGGGCGGGCGCCAGCGGTTTCCCCCGCGCCAGGTCCGCCAAGGTTTGACCGGCCACGTAATCCATCGAGAAATAGAGGCGGCCCTCGACCTCGCCGGTTTCGTAGATGGTGACGATGTTGGGATGGTGAAGCCCGGCGGCCGTCTCTGCCTCGGCGTGAAAGCGGCCAAGGGCCGTGGGTGAGGCGAATTCGCCCGCCAACATCATTTTGACGGCGACGATCCGGTTCAGGCTAAGTTGGCGGGCCCGATAGACCACGCCCATGCCGCCCCGGCCGATCTCCTCGATCAGCTCATAATCGCCCAACCGGCGGCCCTGGATTGGCTTGGGCTCGCCCTCGCCTCCTCGTTCTCCCGCAGCGGGCTTGGGCGAAGAGGCCAACTCCTGCGCGAAACGCACTCCTGACTCGAACAGGCACCGCGGACAGAGCCCGCGGGCGGCTTCGACCCGGAACAGCGCGCCGCATTGGTTGCAGGTTCGTTCAGGCATCTGCCCAACCCAGGGTTGTTCGCTATCTCAATTGCGGCAAAAAGCCAGGTCTGTTACGCGGAATCGTCGGGCACCCTGGCGCATAACCGTCGTGCCGCTCCCGACCTGCGCCGCACCGGCTGCCCTGATCGCTCTCAGCGGCCCAGGACAGTCAGCAGGTGCCGCATCTCGTCATCGATGTCGGTCGGATCGGACACGGTGTGGGCGATATGCAAGCGGAACAGCTCGGCGTACCGGCGGCGCAGCCGATGCACCGCAATGCGCAGCGCCCCTTCGCTCATGCCCAGTTCGAGCCCAGCTTGGGCGTAGGATGGCTCGGCGACATCTCCCACGAGGAAGGTCTGCAGCACGCGGAACAGCCGTCCCTTACCAGCGCGCTCGTACTCTTCACTCAAGTGGTCGAGGACCTGATTCAGCAGAGCGACGGCCCAACGCCGTTCGTAGAGGCGGTCGGGGCTGGCGGTATCGACCGGTTCAAACCGCATCAGGTCTTCGCCCGCCTGCGCGTCGATGCGGAGCGGGGGTGTTCCGCCGCCCCGTTTCTGGCGCTTGCGACGATCCCATTCGTCCGCCAGGAAATGGTTGAGCGCGGTGAGCAGATAATTGCGGAACCTTCCCCGCTCGGGCCGGACCTGGTCGAGGTAACCCTTCGCCAGAAAGCGGGCGAAGAATTCCTGGGTCAGATCCTGGGCTTCCTCGACCTCGGTTCCGCGTTGGCGCACGTGAGCGTAGAGGGGATACCAATAGGCGCGGCACAACCGTTCGAGCGCTTCGACTGAGCGAGTTGACGCGTGATCGGCTGCCTCGAGCACCGTGCTCCAATGCGTGGTGCTGAACCATTCCCTGGGTATCCCCTTGGCTCGGTCGTGGGAGTCCACCGGCTCCGGCTTGCGCGGGAGGTCGCTCACAGCCCCATAGAGTGATTTCGGCGGTCAGGCTAGCCGAGTGCGACCCAGCCCGCAAGAACCATCACCGCCTGGGGGAGGATGCCGGTGGTCAGCGGCTGGGACCGGTGGATCCCCAAGGCCAGCCGAAAGGCGGTTGGCAGCCGACGGGGAGCAACCGGTCGAGTGTTCGAGGAACTTTTCGGTACTTTCTCTGTAACGTCGCGGCTTTTTTGCCGCATTTGGCGGGTGAAGCCGAGACCACGTCGCGCAGAGGACTGCGTGCCCGACCGCTGAGTCGTGGTTCATCTCGGCGCCGATGAGCGAGCGCTGGTCCGTCGAGCAGCGGGACGAACCTGCCCCTGAACGAACGAACGAACGTAAACCACCATGCGCACCTCCAAGCAACCCCTCACGATTGAGCGAGCTTTGGTCTTGTTACCTTTCCTGGCCTTAGCCCTGCTGCTCCCCGCCCAACCGTGCGCCGAGCTGGTTACGGACTTCAACGATGGCGTGCCGGACTGGGCGGCGGAGGCACCGGCCTGGATTACGCCAGCTCCCGACTGGGGTGATCGGGTGGTCTTTGAAGAGCGCGACGGTTCGTTGAACATGCGACTCACCGGGCCGGTGTCGGGTATTGTCCATTGGAAACGCGACACAAGCATCACCGAGGGGACGAGCGCGGAGGTGCGCTTGGATGTCGTGCAATCGGCCGGCTTCGCCTTCGGGATGGTGGGCCTGATGGGATCGCCCGCGCCCCAGATCGAGGTGGGTTATTACCTGTTGATCACCCCGTGGTGGGTTGCGCCCGTCGAATACCGGTTGGATTACAGCCGGTCGGCCTACGGCGAGGTCGACAACAACCCCCAGTGGACGTTCCTCACCCCCTGGTACAGGAATCTGCTCTACTCGAATGTGACCTTTGGCATGGAGGTGACGGGGGTGGGTGACGCCGTGCGAATCACCGTGTCGGTTTGGGACCGGTCTCCCGAGCGCAGACTGATGTTTCGGCAGTCGGTCCTCGATCCCGTAAACCCCAGCGGTGGCGACCTGGGCCAGCCGTTCCGCTCCTTCTCGCATGTGTTCGTGGGAATGCATCGGCTCCCCAGCACCCAGTTTCCGGACACGATGGCGGTGGACAACTTGCACTACACCTACGGCCCGGCCGACCCGTTCGTGGCGGTGAAGGCTGCGGTCGGCCGATCCATCAACGCCCACGACGTTGGTGGCGTTGCGAGTCACTTCACCGACCATGCCGTGCTCGATTTCGTGCCCCTGCCCGAGCCGATGGTCACACCGGCCGGCGTCGAGCAGTTCTTCACGGCTCTGTTTCAGGGATGGCCGGACTACCAAACCATATCGGAGCACCTCATGATCGGCGATGGTTTGCTGGTGACGGAGCACAGCGTGGTGGCGTCGCATTTGGGCGAGTGGTTGGGGATTCCCGTCACGGGCACGACCGGCGTGCGCTCGTCGCATGCGGACATCTGGGAGTTCGCGGGGGACAAGGTCAGCCGCTTGACGACGTACATGGATCTGCAGAGCCTGCTGGTGGCGGTGGGCGCGATGCCGCCGCCTGAGCTCCCTCCCCTGGTGCCCTCCTTCACGCTGCCTGATCCCGTGCCCCGGGCTTTCGCGCCGCTGACGATCATCCGAGCGGACCAAGCCGAATGGAATGCGCACGACCTCATCGGGCACGCCCGGCAACTGCGCGCGGATGCGCGACTGATGGTGGCGCCGCTGGCGAGGGTATTGGATCGCAAGGCCTGGATGGCGTTGCAGGAGCTCTACTTCAAAGCGTTTCCCGACCTGAAATTGCAGGCCGTCAGGACGTTCGTTTTGGAAGACTCTTGGGTGGCGTCCGAAGTGGTCTTCCGCGGCACTCAAGACGGCCCGTACTTCGGGGCATCTCCGAGCGGCCTGTCGATCGAGGTGCGGGGGCTGATCCTCTATCGTCTCGACGAGGAAGGGTTGACTCGGAACATGAACGTTTATTGGGACAACCTCACCATGCACAAGCAGATGGGGCTGGTGCCCTTGACACGGGCGGAAATGGTCGCGCTGCACCAACGCCACCAGGGAGCGATCGCGGCGCACGATGTGCCGCAGCTCCTCTCTTACCTGACCGAGGATGCGGTCTATGACTTCGTGCCTCTGCCCCGGCCGCTGAGCACCCGGACGGAGATTGGGGCCTTCTTCGAAGGCTTATTCACGGCCTTCCCCGACTACGAGACCCTCTCGGAGAACCTGTTGTTGGGCGATCGGGTTATTGTGACCGAGCATAAGACGGCCGGCACGTTATCGGCCGAGTGGCTGGGGATCCCGGCGACCGGGCGTTCCTTTCCCACGGTCCACTTGGACATCTGGGAATTGGGAGGCACCCAACTGCGGAAGGTCACCACGTACTTCGACACCCAGTACGTGCTCGTGGCCAGCGGGCTCATGCCGCCACCCGATCTGCCTCCGTTAGTGCCGAGTTTCCCACTCCCGGCCCCAGTCGGTTCCGGTCTGGACGCATTGGCGACGGTGGTGGAAGCCCAGGCGGCGTACAACAGGCATGACCTCGTCCAAATGGCTCGGCGCATGAGTGCCGATGCCCGGATCCTGCTTGGGGCGCTGGGGCCCGAGCCTCTGGACCGGGCGTCGTACATTGCGTTGCAGGAGCTGTACAACCTCGCGTTTTCGGACCTCGAGATGGCGGTGGACCGGCAATGGTTGCTGGACGACGGCTGGGTGTTGTCCGAGGTGCGGTTGATGGGGTTGAACGACGGGCCGTACTTCGGGCTCCCGGCGACCTGGAAACGCTTCGAGGTGCGCTCGGCGATCCTGCATCACGTCAGTCCCGAGGGTCTGATCACCCAGATGAACGCTTACTGGGACGCCCTGACAGGACATACTCAGCTCGGTCTGTTCCCGCCGCCCCTACCCGAGGCCGACCTGCTGGCGCTCAACGACGGAGTCGGCGCGGCCATTCAAGCCCACGACGCCGATGCGGTGGCCGGCTTCTTCGCCGAGGACGGCGTCAGTACGAACCTCGGGTCGGGCGCCAGGAACGTTGGCTGGGACGAGATCCGCCAGAACTTCGCCGGTTGGTTCCACGTGTTTCCGGATTACAGGACTGTGTCCGAAGAACGCTGGATTGCGGGTGCGATCGTCGTCACGGAGCATGCCGCCCAGGGCACCTTCGAGAACGACTGGGGCAGCCTGACCGCCACAGGCAAGCTGGGGCCGCCGCTCAAACACCTGGATATTTGGGAGTACAGGGGCAACCAGATCGCTCTCAAACAGACCTACATGGATCTCCACACCTTTCTCGCCGCGGCAGGCGTGATGCCGGCGCCTGTGGTGCCTTCCCAGCCGCCCTCGTTTGCGCTGCCGGCACCGGCTGGCTCCGGTCTCGGCGCGGCGGCCACGGTGCTCGAGGCGATTGCCCTCGAGAACGCGGGCGATCTGGCTGGGTTGGCCCGGCGCATGAAAGCCGATCTGCAGGTCTGGCGTGCCCCGTTCGACACGACCGTTAGCCGCGCCACCGACATTGCCATCCGCGAGTCGTTGCGGCAGGGGATGCCGGACCTTCAGTGGCGCATTCAGCGCGTGCTGGAGTTCCGCGGCGGCTGGGTATTGGCGGAGCTCCTGATGAAGGGCACGCACACCCGGCCATATCTGGGCATCCAGCCGTTGGGCCGGTCGGTCGAGGTTCCGGCGGGTTGCATGTACCGGATCGACGAGGCCGGGCTGATCGCTGACCTGCGCATCCACACGGACAACTACTCCCTGCTTCGGCAGATTGGAGCGCTGTTGCCGCCGATGCCCAGGGAAGAGCTCTTGGCCGCGTATGCCAAGATCCACGAGGCGATTCAGGCGCGCGACGCCGACCGATTGGTCGCGGACGTCGGCGAGTTCTATCGCTACCATTACGGCCCCTTGCCTGCGCCCATGGACCAGGCGCAAACCCGCGACTTCTTCGCCGCGCTGTTCACCGCCTTCCCGGACTTCAGCACCGACGACGGTCTTGTGCTGGCGGCGAAGAATCTGGTGGTGGTCGAGCATGTGGCGACCGCCACGCACCAAGGCGCATACGACCTGGGTGCTTTCGGCGTCTTGCCGCCCACGGGCCGATCGACGGCGATGCCCCACATCGACGTGTTCGAGTTTGCGGGTGGCAAGAATGTCCGCGCAGCCACTTACTTCAATTTCCAGTCCCAGTTGATTCAATTGGGTGTGCTGCCCTTGCCAGGCGAGCTTCCGCCCCTCGAACCCTCTTTCACTCTGCCTCCACCCGAACCGGCCGCCCGGACCCCGCTGGAGACCCTGGCCCAGCTCACGGCTGCCTGGAACGCTCACGACCTGGCTGCGGTGGCGAAACTCACCGCGGTCGACGCCGACTTCTACAATGCTGCCTTGGGCAAGAAGCTCACGCGGGCCGAGTACGTGGCCCTGCAGGAGCTGTTCTTCGCGGCGTTTCCGGACCTGACCGTGCGACCGTGGAAGACGGTGGATCTGGGCGACGGCTGGGTGGTGGTCGAAGCCTCATTCCCGGGGACGCACCTCGGGCCCTTCTTGGGCATCCCGGCCACGGGCCGCCGGGGTACGGTTGCCGGGGTGGTGCTCTATCGGTTCAACGAGCAAGGTTTGCAGACGTACCAACACACGTACTACGACAACATCACTGTGTTGGCCCAGCTCGGAGTCTTTGATCCGCTGCTCATTAAGGCGGAACGCCAAGGGGAGAGGGTGTCGCTGTCGTGGCCGCTGGTGCCTTCGCAGGGCATGGTCCTCGAGACAACCGTCAGCCTCACGAACCCAACGTGGACGGCTGTCCCGACCCAGCCAGTCGTCGAGGGAGATCGGCTCAAACTCACCGTGGAACCCAGCGGCGCGAGCGCCTACTTCCGGCTTCACCGTGCCGGGCCATGACTTTGTTGGGCTACGGCGGTCGGGGGCAGGCTGGCATGGGCTGACAGCAGGCTGCCTGGCCGCCGGCAGCAAAACAACGGGAGTGCCCTGTCGTCACTCCACGAAACAGAACGGCGGACCGACAGACCATGCGGCGGAGCGGCAGGTATCGCCCTGCATCGCATCCCGTTGGTCGCGTTCGGAGCCAACCAAAACCGCGCGTGGTGCACGTGAACATTCACCACGGGCACAACAGAGAAAGGATCAGAACATGAAAGCAGCCAGTACGGTACAAACGTTCCTGAAGCGCTCACTGGGAAGTAGGATTCCCCAGGTCGCGCTTATGCTCGGGCTTGTTGTGGCGGTTGCCGGTTTCTCGGGATCCGGCAAAGACAAGGGTAGTTACAAACTCGGTGGGACTTGGGTGGGCTTGATTCCGGGCGAGAGTGGGGACGTGACCTGGATAACAACCCAAACTGCAGACTCTAGCGGCCATACCGCACGAGCAACGCTCGAGTGGATAACGAATGGCGACTTCGAGTTCGTCGCGCTCGACCTGGTGGGCGCCGACAGAGCCAGTCAGGCCTCCACCTTCACGCGCATGACCGGTAAGAACACGGCGCGTGAACAATCGATATGGTACCTGTCGACAGCACCGCTCAGAGGCGAGGACGGCTCGATTGTGGGGCCAAGTCACGTCGTGGGCATTGCAGTAATGGACGGTGAGTTGACATTCATCGACCCTGATACGACCAGTGGGACGTATCACCTAAAGATCTATAAGACATGGGGTGTGAAGTCCATGGTGCCGGCCGACGGGATGGAGCTGGTCCTGGAGCTGGACCTGCCAATTGAAGAATTAGGAATGGGCCCCATTTATAGTCACAGAGTGTTCTGACGACTGATCGAGTTGGACCTCTGCATGCCCAGTGTCTGGTGATTCTCTTTCCGGTGAAGAAGCGCCTGAAAACGGAGCTCGAGCGTCTCGACCGAGGCCCAGTCGGCAAGATGCCCGCGCCTCGAACTGACCTGTATACAGCCTAGATCCGGATTGGGTAATCCCGGTCGGCACGCTGGTCCGTGAGAAGACCGCAGGGGCCCGGTCGGCGCGACAAGGTATGGGCGCGGCTCGGCGGGAGCCTCGCCCTACCGAGCGTGGGATTCTCGAACGGAGCGCGGGCGTCTCGCCCGCGGAAGCTCGGCGTCCCATCTCCGTGTGCACAGCAGTTTGCGGCGCGCAGCGGAGTGCGCGCCCTACCGTGCGTGGGCTGCGGTAGGGCTCGCAGTCCCCTGCGAGCCGGGGACGGTTCTTGGTGTGCGGGCGTGGTTGGCCCCCCTGCGGCGCGCAGCGGAGTGCGCGCCCTACCGTGCGTGGGCTGCGGTAGGGCTCACAGTCCCCTGCGAGCCGAGGACGGTGCGGTTTGCCCGCCAAGATCGGAGGTGCCCCGTCCGCGTTGAGGTTTTTATTCGACATCGCCGGCCAGCGACCGAACATGGCCGGACTGATGCAGGAACGCGCGCTTACGCTCGGTCATTCGCCCGATCCGGACGATGCCTTCATGTTCTACGCCCTGGCTAAGGGGTTGATTCCCACGCACGGCTACCGTTTCGAGCACATTTTGCAGGACATCCAGACGCTGAACGAGCGGGCCACTCGAGGCGAACTCGACATCACCGCCATCAGCATTCACGCGTACGCTTATGTGAGCGACCAATACGCGCTGTTGCCTAGCGGCGCGAGCATGGGGGAAGGCTACGGGCCGATGCTCGTCGCGCGGCGCCAACAATCGCGAGACGACATCCGGCGCAGCCGCATTGCTGTGCCGGGCAGGATGACCTCGGCGTTTTTGGCCCTCCAACTGTGGTTGGACAAACCGGGAGCGGAACTGGACCACGTGGTCGTGCCCTTCGACGAGATCTTTCGCGTTGTGCGCGCGGGTGAGGCGGATGTGGGGTTGATCATTCACGAAGGCCAGTTGACCTACGGGAACGAGGGTCTGGAGGCGTGTGTGGACCTGGGGGTGTGGTGGGGCGAGACCCAGGACGGACTGCCGTTGCCGCTGGGGGGGAACGTCATCCACAAACGGCACACGCCCGAAACCCGCCGGCAGGTCTCCGACCTGCTGAGCGCCAGTATTCGATACAGCTTGGACCACCGCACTGAAGCGGTGCAGCACGCGCTACGCTACGCACGCGACATGGGCCGGGACCTGGCGGATCGGTTTGTGGGGATGTACGTGAACCACTGGACATTGGACTACGGAGAACGCGGACGCGAGGCGATCCGGCGCTTTTTGGGGTTGGGTTTCGAGCGCGGGTTCTTGCCGCACCGGCAAGAGTTGGAGTTTGTGGTGTGAACCGATCGTGCTGGACCCGCATGGGCATGGTCATGGGCTTTTCGGAGCCCGAAGGGGCCGTGGGCCAGCAGCGGGGTGCCGCCGGACCGGTCGGCCGCGCCGCCGGGTTTGGCTTGGGCGCGTGAGCTAAGGCGAACATGAGCCACCTGAAGCCAGCGCGGGCGAGCCGGAAGGAGATCTTCGGCTGGGCGATGTTCGACTTCGCCAATTCCTCCTACACAACGGTCATCGTCACGGTGGTTTACTGTGTGCAGTTCACTCAGCTCATCGTGGGGCCGGATCCGGACGGGGGGTATCGGCGGGGCAACCTGCTGTGGAGCATCGCGCTGGCGATCAGTTACGGGTTGGTGGTGGTGGCGGCGCCGGTCCTCGGGGCGATCATGGATTTCACCTCTGCGAAGAAGCGTTTCCTGTTTGCCAGTTACCTCCTGACGGTAGCGGCTACGGCGGCACTGGCTTTGGCGGGGCCGGGGTCTTACGTCCTCGCCATGAGCCTTATTGTGGTCTCGAACTTCGGGTTTGCTGTGGGGGAATCGTTCGCGTCGAGTTTCCTGCCGGAGCTGGGCCCCCGCGAAGACCTCGGCAAGATCTCCGGCTTCGCCTGGGGCCTCGGTTACTTCGGCGGGCTGGCGGCCACCTTGACCGTGGTGGGGTTGGGCGCGGCCGAGCCGACCGATTTCGACCGGGCGCGCTGGGTGGGCCCGATCACGGCCGGTTTCTTTCTGTTGGCGGCCATCCCGACGTTCCTCTGGCTCCGGCAACGCGGCACGCCCCAGGCGCGGGGCGCAGGCGAGCGTTATCTGTCGATCGGTTTTCGTCGACTCGCCCGCACGGCGCGTGAGCTGGGGACTTTCCGGGACCTGGCGATTTTCCTGGTGGCGGTGTTCTTCAGCATGGCGGGCATGTCGATCATCATCAGCTTCGCGTTTCTCTACGGAGAACAGGTGTTGCGTTGGTCGAAGTCGTCCATGGCGCTGATGTTTGTCGTGACCCAGTTGACGGCGGCTGGCGGGGCCGTGCTTTTTGGGTGGCTGCAGGATCGGATCGGAGCCAAGCGCACTTTCCAGATCACGCTGGGGTTGTGGATGGCCTGCGTGACGGCGATTTGGGGTGTGCAAGGCCTCACGGCCTGGCTCAACCGCGGGCTCGGCACCGGGTGGGAGGTCCAGCAGGTGTTTGTGGCCCTGGGGTGCGTCGCGGGCCTGGGCATCGGCTCGACGCAATCCGCCAGTCGAGCCATGGTGGGGCTCTTGGCGCCTCAGGCTAAGGCGGGCGAATTCTTCGGTTTCTGGGGTTTGTCCGGCAAGTTGGCCGCCATCTTCGGCTTGGTCAGTTTCGGGTTGCTGCAACAACAGATCGGCTTGCGCCACTCGATCCCGCTGTGCGCCGTGTTGTTCTTGATCGCCTTGCTCGTGACTTTGCCAGTGCGCGAGGAGCGCGGCCGCCAAGTCGCCGAATCGCACCGAGGCACCTCGTGAACGGCAAAGCTTGCTGGGGAGGCCGGATTCGGTTAGAGGGGAGCGCATGAATCGCCGTCAATTCCTCAGGTCCAGTTCCGTGGCTCTGGTCACCTTAACCGCTGCCGGCTGGGCGCCGGCCGCTCGGGCCGCCGGGCCCACCCGACGAGTCGGGTTGATCGGCGCCGGCTGGTATGGCAAGAGCGACCTGTGGCGGTTGGTGCAAGTTGCGCCGGTCGAGATCGTTTCAATTTGCGATCCGGACCAGAACATGCTGGCCGAGGCGGTGACGATCGCCAGCCAACGGCAACGGTCGCGGAAGCAGCCGCGGACGTACACCGATTGCCGGGAGATGTTGCGGGAGAAGGACCTGGACATCGTGCTGGTGGGTTCGCCGGATCACTGGCACGCCCTCCACTGTATCGCCGCGCTCGAGGCGGGCGCCCATGTGTATTGCCAAAAGCCGATCAGCCGGGATGTGCGCGAAGGGGAAGCGATGCTGGACGCGGCGCGCCACCACCGTCGGGTGGTGCAGATCGGCACCCAACGCAAGAGCACGCCCCATCTGATCGAGGCGAAAGAGCGGGTCATCGAGGCGGGATTGCTGGGCAAGGTCGCGCATGTCGACATGTGTTGTTACTACCACATGCGCGCCAATGGCAACCCGCCGGTGCAGCCGGTGCCCGACTTCTTGAATTACGACCTGTGGACCGGCCCCGCGCCGTTGCGACCCTACGACGGTCTGCCGCACAAGCGCTGGTGGCGGACCTTCACCGAGTATGGGAACGGGATCGTGGGCGACATGTGCGTGCACACGCTCGATACGGTGCGGTGGATGCTGGGCTTGGGCTGGCCCAAGCGCATTACCTCGGTGGGCGGCATCTATGTCCAGAAGGATGGCAAGTCCAACATCAGTGACACGCAGACCGCCACATTCGAATTCGACCACCTGAACGCAGTGTGGCAACATCGGACCTGGGGCACGCCGCCGGACCCGGATTATCCCTGGGCCTGGTTCATCTACGGCGAGAAAGGGACGCTTAAGGCCAGCACCATGCGCGCGGACTTCATCCCCCAGGATTCGCAGGCGAAGCCGATCCGTTTCGATTGCCATTACGAACGGGAGCAGTACCCCGAGGATGTCACCGAGAAAGACAACGAATTGAACGCCGCACCCGCCACGCGGCGGCACCTGCTCGACTTCCTCGCTGCCATCGATAAAGGCACCCGACCCGTCGCGGACATCGAGGACGGCCACATCTCGACCGCCTCCTGCATCCTCGCCAACCTCTCGATGGAACTCGGCCGACCGCTGGTCTACGATTCGAAACAGAGGGTGGTCGTGGGCGACCGCGAGGCCACCCAACGCTTGCGCAAGCCGTATCGCGCCCCCTGGAAACACCCGGCCGCCTGAACCGCTCTACGCGTACGCGAGGGGCGCCTCGGAGCCAGCTCGGTGCCGCCACGCATGGAGGGGCTCCGGGGCCGTACAGCTAGCGCGACGGTTTGGACCTCCCTGATCAACCGCTCAAGGGGTGGGTGCGCGACCGACCCGCGCGCGCGAGAGCAGTGGCGCGCGCGCCAACGTCGCCAAAGCCCGAGACCGCGCCTGCATGAAACGTCTGGCCGCCACCGGCCTGGTGGTCGGCCTGCTGGCGGGGGACACTCTCATCCACGACGAGGCGCTCGATGCTTTCTCGACACTCAATCTACGAAGGTCAGTTCGTTCGCACAGAGGAGGACCTGGGCGTACTGCTCGATCGGCGAGAGCGACGAGCCGTCGCCGAGTGGGGCCGCGAGGAACGCCTCCGCGAAAGCCAGTTCTTCGTGCTGGGCAGCGCGCTGGAGGACTCGCCGGTAGAGGACCTGAACCTGCTCGGCGGCTGTGCCGGCGCGAGTCACGTCTTCGCCTCGAGCCAGGGCGCGGGCTTGCTCGATCGCGAAGGGGCTGTTGAGCATGAAGAGGGCCTGTTGCGGTACTGTGGTGCGAAAGCGGCGTTGGTTGCTGGTGTCGGGATTGGCGAAGTCGAACGTGCGAAACAGGCCGGGCAAGTTCTGTCGGTCAATTAGGCCATAGACGGTCCGCCGCGGCGCGGAGGGGTCGGACACGATATCCACGGGCAAGCCACCCAACTCGAGATCGAGCTGGCCTGAAACGGCGAGCAACGTGTCGCGCATCGCTTCGAAGTCGAGGCGGCGCCGGTTCATGCGCGTGAGCCAGCGGTTCTCGGGATCGGCCTCCAAGGACGCGGCTTTCGCATCGGTGCTCTGGCGGTACGTGGACGAGAGCAGAATCAGTCGCTGAAGCCTCTTGACGCTCCATCCGTGCTGCACGAAGGAGGCGGCCAGGTAATCGAGCAGGTCGCCATGCAACGGCGCAGCAGTACGGACGCCAAAGTCGCCCGGCGTGTTGAGCAGGCCTTCGCCGAAATGCTGGAGCCAGACGCGATTCACGTACACCCGCGCGGTGAGCGGGTTGTGGGGGCTTGCGATGGCCTGGGCCAACTCGAGCCGGCCGCTGCCCTCGGTGAACGGCGCCGGCGCACCATCGCTGAGCACCTCGAGGAAGCGGCGCGGAACCTCGGCGCCTGGATTGCCCGGGTTGCCACGAAGGAACACGCGCGCGTTGCTGGGGTTGGCCCGGTCGACGAGCGCCATGGCGCGGAGCGGGACGCCCGGATGGGTCCAACTGAGAGCGTCGATCTTGTTGCGGATGGGGGCCGATCCCTCGCGCAGACGGCGCGCGTGGATCCTGCGGACGTCGTCCTTGGGCAGATTGACGGGCGCGCCATCCTCATAGAGCGCACGGCGCAGGGCCTCGCGGTCGGGATCGGGCAACGCCGCCGGAGCCGGCTGTTGCTCCTTCGCGGCCTTCGCCAGCGACTCCCGCCACTCGGCATCCACGCCCGCCAACAAGGTGTTGTAGACTTCCGCGACTTCCGCCAGCGAACGCAACGTTCGCCCGGCTAGGGCCTGGGCGACCGCTGGATTGACGGCTACGGCCTCGGTCCCCCGCCCTTCCGGTCCCTCGGATCGAGGCGAGGATGGGGTGCCTTCAGCGGCGAGTTGGGGGTGCGGTTCGGCGGGTGCCGCGACCCGGGCGATGATCTGGTTGGCCTCGGTCGCGAAGCCCTCCTCGGGCAAGGAGGACAGGGCGAACCACGGGCCGAAAATGGGGTCTGGCCGTTCGCGGCGGGCGGCAAGGTCCGTGAGCCAGCGGCGCAGCACGGCCGGGATGAGCTTGCGCTCGACGGCGTAGGTATCGAACTTGGCCGGATCCTCGAGGCCCGGGCTCGAGCGCGTTCCGAGGAGGTAATCGCCGACCTTTTGCCGGAGCTCGCCGATGAACTTGGCGATTTCCTGCTCCTGGAACGTCTCGATCTCGGCTTCGATTTTCGCCTTGGCGGCCAGGTAATCTCGGTATGCCGGGGTGTCCTGCAATGGCCCCAGCAACGGCAACTCGGCCGGTTCTTCGCTACTCGCGAACACGCCGTACAAGGCGTAGTAGTCCTGGGTCGAGATGGGATCGAACTTGTGGTCGTGGCAGCGCGCGCACGCGACCGTCAGCCCGAGGGTGCCGCGGGTGACCACGTCGATCCGGTCGTCGACGATGTCGTGCGGGTTGTTCAGGAAGCGGCGCCCGAGGGTGAGGAAGCCCAGCGCCGCCAGCGGGGTCTTGTCCTCGCCCAGGGGCATCCGGTCCGCGGCGATCTGCTCGAGCAGGAACCGGTCGAAGGGTTTGTCCTCATTGAAGGCGCGAATGACGTAATCGCGATAGGTGTAGGAGAAGGCGTAGCGCCGCTCTTCGCCGCCGGCCAGGTAACCTTTGGTGTCCGCGTAGCGGGCCACGTCCAGCCAGTGCCGGCCCCAACGTTCGCCGTAATGCGGCGACGCCAGCAACCGGTCCACCAGCCGCGCGTAAGCGTCCGGTTGCTCGGACTGGACATAGGCCTCGACTTCCTCCGGCGTGGGCGGCAGGCCCAACAGATCGTACGTGACCCGGCGGATCAACATGCGGCGGTCCGCCGGATCGGCCGGCTCGAGGCCTTGCCGCTCGAGTCTCGCGAGCACGAATGCATCCACGGGCGTTTGGACCCAGGCTCGGTTGCGGACCTCGGGCAGCGCTGGCGCTTGCACCGGCTGAAACGCCCAGTGCCGCGCGCGGGCTTCCGCGATCTCCGAAGGGGCGGGCGCTCGGGCGGCGTCCCGGGGATCGGGCGCGCCCATCTGGACCCACGCCTCGAGGTGGGCGACCTGCTCGCCGGCCAGCCGCTGGTTCTTGGGCGGCATCTGGAGATCCTCCTGCGTGTAACGCACCGCCTTGATCAGCAGGCTCGCGTCCGGATCGCCCGGCACGATCGCGGGACCGGCATTTCCGCCACGCAGCAGGGCTGCGCGCGTATCGAGCCGCAGACCGCCCCGCACCCGCTCCGACTGGTCGCTGTGGCAGGAGTAGCAGTGCTCGACCAGGATCGGCCGGATGTGTCGCTCGAAGAACTCGGTTGGCTCAGTGCCGGACACGTCAGCGCCCAGCGCGAAGGTCGCGGTTCGGGCCAGGCACAATCCGAGGGCCAGGGGCGCGACCATGCCCCTGCGCGGGGATCGCCGAGCCGTGGACCCGCGGCGGGTCTGCGCCGTGCTGTGCGGCTTGGGGCCGCTGGCTCTGTCGCGGCCGCTCACGCGATGAGTTCCTTGACCACCTGCCCGTGCACGTCGGTCAGCCGAAAGTCGCGACCCGCGTGGCGGAAGGTGAGCCGGGTGTGGTCGAACCCGAGCAGGTGCAGGATTGTGGCGTGCAGATCGTGGACATGGACTGGTTTTTCGACGGCTCGGAAGCCGAACTCGTCCGTGGCGCCATGCACGTAGCCGCCACGGACGCCGCCCCCCGCCAGCCACATCGTGAAGCCGTAATGGTTGTGGTCGCGCCCGTTGATCTTGCCGGCGTTAGCGCCGGGTGTCGGCAATTCGACTGTTGGGGTGCGGCCGAATTCGCCGCCCCAGATCACCAACGTGTCCGCCAGCATCCCGCGCTCTTTGAGGTCTTTCAGCAAGGCGCCGATGGGGCGATCGCATTCCCGCGCGAGTTTGCGGTGGCCCTCCTCGAGGTCGTCGTGGTGATCCCACGGTTGGCCGGCGCCGTGCCACACCTGGACAAACCGCACGCCGCGCTCGAGCAACCGCCGGGCGATGAGGATCTGCCGCGCCTGTGTGCCTGGCCCGTAGAGCTCGCGGACACGATCCGGCTCGCGCGCGATGTCGAAGGCGTCGGTGGCGTCCATCTGCATCCGATACGCCAGCTCGAAGGACTGAATGCGCGCCTGGAGTTGTGCGTCTTGGGCGCGGCGGTGAGCGTGGCGCTCGTTGAGTTGGCGGAGCAACTCGAGCTGCCGCCGCTGCTCCGCGGGGGTGGTAAACCGGTTCTTGATGTGCTCGATGAGCTTCTCGGCTTCCCGATGCTGGGTGTCCAGGTAGGTGCCCTGGTAAATCCCGGGCAGGAATGCGCTCTGCCAGTTCTGCGACTCCTGGATCGGCTGGCCGCCCGGGCACATGCTCACAAAGCCTGGGAGATTCTGGTTCTCGGTCCCCAAGCCGTAGGTGACCCAGGAACCCAGGCTCGGTCGCGGCAGCCGGGCCTCGCCGCAATTCATGAGCATGAGCGAAGGCTCGTGGTTGGGCACGTCCGCGTGCATCGACCGGATCACCGCCAGTTCATCGATGCTTTCGGCCACGTGCGGGAATAGGTCGCTCACCTCGATCCCGCTCTCCCCGTGAGGCTCGAACCGGAACGGCGAAGGGAACGCCGCGCCGGTCTTCCGTTCCGTCTTCAGGTTGTCCATCGGCAGGGGTTGGCCGCGAAACCGGGCCAGCGCCGGCTTCGGATCGAACGTGTCCACATGCGACGGTCCGCCATTGGCGAAAATGTGGATCACGCGCTTCGCCGTGGCGGGAAAGTGCGGCGCCCGCGGCGCGAGCGGAGACGCGCCGTCGATGCCGTCTGCGGCCTGCGCCGGGCCGGCGGTCTCGAGGCCGAGCATCGGCGCCAGACTCAACAGACCGAACCCCATCCCGCAACGCCCCAAGAACTCGCGGCGGGTCAACAACCGATCCTCGATCCTCGGGCAATGTGGGTACGCACTCATGCTCATGGCAGTGGTCGGCCTCCAACGGATCGGTGCGCATCCGCGCCATGAGCCTGTACCGCCGGTTTTCCAACCGGCGCCGGGCCGACTGGAAAGTCGGCGGGACGGCCTGAGCATGGGGAGCCGGATGGGACGTTCGTTGTCATCAGTCGCCCAAATATCGAGAAT
>Ga0194126_10005047_pt1 | contig 19731 bp, 11 predicted proteins | sample TA2KigC150mmetaG_FD_148641 | JGI IMG/M metagenome (GOLD analysis project Ga0194126, IMG submission 148641) | Freshwater microbial communities from Lake Tanganyika, Tanzania - TA2015035 Kigoma Deep Cast 150m | ecosystem: Environmental > Aquatic > Freshwater > Lake | place: Tanzania: Lake... | reverse complement strand
CGAGAGCGCCCGCCGGGGCAAGGACTCGTTCTGCCGGCTGATCGAGGATGCCGGCGTCGACGTCTTCTTCAACGGCGACCAGCACTGCTACACGCGAACGAAGCCGATTCGAGACGGCGAGGCGGCGGAAGGGAAGCAGAACACGACCGTCTATCTCACGGTCGGGGGCGGGGGCGGGCGGATCAACCGCGGACAGAACATCGGTCTCGAGTTCCCAGTCCTCGAGGGGCTTCCCGCGGGCGCCTTCGTCGCGGGGACCAAGGGCAAACACTTCTTCGTTCACTGCACGGTGCGGGACCGTCTCTTCCACGCGGACGTCATCGATACCTCGGGCGCGCTCATCGACTCGTTCTCGATCCGCAAGTGAGTCGCCGGCGGTCCCCTCGTTCGACTGGAGGCAGAGCCGGCCGACGGCTCCTCCGCGCGGTTTCCCCCAAGCGAAGAGGTTTTTTGACCCGCACGGCGAAGGACGCTCCTCTCCGTTGGCCAAGCGGAGAAATCGTCACCATTTCTTGGCAAGGGGCCGACGGCGCCGCCAAGCGGAGTTGTCAGGCATAACCAGTTGCAAATCAAGCGATTCGGCTGTATGGGCCCCTAGAACCCACCGGGCGGCAACTCCGGTTGGCTCCTGTACCTGGTACCGCGCCTCGGGCACCCGGTACAGAAGGCACGGTTCGCCGGAAGGTGAGTCGTCCTAACCCATTTTCAGAAAATGGGTTGTCGCCAGCGGTCCCCGCATTGCTTTCCTCTGGTAAACAACTTGGCACGCATGTTGCGGGATGGAGAGACCGAAGGCCGAACGGGAGACCGGCCTTGGGCTTCCTCGGCACCAGTCGTCGCCGTTCTCAGTGGGGGAGCGTGAGGCGGCGGCGACCCGCCGAGGCTAATTGGGGGGCTTTCGGGCCCCCCGGTTCTTTTTCCCCCGCCGAGCCGATCCTGGCGCCCTTCTCGCGATTTCCCTATTCTGATGACGGACGGCGTCCCCTCGCCCGCGCCGGCTGATCGGGAGGAGCGCGTGAACGGTGACCGCGACATTCGGGCCACACCGGACCTTCGGAATCTGGCCGCGGAGGAGATGGCGGCGGTCTTCCGCTCGCCGATCATCGACCATCTCAGGCGGCACGGCTTCGAGATCCGATCAGGGGAGACGACCATCCGTCTCGCGGCGGAGTTCGGCTTCTGCTACGGGGTCGATCGCGCGGTCGAGTACGCGTTCGCCGCGAGACATCGCTTCCCCGGCCGCCGGATCTGGATCACCGGGGAGATCATCCACAACCCGCGTGTGAACCGCCATCTGGACGAGATGGGGATCCGCTTCCTCCCGTCGGGCGGGAGTCTCGAAGAGCGTTTCCGCGAGCTCGCGACGGGGGATGTCGTCCTGATCCCCGCGTTTGGGGCGCGCGCGCCGGAGATGGCGTTCCTCGTCGACAAGGGATATGAGATCGTCGACACAACGTGCGGTTCCGTGCTGAACGTCTGGAAGCGCGTCCGCCAGTACGCCGCGGACGGGTTCACGTCGGTGATCCACGGCAAGTACGATCACGAGGAGACGGCGGCGACCTGCTCGCAGGTCCTCGCGGCGCGCGCCGATGGGAAGTATCTCGTCGTGAGGGACCTTCGGGAGGCGGAGAATCTCGCCGAGCGGATCGTCCGGGACGATTTCTCCGAATTCCGCGAGCGCTTCGCGGCGGCGGCCGGTCCCGGGTTCGATCCGGAGAAGCACCTCTCGAAGATCGGCCTCGCCAACCAGACGACCATGCTCGAATCGGAATCGCGCGCGATCCAGGATGTGCTCCGCCGCGCGATGTCCGATCGGTACGGGGAGGCGAACCTCGAGGCGCACTTTCGCGCCTTCGACACGATCTGCAGCGCGACCGAGGATCGCCAGCGGGCGGTCCGGGATCTTCTCGCGCGCGGGATCGACCGAATGGTCGTCGTCGGCGGCTTCAACAGCTCGAACACCGGGCATCTCGTCGAGATCGCGAGCCGCAGCGTCCCCGCCTTTCACATCGAGTCGGCGGGGTGCATCGAAAGCGCGGACGCGATCCGCGCGAAGCCGCTTGGAGGGGATCCGATCCTCGTGCGCGGGTGGCTTCCTTCCGGACCGCAGACGATCGGGATCACCGGCGGGGCGTCCACGCCCGACTCGGTCGTCGGCCGCTCCATCGAGCGAATCATGGAGATTCGCGGGATGCCCGCGCCCGACTCGATCGTCTCTTCTTCTTCTTCTTAGCGGGCGCGGCGAAGGCGGCGCCTCGGCGGGCCGTGGCCACCCGCCGTGGTTGCGATGTCGGTCGTCGGACGGCGGGTCTCTCCTTCGCGCCGCATGCGCGAAGGAGCTTCCTCGCCACCCCGTCGCTCTTCGCGACGGGGTGCCCCGGCTCGTCGTGGCGGCGGCAGGTGATCGACAATAACGGCTACTTCTTCGGACCCAGCCCCTCGAGCAGGAGATCGACCGCCTTCCGGAGCTGCGGGTCGCGCCCATCCATCCAGTCGTTGTACGTGTTCGGCACGTGATGATCCGGCCTCCGGCCGTTGTTCTCGAGGTTCTCCCCCTCCAGCGTGTACGCGCCCCACGAGGGCTTTCGAAAGAAGGAACCGTCGATCAACGTCCAACTGTCCGTCCCGATCACCGCTCCCGCGGTCGGAATCCCCACGATCGGGCCGAGCCCGAGCTTCCGCCACCCCTCGGCGAAGATCTCCGCGTTCGAATACGAGCGATTGTTGATGAGCAAAGCGGTCGGCTTGTCGTATCCGTAGGAGCGCATCTTCGTCTCGGAGGTGAGCGGCTCCCCGCGGAAGCCGCGGAGCAGCCACGTCTCCCCGCTCAAGATCGAAAGCAGATGGACGGATATCCATCCCCCGCCGTTGTAGCGGACATCGATCACCGCCCCCTCCTTCTTCTCGGCGATCGAGACGAGATCGCGCCGGAAGCGGACGAGATCCGCGCTCCCCATGCTGCGGACATGCAGATAGGCGAGCCTCCCGCCGCTCCATTCGTCCACCAAGCGGCGCCTTTCCCGTTCCCACTCGCCGTACTGGAGATCGACGTGCGCGGCCCGACCGATCGGGCGGATGCGGACCGCTCTCTTTTCCTTCCCGTCGAGACCCGGGGCAACCTCGATCTCGACCCGCCGGCCGACTTTTCCGTGGAGCATCTCGTGAAGGTTCGTCCCTTGGCCGAGCGCCGCGCCGTCCACCGAAAGAAGGTATTCGCCCGGCTCGATCCGCGATTCCCGGAGCGATGCGGGGCTCTCCGGAAGGACCGACCGAACCCGGAACCTCCCCTCCGCGAGAAGCGGGTGATCGAGCTCGATCCCGAGGTAGCCGGTCTCCGGCGGGCTCCCCTCGTCCCCTCGCACCGAAATATCAAGGTGTGAAGCATTCAACTCGCCGAGCATCATCGAGACGAGCGTGTGGAAATCCTCGGTGTTCCGCGCGTGAGGAACGACCGCCCCGTACTCCTCCCGCACTCGCCCCCAATCGGCGCCGTGGAACTCCGGATCGTAGAACTGGTCCGCGAGAAGCGCCCACGCCTCTTGGAACATCTGCCGGCGATCCGCCTCGACATCGATCCGCATCTCCGCCTCGAACGACGGCGCTCCCCCCTTCCCCTTGGCGAGATCGTGCCACTTCACCTTGCCGCCCTCGAGATACCAGACCGCGTCCTCGACCGCCTGGAGGCGGCTCTTCGCCTTCTCGGACGTCGTGAGCTGCGCGAGCTTCTTCTCCTCGGCTTCCTCATCCGCCGGGAAGGACCAGAGATCGAATCTCCCCTCGCCCATCACGTTCGCCGCGAACACGACCGTCTTCCCCTTCTCCGCGAAGACCGGCTCGGATTCCTCGCTCGCGAGATCGGGGAACGCCTCCTGGCGAAGCGAGATGTTCTCGAAGTCGATCACGACCGGCTTCGGCTTCTCTTTCTCTTTGTCATTCTTCTTCTCGTCCTTCTCCTCCTCCGCTTCGGATTTCTCCTCGTAGAGGCTGTCCAGACGGTCCTCCTCGAAGCGCGGCTTCTTCGGCTGGAGCCGCACCCGGTACGTATCGGCGTTCTCGCGGAAGAAGGAGGTGAAGTAGAGATACTCGCCGTCCGGCGACCAGACCGGCCTGTGGTTGTGCGCGGCGAGAGCGCTCACCAGCGAATCGGCGCCGTCCTCGAGATTCCGCACGCGGATGTCCGTGTGATAGTCGGGCGCGTACGCCGTGTAGGCGATCCAACGCGAGTCGGGCGCCCAGGAGAACTCGGACGTGGCGTTCAAACGAAGATCGAGAAAGCGCCCCGACACGATCCGTTCCGATTCGCCCCCCGCCGGCTTGATCCGCCGGATCTCTCGGTTCCCCCGATAGAACGCGATCCACTCCCCGTCGGGCGAGACGGCCGGCTTCGAATCGTGGTCCGGCCCGATCGAGAGCGGCTTCTCCTCTCCCGTCTTCGTGTCGGCGATGAAGAGATCGAGCGCGCCGTTCCGGTCGGAGACGTAGACGATCCGCCGCGAGTCGGGGAGCCAGGCGATGTCCGATTCGCGCCAAGGGGTGTTCGTGACGCGGCGCGCGCGCCCGCCCTTCTCCGCCCGCGCGACGAAGATCTCGCCGTGAACGGCGAAGGCCGCCTTCTTCCCGTCCGGCGAAACTCGGAACTCGGATATTTCGCCCGTAAATGTTTTCTCCTCGGCCGGGTTCGTCTTGAACTCGGCCCGGAGACGGACATCGACCTTGCGGGGGGTCCCCCCTTCGAGAGGAAGCGTGTAGAGATCGAAGCCGGACGAGAAGGCGAGAAGCCCGCCCCGCTCCGCGAGGGAGAGCCACTGCACGTCCTTCTCGAGGGACGTGAGCTGCGCCGCCTCGCCCCCCTCCGCCGGCATTCGAAAAACGTTGAGCGCCCCGTTCCGCCCGGAAGCGAAGTAGATCTCCCGATCGTCCGGCGAGAAGCGCGGCCAGAGATCGTGGAAGGTGTCGTCCGTGAGCGCGGCCGGACGGATTCCGCTCGTCGAGAAGTCGGAGATCAGGATGTTCGCCGCGTCGGTCGAGTTGAAGAAGCGCCGCGACCAACCGGTCGTGCACCGGTTGTCGCAATAGACGACCTTCTTCCCGTCGTTCGAGAGATCGGCGAACGCCTCGCGTTCGAGCCAGACCCCGCTCACGCGGATCGGGGTTCCGCCGCCGAGAGACGCGAGAAAGAGATCCTCCGCACCCTCGCGCCTCGACTGGAAGAGGATCGCGCCTCCGTCCGGCGTCCAATCGCAGGGGATGTCCGTCCCCGTGTGAAACGTCACGCGCGCCGGCTCCCCGCCTCGCGCGTCCGCCGTGAAGACATCCATGTTCCCGAAACGGTTCGACGCGAAAGCGATCCGCTCTCCGTCGGGCGACCAGACCGGCCACCCTTCGTAGGCAACGTGATCGGTGATGCGCGTCGCTTCCCCTCCGGCGGAAGGGACGGTCCAGATGTCCCCGTCGTAGGAGAAGGCGATCTTCGTCCCGTCCGGAGAGATCCTCGGGTAGAGCGCGAAGCGGATCTCCTCGCCGTGCGCGGGGGCGGCAAGGAGGAGGAGCGCTGCGAGAGTCGCGGCGGCGGAAGTCATCCTCTTCATCGAATCCCTCTTTTCGAGTGCGAGTTTCGATCGGGCACCCGAGGGGGCGCACGGAAGAAAGTGTGAGACATTCATGTTACGCGACCGGGGCAGGCGGGCGCAACGGCTCGGGGATGGGAGCCGACGGGGAGGAGCGAGAAGAAAGCGGGAACGGGCGAGCTGAATTGACATCGCGGGTGAAACATGTTAGAATGTCGCCAGTTAGGACTTCGAGTCTCCCCGCCTCGGATCGATCGTCCGCGGCGGGTTTCCTTCTCCCCCCGGCCGGATGAACGTGCTTCCGGACACCCCAGGCGATTCGGAAGCGAGGAAGGGAATCCTTTCGATGCGAAGCTTTTCCTTGGCGCTCTCTCTCGCTCTTCTTCTCTCGTCGGCCGCGCGGGCGACCGATCGACTCTGGATCGCCCCGCTCGAACCGGGCCGCACGATCGAGAACGCGTGGGACGCGGGCGCCTCCCTCCTCGACCGCTTCCCCGACGCCGTCCTCGCGGGCGACGAGAGCTCGGCGCGCGCGCTTCATCGCGCCGGGTTCGCCGTGCAGGGTCCGATCCGTCTCCCCACGTTCGGATCGACTTATCTCGTCCGATCGAAAGGAGACGCGCCGGTCGACGCCGGGCTCGCGCGCGTTCTCGGAGAGCGGCGACCCGCCGTGCACATCCTCTGGACGGACGGAACGAACGCGATCGTCTGGTCGCGGGAAGAACTTCCCGATACCGACGGTGTCACTACCGGAAGACCGCTTCGCGAGCGTCCTCTCCGAGAGCCGATCGCGCGCGGAGTCCTTCCCCATAGAAAGACGATCGCGACCGAGTTCCCGCCGGTCGTCGATCAGATGGTCGATCGCGTCGATTCCGCTTCCTACATGCAGTGGATCGGGAACCTCGCCGGCTCGAACGAGATCGTCGTCTCCGGCCATCCCTTCACGATCGAGACGCGCTACACGCCGAGCGCGCAATGCGACACGGCCGAACGATACGTGTATGAACAATTTCTCGAGATGGGATTCGCCGACGTCGCGTTCGATCCGTTCACGTTTTCCGGAACGAACGCGCGGAACGTGATCGCGACCCTCCCCGGGACGGAAACACCCGAGCGGATCTACATCATCGGCGGGCATCTCGACGCGACCTCGCGGAACCCGAGCGTTTCGGCGCCGGGGGCGAACGACAACGCGAGCGGGACGGCGGCGGTCCTCCTCGCCGCGGAGATTCTCAAGGACTACTCGTTCCGCTCGACGATCCGCTTCATCGCGTTCACCGGCGAGGAGCAAGGTCTCCACGGATCGACGCATTACGCCCAGGAGGCAGCGGCGCAAGGGGACTCGATCCTCGGCGTCGTGATCTGCGACATGGTCGCCTGGTACCAGAACGCCTATAAGCTGATCATCGAAGGGGAGAACGAGTGGGATTGGCTCATGCAGATCATGCGCGAGGCGTGCGTCCAATACACCGGCCTTTCCACGCGCCTCGATTACTACAGCTGGGGATCGGATCACGTCCCGTTCCAGAACGAGGGATTCCCGGCGTTCCTCGCGATCGAGAAGGAATGGGATCTCTACCCCTGTTATCACAGAAGCTGCGACACGACCGAGATGAACAAGGCGAACTTCGGCGTCGATGTGACGCGCGCCTGCATTGCGACGATCGCGTATCTCGCGGGGCCGGTCGTCCCGACCGCGGTCGCCGGCGGAGAGAGCGCGCCGCTCCTCGCGCTTCACCGGAACCGCCCGAACCCATTCAACCCTTCCACGACCATTCGCTTCACGCTCCCCGGAAACACGAGCGCGAGGCTCTCCGTTCACGACGCGGTCGGGAGGATCGTGCGCGTCCTCGAGAGCCGCGTGCTGGGCGCGGGCGACCACGAGCGCGTGTGGGACGGGACGAACGACGCCGGGCTTCCGGCCAGCTCCGGGGTGTATTTCTACCGGCTCGAGACGAACGACGGCACGCGCGCGGGAAAGATGCTCCTCGCGCGATAGTTTCTCTCGAAATCCCCTCTCTATCTCCTGGCTGATGTTCGTCCCGCGAGGATACGGCTCCCGAGAACGACCAAGAAGGCGAGGAAGATCGGCGACACCAGGAACCGGAAACGCGCGTTCTCGTTGATCTCGAAGGTGCAGCCGACGACCGTCGTGTAGATCACGAGGAGCATCGTGAACGCCATCGGCGCGTCTTCTTGGAGGCGGCGCGCCCATCGGCGCGGATCGCGCTCGCACGAACGAACGAGGGGAATCGCGTATGCGACAAGCCCGAGGGGGATAAGAAGGAAGTAGAACGATCCGAGGGAGCGTTCCCCGAGACGCTCGCCGATCCGATTCGCCGCCCACTGCCCCTCCAAGAGACGGTAATAGAGAAATTCGTGGATGTGCATCGGGAGCTTCTGGATGTTCTTCGTATGATGAGGATCCCGGAAGGGCGGGGAGGCGTACTGTCGATACGCCCAGCCGACGTTCCCGAGATAGTGGGCGGCGTCCCGGCGAAGGATCCGAAGCGCGTTTCGGAAGTACGCGCGCGAGACGTCCGGGATGTTGATGTTGTTGTAATCGTCCCGTGAAAGGACGAGCTCCTCCGCTTTCCGATCGAACCCGTGCTTCTCGTAGGCCGAGGGCCGGAAGAACGAGCGCTTGTGTTCCGTCACGACGTCGGCCGCGACCGGATCGAGAACCCCCTCCTCGACGAACCGCATGAGGTCCGGCTTCGCGTATCGGAACGAGACCGCGTTCCAGAGGTTCATCCCGTACCAGCTCGAGGAGCCGAAGAACCCGAACTTCGCGAGGTTCTTCGCGTACCACCCGGCGGGGACGAGGCAGATCAGAAGACTGCCGAGAAGAATGTTCGCGTAGTGCATGAGCTGCAAGTGATGCGCGGGAGAGAGACGGAGAAGGAGCGCGCCGTACAGGTTGAAGAACGGCGGCTGGGAGTGGAGGTTCCAGAGGCTCATCCAGAGATCCGTCCGGAGAGCCTCTGCGGGGAGCGCTTGCCAAAGCCAATCCCAAGTCATCGTCGGGTCTGCTTCGATGTCGATCCCGACCCCGTGTTTGTAGAGGAGCGCGAGAAGAAGATGAAGCGCCGAGAGACCGGCGGCTCCCCGAGCGGAGAACATCCTCGGAAGACGAAGGGACGCGGTTCTCATCGCCGTCCGCCTTCCCCACGCGCTCTTCCTCGGCGCCATTCATCGATCACGACGCCGCTCTGAAGGATCAGGAAGGGAACGACGACCACCGTGTAGCGGTCATAGACGACGCTGACCGCCGACGTGGCGAACGAGAGTGCCAAGACGAAGAGGAGGGCGAGAAGGAACTCCTCTCTTCGGAGAAGCCTTCGTCCCATGAACGCCAAACCCGCGAGCGGAAGAAAGAGGAGAACGAACCGAAATCGGTAGCCGGAGTACGCGAGCCGGGTCGCCCCCCCCCCCCGCATTCCGAGGCCACTCCCACTTCGAGTTCCACGCCCGAAGCGATCGCTCGAGAGATCCCAGACTCCTCGCATCCGCGACCGCGAAGGGATGCTCGGCCGTTTCCGGGCTCTGAAAGTACCGTCTGTGCTCGCCGCCGCGAACGAAGAAGACCGAGATTCCCTGGAGGACCGCGGCGAGGTACGCGCCGGGATGATCGAGAACCGTGTCTCTCGCAGTCTTCCGAAGCGCCTGATTCGTTCGCACCCATTCGGTCGGTTCTCTCGAGAACGCCCTCCTCGCCGCGCTCCCCCACCGGCGATGAGCGAGGTGCTCCTTCATCTCCGCGGCGAACGCATCCGACCCGCCCGATTTCTCTTTGTAGTGACGAAGGAGCCCCTTCACCGGGCTCTTCTCCGACCACATCCTCTCGGCCGGAGAGAGATCCGCCGGATCCGAAGGCCATGAAAGAAAGACCTCTCGAACTTCCGGATCTCGTATGTTTTCGACCTCGAGGTGCCCGCCGGTCAAGCCGAAGAGGGTCCATCCGTCGAAGTGCGCGATCCCCCACGCACCCGAGAGGACGCGAATGCCGGCGGCGTAGGGAGCGGTGAGGATGAGGAGGCCCGCGAGAAGAGCACCCCCCAAGCGAAGAAGCCGCGCCGGATCCTCGCGCCTCTCCTTCCCGAGAATCCACAGAAGGCCGACGGGAACGACGGAAAGAAGAACCGGTCGAACGAGCGCTCCGAGGCCGAGACAGACTCCCGAAAGAAAGCACGCCTCCGGCCGCCGGCTTCCGATGAGAAGAAGAAAGCTGAGCGCGAGGGGGAGGAGCGTCACGGATTCCGCGAGGATCGTCTTTTCGTAGAACGCGCTCCACGGCCAGAGGACGAGAAGGACGAACGTTCCGACCGCCGCGAACGCCGACCGAAAGCGCGCGCGTACAGCCCGAAAAAGAACGAACGAAGCGAGAAGCGCGAGGCACGCCTGGAGGAAGGTGACGGCGCGGATGTCGCGGAAGATGCCGAGAAAGGAACGAAGAAAGACCGGATACCCGAGGGGGCGAGCGAGCCCCGGATGGAGCGTCCGCGCCTCCTCGAGATAAACCGCGCTGTCCCCGAGGAGAAAGTACGGATGCGGATCGAGAAGGTGCCACGCGATCTTGAGCGCGACCGCGAGAACGATCGCGGACGCGCATAGGGCACGGCGATCGGACGTTCGAGCCGCCACTTCCATCGTGACCCCGGCGGCCCCCGGAGGCGCAACGCGCCGGCCTTGGGACCGGTGTTCGTTCTATTGTCGGTCGGCCGATCAGGCGACACAAGCAGATTTCCGGTACCAGGTACACGGACGGGCTGGTAGAATGCGCCCGGACGGAGGGAGAACCGCCTTGCGTTTTTTAGTCGCGCTTCTCGTTGCAGGGTTTCCGCTTCTCGCGCGGGCGGGCGAGCCGGCCGCACCGACCGGGATCCTCGGCGTTCACGGAACCGCGGGCGCTTCGGTCTCGATCGACGGCCGGCCGATCGGCGAGGTCCCCGTCGAATCGATCGTCCTCCCCCGCGGGATCCACACGATCCGTCTCTCGAAACGCGGGTACGAAACCCGCGAGGAAAGGATTTGGATCGGTCCGGAGCGGGGCGAATCGCGCGTGCTCTACCTCCGCGAGAAGAGAAGACAGGACGCGCTTTGGAGAAACCTGCTCGTCCCAGGCTGGGGAGCGTACTACACCGAGCGCCCGATTCATGCCGCCGCCGTGTTGTTCCTCGAGGCGGCGGTGCTCGGCTACGCGTACCATCAAGACGGCGTCTTCCACGATCGCAAGGACGACCACGAGAACGCCGCTCTCGCCTACGACCGCGCGGTCGACGACGTGGCGATCGCGGCCGCGCGCGCGGAGCGCGACCGCGCGTACGATCGCATGGCGTCGGCGGAGACGAACCGGGACCGCGCGCTCCTCGCGGCGGCGGTCGTCTACGGCCTCTCCGCGCTCGACGTGTTCTTCCGGTTCCCTTACGAGCACGATCCGGACGCAGGAAGGATCGCGCTGCGTACGGGGTTTTCGGAACGCGGCGGGGCGCCCGTTCTCGCGCTTCGCATTACGTTTTAGGAGTCGAACGTGAGGATCTCTTCTTCTCTCACTCTTCTCCTCCTCGCGGGGGTCCTTCTCCTTGCTTCCTGCGACTCGAAGCCGAGCCGAGAGGGGACGACCAACCCGCTCGATCTCGGGAACTCTTCCACGAACGGGAATCCCTATGGCCTTCAAGGATCCTACGCGGACGGTTCGGTTACTCTTCGCTGGAACCGCCTCTCGATCGACGGGCTCCAGGGATACGCGATCTTCCGCGCGAGCCGCTTGGAGAGCGAGTTCGCGCGGGTCGACACGGCCGGGGCGGACGCAACGAGCTGGACCGATCCGGCCCCGCAGTACTTCACGACCTCGCATTATCGAATCGCCGCGATCGGCTTCGACGGCTCCGAGGCGGACACGACCGGACGGCCGCCGGTCGAGGTCGCCGTTCCTCCCCTCCTCCGGCTCGCGGGCGGCGCGGCGACGACCGCCGCGAGGGAGATCGCGATCTCCATTCGAGCCGAGGCCGCCGACCGAATGATCCTCTCGGAGGATTCCCTCTTCCTAGGCGCCGAGTGGGAATCATTTGATACGTCTAAGACATGGATTCTCACCGAAGGGAAGGGAACGAAGACCCTCTATCTTCGAGCGGCGCGCGGCGAGACGGACACATCGAGTGTCATCGCCGACATGATCCGGACCGCCTCGACCGGCGGAATCCTCGTTCTCGCGGGCGGAGAGTCGACCGTCGCGCGCGCGCGCGTCCCCGTCGAGCTTTCCGGAACGCTCATCGACAAGATCGTCCTCTCACCCGACACTCTCTTCGGCGACGCGGCGGACACGACCCTCCTCTTCGATTCGCTCGCGACGCTCGACTCGCTCGGCATCGAGTGGGTGTTCGGAACGGATCTCTCGACGAAGACGCTCTACGCGGAGTTCTGGAACGAGTTCGGCCCGGACACGGTCGCCGCGGATTCGGTTCTCCCCGACCCGCTCACGAACGTGTCAGTCGTCCTCGCCGGAGGGGACAGCATCGCGAGCGTCTGCGAGGTCTCCCTCTCGATCGACGCGAAAGCGACGTTGATGAATCTTTCATCAATCAATGAGCATCCGCCCGAGAACTGGGTTTCCTTCCGGCCGAACACGACCTGGACGATCGGGGACACCGCCGGAACGTACGAGGTGTGGGTGCAGCTCTCGAACGACTTCACGAACCTGATGACGAGCCCTGCATCGGACGCGATCCGCTTCGTTCCCGTCCGCCTCGCGATCGCGATCACCGCGCCCGCGGAGAGCTCCTTCGTGGCGGAGGGGAGCACCGTCGCGATCACCGGGAACGTCGTCGCCGCCTCATGCCGCGCCGCGCCCGATTCGGTGGATGTCGAGATCGGGGCCTCCCTTTTCACGGTCGAGAACGGCCAGGCCGGCTGGACCGCGAGCTGGACAGTCGACGAGGAGCCGGCCGACACCACCGCCCTTCGGATCATCGCCCGGACGAGAGACGAAGCGGACTCGACCGCCTCCGATACGGTCCTCGTGTTCGTCGTCCCCTCGAAGTAGTCCCGCCGCCGAGACGCGAAAAAGGTATAATAAGCGAACGAAGTCTGAAGACGAGCGTCCACCCCGAGGACCAAGATGATGAAAACGAGGCTCCTGGTTCTTCTTCTCGCTGCGATCGTCCCCATGTTGGCTGCGTCCGCGCGCGCGGACGACGAAGATCCGATCGAGGAGTTCCGGCGGCTCGAGTGGGAACGGCGCGTCTCCTCGATTCTCGCAGGGCGGGAAGCGCCGGCGAAGATTCCGTTCCACGAACCGGTCTACGACGTCACGTTCTACGATCTCTCGGTTCGCGTCGATCCGTCCGACTCGTCGCTCGCCGGCGAGGTGTGGGTGCACGCGCGCGCGCTCGTCGACACGCTCGATCGGATCGATCTCGATCTCGTCGATTCGCTCGCGGTCGACTCGGTGGGCGGGAACGGCGTCTCGTTCGCGCACGCGGACGAAATCCTCTCGATCGATCTCGACCGCCGGTACGGGGCCGGAGAATCTTTTGCCGTGAAGGTTTCATACGGCGGGCACCCGCGTCCCTTCAACCGAAACGGGCTCCTCTGGAGGACGCGCGGGAACCAGCCGATCGTCTACACGATGGTCGAGCCGTTCTTCTCCCGCTACTGGTGGCCCTGCAAGGACGTTCCGTGGGACAAGGCGGACTCGGTCCAGGTCGCGATCACCTATCCGGAGGGGCTCGTCGGCATCTCGAACGGCCTCCGGAAGCGGATCGAACAGTCGGAGCCCGGATGGATGCGCGCGACGTGGAAGCACCGGCATCCGATCCCTCCCTATCTCGTCATGATCGCGATCTCGAACTACGAGCTCCTCGCGGACACGTACGATAACGGCGTCGACCCGGCGATTCCCATCGAGCATTGGATCTTCCCGGAGGATCGCGCCGCGGCCGAGATCACGTTCGCGCTCGTCCCGGAAATGTTCGCCCATCTCGAGACGATCTACGGTCCGTATCCGTATCGCGACGAGCGCTTCGGCCACGCGGAGATCCTCGGCGCCGGGGCGATGGAGCACAACACCTGCGTCAGCTTCGGATCGAACCTCATCGTCGGAAACCGAGGGAGCGACGCGGTGATCGTCCACGAGCTCGGGCACCAGTGGTGGGGCGATCTCGTGACGTGCGAGGACTGGGACGACATCTGGCTGAACGAAGGGTTCGCGACCTACACCGAGGCGCTTTGGGCCGAGCATCGAAGCGGTCCCGAGATCCTTCCCGGGTTCATGAGGCGCGAGGAGTACCACGGGTCGCAGTCGGTCTATGTCGATCCGGTCCCCGATCTCGATTCGCTCTTCTCCGCGCGCTTCTACGGCGCAATCTACAACAAGGGCGCGTGGGTCCTTCACATGCTCAGGCGCACGGTCGGCGACGAGGTCTTCTTCGACATTCTCGACCGGCACAAGACCGAATCGCTCGCGCGGGGAGGCTTCGCGAACACCGAGGAGTTTCAAGCGACATGCGAGGCGGTGAGCGGGCTCGATCTCGAGCGTTTCTTCCGCCAGTGGGTCTACCTCTCGGGCTCGCCGAGCTTCCGCTTCCTTCCGTTCGCGAGCGCCTCGGGAGACACGCTCTGGCTCCGCGTCGCCCAGGATCCGGATCAGGACACGTGCTTCGCGGCGGACGTCGATGTCTCGATCGCGCTCGCGGACGGCGGGGTAACGAACATTGCGGTTCCCGTCCGCTCGTTCCTCGACACGTTCGTCGTCGCGGCCGGCGGGCCGATCGCGGGCGTTCGTTTCGATGTTAACAATTGGCTCCTCGACAAAGGGTTCGCGTCGCCGATGGACAGCGCCCTCACGATCGAGGAGAGCGACGACGTGCTTCTCGCATGGGAGATCGTCGATCCCTTCGTGAGCGGCGTCTTCCTCTACAGCGCCCCCTCGGCCGCGGGGCCTTGGGAGCGGATGGTTCCCGCCGAAGCGCGCCTTCCGAAACACGGCTGGTACCGGACGGCGCGGCCGGACAGGGTCCGCTACTACCTCGTCCGCGCGGTCTCCGATTCGCTCCCCGGATACGAGTCGATGCCCTCGAACACCGTGCGCACGTCGAACCCGACCCGCACCGAAACGCTCTTCGACTCGACCGCGACGAACCCCTACCTCCTCGGCGGCGAACCGTACGGGATCCGCTTCAACCTCGCCGAGCCGTCGCGCGTCACGATCCGCGTCTACGACATCAGCGGGCGTCTCGTCCGGACGGTCTTCGACGAACCTCTCTCCGCGGGATACGATCACCGGAAGGAGTGGGACGGAAGAAACAACGAGCGCCGCCTCGTCGCGCCGGGCGTCTACTTCGTCCGATTCGAAACGGAAACCTTCCGCGCGACGCGAAAGGTCGTGGTGTTGCGATAAATCGAAACGACCGCCGAACGGAAGGCCGTCTCTCGCGCGGGGAGGCGGCCTTCTTCTTTCTACTGCAAAGACGATCTTGCGGGATCGGTGGCGCGATGCGAGCGGCGCTACTTCTCCCCCCGCTTTCCGCTCGCCCCGTCGATCGCGACGTCGAGAGCGCCGTCCTTTACCGCGACTCGGATCGTCGACCCCTCGGCGACGTCCCCCGCGATGAGGGCGCGGCCGATCCGGCTCTCGAGCTCATGCTGCAAGTAGCGCTTCAGAGGGCGCGCGCCGTAGACCGGGTCGAAGCCCTTCCTCGCGACGAACGCCCGCGCCTCTTCGGTAAGATCGAGGCGAACGCCGCGGTCGACGAGCCGCTTCCGGAGCTCTTCCGTAAGAAGGTCGACGATCTTCTCGATCTCCTCGATCGTGAGCGGCTTGAAGAGAACGATGTCGTCCACCCGGTTCAGGAACTCGGGGCGGAAGTGGGCGCGCATCTCACGGAAGACCGCCTCGCGCGCAGCATCCTCGATCTCGCCCCGATCGGTTACCCCCTCGAGCAGCCGCGTCGACCCGATGTTCGACGTCATGATGATCACGGTGTTCTTACAATCGACCGTGCGGCCTTGCGCGTCGGTGAGGCGCCCGTCGTCCAGGATCTGGAGAAGAACGTTGAAGACGTCCGCGTGCGCTTTCTCGATCTCGTCGAAGAGGATCACCGCGTAGGGCTTCCGCCGCACCGCCTCGGTGAGCTGGCCGCCTTCTTCGTATCCGATGTATCCCGGCGGCGCGCCGACGAGGCGCGAGACGGTGTGCCGTTCCATGTACTCGCTCATGTCGATGCGCACCATGTTCTCCTCGGTGTCGAAGAGCGCCTCGGCGAGCGTCTTGGCAAGCTCGGTCTTGCCGACGCCGGTCGGCCCGAGGAAGATGAACGAGCCGATCGGGCGGCGGGGATCCTTGATGCCTGAACGAGCGCGGATCACCGCATCCGCGACGAGACGGACCGCTTCGTCCTGGCCGATCACGCGGCGGTGGAGGATCTCGTCGAGGCGAAGGAGCTTCTCCTTCTCCCCCTCGACGAGGCGCGTCACCGGGATCCCGGTCCATCGCGAGACGACGTCCGCGATCTCCTCCGCGGTCACCTCCTCGCGGAGAAGCCTCTCCTCGCCGCCGCCGGCCGCCTTCGATTCTTCTTCCTTGAGACGTCTTTCGAGATCGGGGAGCTTCCCGTGCCGGAGCTCGGCGGCGCGGTTCAGGTCATAGCGCCGCTCGGCATTCTCGACCTCGCGGCGCGCTTGCTCGATCTCCTCGCGGAGCGCGCGGAGCTTCCCGATCGATTCCTTCTCCGCCTGCCAGCGGGCGCGCATCGCGTCCGCTTGCGCTTGGAGATCCGCAAGCTCCTTCTTGAGGGCATCGAGCCGCTCGCGGCTCGCCTTGTCCTTCTCCTTGCGGAGCGCCGCTTCCTCGATCTCGAGCTGCATCACGCGGCGAGTCGTCTCGTCGAGCTCGGCCGGCATCGAGTCGATCTCGGTCCGGATCATCGCGCATGCTTCGTCGACGAGGTCGATCGCCTTGTCGGGAAGAAAACGGTCGGAGATGTAGCGGTTCGAGAGGATAGCGGCCGAGACGAGCGCGTTGTCCTGGATGCGGACTCCGTGGTGGACCTCGAAGCGTTCCTTGAGGCCTCGAAGAATCGAGATCGTGTCCTCGACCGACGGCGCGTCGATGAGAACCGGTTGGAAACGCCGTTCGAGCGCCGCGTCCTTCTCGAGGTGCTTCCGGTGCTCGTCCAAGGTGGTCGCGCCGATGCAGTGGAGCTCGCCGCGCGCGAGCATCGGCTTCAGCATGTTCCCGGCGTCGGTCGATCCCTCGGTCCTTCCTGCGCCGACGATGTTGTGGATCTCGTCGATGAAGAGGAGGATCCTGCCGTCGCTCTTCTTGATCTCGGCGAGAACCGCCTTCAGGCGCTCCTCGAACTCGCCCCGGTACTTAGCGCCGGCGAGAAGCGCCCCCATGTCGAGCGAGAAGATGCTCCGGTCCTTGAGCCATTCGGGGACGTCGCCGCGGACGATCCGCTGCGCGAGACCCTCCACGATCGCCGTCTTCCCGACGCCCGGCTCCCCGATCAGCACCGGGTTGTTCTTCGTCTTGCGGGAGAGGATGCGGACGACGCGGCGGATCTCGGCGTCGCGCCCGATCACCGGGTCAAGCTTCCCCGCGCGGGCGAGCGCGACGAGATCGACGCCGTACTTGGCGAGCGCCTCGTAGGACGACTCGGGGGTCGGGCTCGTGACGCGCTGGTTGCCGCGCACCTTCGTGAGGGCGGCGAGGAAGGAGTCTCGCGTCACACCGTGCCGCGCGAGGATCGTCCCCGCCGGCGAGGCGCTCCCCTCGGCGACGAGAGCGAGAACGAGATGTTCAACTGAGAGATATTCATCCTTCAGGCGCTCGGCTTCCTCTTCTGCCTTGAGGAGAAGTTTCTGTAGGCGCTGCGTGACATAGATCTTCCCCGTTTCCGCGCCGGGCCCGGAGACTCGGGGGCGCCGGGCGAGCTCCCGCTCGACCTCGGCCTTCACCGCCTCGGGGGCGACCTCCATCCGCTCGAGGATGCGCGGGAAGAGCCCCCCCTCCTGGTCGAGGAGGGCGAGCAAGAGGTGCTCTCCGTCCGTCTCCTGGTGGCCGCGCTCGACCGCCCTCGCCTGGGCCGCCTGGAGAGCCTCGTGAGATTTCTCGGTCAGCCTGTTCGGGTCCATCGTGTGCCTCCATGTGCGTCACGGAGAACATACGGGCCGAACGCGCCTCGCGCAAGGGGAGCGGCGCGACTCCAAGTTGAAGTCAGCCAAGCAGTTGCGCCCGCGCGCCCGCGGGGAGGTCCCGAACGAACGGAACTTCACGATCCATCTGCTTACGCCAGAACACAGAGGTGGAAGACGAATAGTGAAGATAGGTTCTCGACTCTAAACCAGAGAAACTGGATTGGGAAGAGAACTGGCGGAGAAGCAAGTTCCGAGAATTCGCAACGTCCCCAACCGCCGCGGAAAACCTGTAATACGAGGACACGAGTCAGCGAATCCGCATGATCCTCCGGATCTCTTCCCCGGGACCGGAACCGATGCGCACGAAATACGCTCCGGGAGGAACAGCGCGCCCGCTCTCGTCCTCGCCGTCCCAGGTCGATACGCCCGCCGGCCCCGAAGCCTCGAGGGTTCGAACGACCCTCCCTCGGATGTCGTAGACGAGGATCGGACGGCGCGCGATTTCGGGCAGCGAGTAGCGAAGGCTGACCTCACCCGTGAACGGGTTCGGGAACGCGCGAAGCCGGGAAAGCCCACCCGGCCGATCGTTCCCTTCGGCCACCCCGGTGGCGAAATCGCATCCCTGCTCGTAGACCCCGATTGGGTAGCCGCCGGTTTGCGCCGGCAGACAGGGAGAGGCCGCGTCGAGAGAGTAATCGCCCGAGACGGTCGGAGCGTTCGAACAGTCGGCGGGATCGCAAAAGAGCGGATCCTCGCAGATCGATTCGATGAGACAGACCCCGCTCCATCCCGTGAAGTCTGAAGTGTCGACGTCAGAGAACTCCAGAACGAAGCCCGGCCACGGCTCGGCGTAGATCTCGGCGGCAGACGGGGCGCAGTTCCCCCAAACGATCGACCGGCGGCCTCGATGGGGAACGTCGTAGTACTCGCCGCCGTGGATCCCTCCTCCTTCCACGAACGCCCGGTTTCCCGTGACGGTCGTGTGCCGGAACTCCAGGTGCACCCCCTCGTCGCCGCCCCCCGCGATCCCCCCTCCTCCGTAGGTGGCGAGGTTTCCGCTCACGAGACAGCTGTCCAGGTCGATCGACCCAGAGACTCCGTAGCAGCAGATCCCGCCTCCGCCCCCGCCCGTGTTCGACGCGAGGATCGAGCGCCGGATCTCGCCCCGTCCCATCCAGACGCAGATCCCTCCTCCTTCTTGAGCGGCCGTGTTGTCGCGAACGAGGCAGTCTTCGATCCGCACGAACGCGTCCCACGAGCAGATGCCTCCGCCGTTCGTGTTCGACGAGTTCTCCACGATCCGGCAATTTCGGATCACGGCCCTGGCCTCGACGAGAATCCCCCCTCCTCCGTACGCGCTCCCCCCTCGAATCGTCAGGCCTTCCACCGTCGGCTCGTATCCCTCGCCGTCGATGAAGATCCCGCGGCCGGACCCCTCGCAGTCGATCACGGTTTCCTCGGGGCCGGACACGGACCGGAGAACGATCGCTTTTCCCCCGAAGACAAGACCCCGGTTGCCGGGACCCGTGAAGATCCCGTCGTGGACGAGCACCGTGTCGCCCGCCGCCGCCGAGTCGATCCCCGCTTGGATCGTCGGGGTGTCGCCGGTGCCGTCTACGAGCACATCCCACGTGCGGCAGAAGGCGTGGGGAGAGAGGAAAAGAGAGAGAACGAACACCGCGGCAAGATCAAAGCGCGGGGATCGTCTCATCGTCTGCATCCTCCGTCGAGCCTGGCTCAAAATTCGGTACCTGATACCCTATTCCCTCATTTCCGAGCTACGGATACCGGTATCGGATACCGGTATCGGATACCTTCTCGCGAATCGCCCCGAAATCGGTATCGCGTCCTCCGAATACACCCGGAGCCGGTCCGAACTCAGCGGAACAGGCTCTTCACCGATCCCCAGCTCGTCGGCTCCGTCGCCGTCACGTCCCCGATCTGGATCCGCGCGAGGACCTCGCCGTTGTTCGTGAAGGCCACCCATGAATAGACCTGGGACCACTCGAAGACCCCGGATTCAGGA
>Ga0194126_10005032_pt1 | contig 19760 bp, 18 predicted proteins | sample TA2KigC150mmetaG_FD_148641 | JGI IMG/M metagenome (GOLD analysis project Ga0194126, IMG submission 148641) | Freshwater microbial communities from Lake Tanganyika, Tanzania - TA2015035 Kigoma Deep Cast 150m | ecosystem: Environmental > Aquatic > Freshwater > Lake | place: Tanzania: Lake... | reverse complement strand
TTTCTCCTACCGCTATCGCCGGGAAAGCGAAGTCTTCGCCCCGCCCGTGTTCGCTTACAGCCGCAAGTATGGCGAACTTTACGTTGTGGGTTACGAAGGGATGATTTACAGAATGGATTTCGCCGGGACCAATTTCGAGTAGCTGCGTTTCCTTCCTTCGGACGCTCGAATCATCACCTCAGTGAAGGTGGGGCGAGGCTGGGCGAGGCTCCACCAGCGTTAACTGAGAGGTTGCGGCTCTCTAGGCTTCTTTCGGCGACGGCGCGTCTTGGCGGACGACCTGGCGGAGAACCTCGGCGAGGTCTTCCAGCCGGTACGGTTTGCTGACGCTGAAGCCGTGCTCGCGGAAGTTCGACATCGCCGGGTCCAGCGCATAACCGCTCGACACGATGGCCTTCACGTCCGGGTCGATCTTCGCGAGTTGCTCCAGCGCTTCGCGCGCGCCCATGGCGCCGGGCACGGTCAGATCCAGAATGACGGCCGCAAACGGGCGTTGGGCCTCCAGCGCTTCGGAATATCTCCGGATGGTTTCGGCGCCGTCTCTGGCTAATTCGACTTCGTATCCGAGCCGGCTCAAAGCCGCCATGACCAGCTCCCGAACCGACGCATCGTCATCCATGACCAGAATTCTGCCCGATCCGGTGGGAGGCTGGAGCAACGCCGGCTTCGGATGCGCGCGGGCATGAGTCGAAACCGGAAGATAAACCTCGAATCGCGTCCCGACCCCCAGCTCGGATTCCACCTGGATGACGCCGCCGTGCTTCTTGATGATCAAATAAGCCGTGGCCAATCCCACCCCGCCCAGCAGCGGCAATCAGCTCGCTCAAGGACGCGGTGCGTTTGAGAAGGTTGCCGCCTTTGGCGAAGGCCAGCAGTTGCTGGGTCAAATCCCGGGCTCGCAAGCAGGCTTTTTCCGCCTGTTCCAGGCGCTCCTGCAGTTCCGGTTCGGCTGGAGCGAACATGCGGGCCAGCGAAACGTTGCCGAGGATTCCGGTCATGATGTTGTTGAAGTCGTGCGCGATGCCGCCGGCGAGCAAGCCGAGGGATTCGATTCGGCTCGCTTTCACCATTTCCACCTCCAGCTTCTGTTTCTCGGTCACGTCTTGAAAAACCAGCACCGCTCCGCTGATTTGTCCGGCGGCGTCGAAAATAGGCGCGGCCCGCGCGGCCACCGCGCGTTCCTCGTCGTCCCGTGCGAGCAGAAGCGCCTCGGTGGGGAGATCGAGAACCTTTCCGGTTTGCAGGACGCGTTCGACCGGGTTCTCGACGTGTTCCCGGGTTTGTTCATCGACCAGAAAGAACACCTCGATGATTTTCCGCCCCAACGCTTTCAACCCCCAGCCGGTTAAGTTCTCCGCGACCTTGTTAATGAGGACGATCCTTCCATCCATGTTGGTGGTAATAACCCCGTCGGCCGTGGATCGGCAGGTACACGATGAACCCTGGTTCCGGGGGCCGGCGGACGCGGCTGAGCGAAGTCTTTCCCGTCGAAACGGGTTCGCCGGTGTCCCGGGCCCGCTCCATGGCCAGGCGGCGCTGCGGGTCTGAAAACGCGTCCCAACCCAGCGGCATGTGGGCGTGCTGACGAATATCCTCGAGATAAAGGATTGGGAAGTACTCGCTCCGTTTCGCTTCGGGCTTGATGCGATAAGCGGGATTCCTCGCGCGCATGGCGGACACGTGCTGGTCTCGATCCGCGTCCGGCACGCGTTGGGCAAAGCCAACCGCCAGGATGCCGGGATAGCTGTCGGCCAGGTTGCGCGCCGCAAAGTATTTCTTCCACTCCTCCTGAATCGCCAGTTTGCTCGTGAGAAACATTCCGCGCACGCCTCGCAAAACTTCCAGATGGAAGTCCAGGTAGAGTTGGGCCGTGTTGAACAGGGCGCTCACCGCGTCATCGAACCGCTTTTGATCGCGGGATTCGACGTGGCTGCGGAGTTGGAAGTAGAGAATTCCGGTTGAAAGCAGAGACACGGCCAGTACGGCATACGCCGATCCGCGCCGGCTCAGATTCTCTCGAATGCTGTGAGCGTCGTTCCGCATGCTCGATTTTTCAGCGGCGGAACCATACGGGCAACGCCCGGAGCAGGAAAGCTCTTTGTTGTCGGCCGACTTGTCCAACCCGCCGCTTTCGTCTTATTATCCCGCGCGCATGAATACGGGCATCACCGCAATCAACGAACAAGTGCAACGGGCGAGCGCCTTCGTCCATCCTCTTTTCAACGAACTGAACAAAATCATCGTCGGGCAGAAATACCTGCTGGAGCGACTGGCGATCGGCCTGCTGGCCAACGGCCATATTCTGCTCGAAGGCGTGCCGGGGTTGGCGAAAACCCTGTCCGTCAAATCGCTGGCGGCGTGCTTGAACGTGAAATTTTCCCGCCTGCAATTCACGCCGGACATGCTGCCGGCGGACGTGATCGGCACGCAGATTTACAATCCGCAATCCGGCAGCTTCACGACGCGCCAGGGCCCGATCTTTGCCAACCTGGTGCTGGCGGACGAAATCAATCGCGCGCCGGCCAAAGTCCAGAGCGCCTTGCTCGAAGCCATGCAGGAAAAACAGGTCACCATTGGCGAACAAACCTTCCATTTGCAGGAGCCTTTCCTGGTCCTGGCCACGCAAAACCCGATCGAACAGGAAGGCACCTATCCGCTGCCCGAAGCCCAGGTCGATCGCTTCATGCTCAAGCTCAAAATCGTTTATCCCTCCCGCGCCGAGGAACGCCAGATTCTGGAATTGATGGCGCGCACCACGAACATTCCCGAAGCGCAACCCGTGGTCGATGCCGAGCAAATTCTCTCCGCCCGCCGCGTGATCAACGACATCTACGTGGACGACAAAGTGAAGGATTACATTGTCGATCTGGTCTGCGCCACGCGCGACCCCGAGCCCTACAAAATCGCGGTGAAAGAATTCATTCAACTGGGCGCCTCCCCGCGCGCGACGATCTCGCTGACGCTCGCCGCCAAAGCGTTCGCCTTCCTGCGCGGCCGCGGCTACGTGACGCCGCAAGACGTCAAGAGCATCGGCATGGACGTGCTCCGGCACCGCGTCACGATCACCTACGAAGCCGAAGCCGAGGACAAGACAAGCGAGACCGTCATCCAGAAGATCTTCGATGAACTGCCCGTCCCGTGATGCGGATTTCAAATATCAAATTTGAGATTTGAGATTGGCTGCATGATTCCCCAGATTCCAAATCGAATTCAGAGACAGCACGAGGAACGCCGTTGGACGTCTGAGAAATGGTTTTGGGTTGCCCCTCTGCTTGCGCTGTGTTTGCTATTGATTGCTTCGCTTCCCAGATGGCTTGAACCTTCTTCTCGCGGGAAGTCCGTCCGCGAATGGTTCGAGGAGGCGCTTAATGACACAACTCCACGGACGGACATCATCCAAGCCTTCGCCCAGATGGAGGGCCGGACGGTGCCTTTCTTGATTCGTCGTCTGAATCCACATCCATCAGGCCTCGACAAGGCTCGGCAGCTAGCGCTGAATTTGCTTCCCAAACGCCTCGACAGAATCTTGGGCAGCCCACGGCCTGAATCCTACTACTCCTGGCGGTGTATGACTGCGTTGGAAATGCTTGGATACGTCGGAACGACGCAGCGGCTAAACTTGGATTCCAGGCAGCCGACTCGAAAGCCTTCGGTGGCCAAGGCTGTGCCACGCATTCGCGCTTTGTTGAGCGATGACAGTCCTTCCATCCGCAGCCAGGCGGCCCAGGCGTTGTGGTTCATCGGCCCGCCCGCAGCGCCTGCCATCCCTGAGCTTATTCGGCTTGCTGCGGATGCCAACGAAAAGGCGAGCACTCCAGCCGTCCAGGCATTTGGATTAATCGGGCCGGCGGCGAGCAATGCCGTCGAGCTTTTGTCGCAAATCGCTCGGAGTGATCGACGGGACCGTCTTGGAGCCATCCAGTCTCTGGGATTGATTGGTCAAGCGGCACGTTCAGCAACTCCGGCTTTGGTTTCACTTCTGAACGACGAGGACGACCAAATCCGGGTTGCTGCCGCACGGGCATTGGCACACTGCGGTGAGACTCCGGATGCGGCGACTCCCACTCTGGCGGCCATGCTCCAACACACAAACGAATGGTGGCGAATCGTCGCGACCTTGGCCCTTTGGAACAGGAATCCGAACGATGCGGGATTGACCGAAGCACTGGGGAAAGCTCTGCATTCTACGAATAGAGGTCCGCTCGCCTATTCCTTGGCGTACCTAGGAACCAATGCCGCACCGTTCCTCCCTCAACTCAAAGAACTGGCTGATGATCCAGACCCACATATCCGGCGTTTTAGCCGAATCGCGCTACGCAGGATTCAGACTTCCAAGCCATGATCCCTCGCGAGATATTGAAAAAAATCCGCCAGATCGAACTTCGGTCGATTCGCCTCGTGAACGAAACGCTGGCCGGTCAGTACCACAGCGTCTTCAAAGGCCAGGGCATGAATTTCGACGAAGTGCGCGAATACCAGCCCGGCGACGAAGTGCGGTTCATCGATTGGAACGTCACCGCCCGGATGAACCATCCGTTCATCAAGAAATTCGTCGAGGAACGGGAATTGACGGTCATGCTCGTCGTGGACATGAGCGCGTCCGGGTTGTTCGGTTCGCGGGACCAATCCAAGCGCGAACTCGCCGCCGAGATCGCCTCCGTGCTCGCGTTCTCCGCCATCCGCAACAACGACAAGGTCGGCCTGATTTTGTTCACCGAGGGCGTGGAGAAGTTCATTCCGCCCCGCAAAGGCCGGCGGCACGTGTTGCGCGTGATCCGGGAAATTCTATTTTATGAGCCGCGGCGCAAGGGCACAGACCTTAACACCGCGCTGGAGTTTCTCATGCGCGTCACGCGGCATCGGGCGATTGTGGTGGTCCTCTCGGATTTTCTCGGCCAGACGCATCCCACGCGGGCGGAGATGGCCGCTCACCTGCGCCGCCGCGTCATTCTTTCCGAGACGCTCGCCCAGACCTCGTTCACCACTCTGCGGCAGGCCAACCGCCGCCATGATGTCGTGGCCGTTCAGATCGTGGACCGTTTCGAGCAGGAATTGCCCGCGCTCGGTTATCTGGTCTTGAAGGACGCGGAAACGGGCGAAGTCGTGGAGATCAACACCGGCGACGAACGAAAGCGCAAGGCGTTTCAGGAGCGCCAGGTCAAAGCGCAGAACGAGCTGCGCCGGTTGCTCCTCTCGGCGAGGATTGATTCCATTCAGCTTCGCACCAATGAAACTTACACGGCGGCGCTGGGCCGATTCTTTGAGACGCGGGAAAGGCGGCGCAGGCATGGGTGATTTCATAAAGACGAACTCCAGCGCCTTCGTCGTTCCGCCGGGCTCAGACGCGAATACCAATGACATTCGCGGCATCAAGGCGCCGGTCGAGATCCTGAATGCCTGGGCCTGGCTCTGGTGGCTGGCCGGCGCGTTGGCGCTGGCGGCGCTGTGCGCGTGGCTTTGGCGGCGCTGGCGGCGGAAGAGGCGCGAACCGGCGCCTGTCGCCGTCATTCCGCCTCACGAACGCGCGCTGGAAAAATTGCGGGAAGCACTCGGCTTGATGAGACAGCCGCGTCCATTTTGCACCGCTGTGTCCGATGCCGTGCGTGTTTATTTGGAAGAACGCTTCGAGTTCCGAGCGCCGGAGCGCACGACCGAGGAATTCCTGGACGAACTTCAAACCAGCGCGCTGCTGTCCTTTGACCAAAAACAAACGCTCGGCGAATTTCTCATGCGCTGCGATCTGGTGAAGTTCGCGCGTTATGAACCAGGCGAACCGGAGTTGCGCCAGCTCTACGACGCCGCGGTCCGGCTCATCGAAGAAACCCAACCCCCGCCACCCGTCGCGGAGACCGGCGCCACGGCGACGGTGAAACCGAACGTTTCCTCCTGACCATGAGCTCTGTTGGTGAAGCTGAATCGGGGTGTCGGAGTGCCGGAGTGCCGGAGTGCCGTAGCGCAGATTTTCAATCTGCCGTATCGCAGGATTGCATCCTGCGGGGCGCCGACCAAACCTGCTCCTTACACGAATCCGTGGACGGCGGTCGCCAATCTCAAGGGGATTGCGTCCTCCAGCCCAGGGTTGCGAGGAACGAGCTACTCTGGGTAAAGCGAACGAGAAGGAACCAACCCCAAAGGGGTTGCGCCTCTCCGATCGGCCAAAGACGCAACCCCGTTGGGGTTGATCCCGTGTTCCCCCTTATTGCCCAGGGTAGCCGGGTAGCTCGTTCCTCGCAGCCCTGGGCTTTGCGTCGGAATCCCGTTGGGATTCTAAACGGAAGAATTGCGTGTAAGGAGCAGGACCAAACCGTGCCCGCCAGCATTTCTCAGCGCACCGCCGATTGCAAATCGGCGATACGGCAGACTGCAAGTCTGCGCTACGAGGGCCGCCGGCGGCGGCAACTTGTGGAAAGATTGCTTCTCATGGCCGTTGCGGTGCTCATTCCGCAGAGCGACGCCGCGGAACAGAAATCCACCGATCGTCGGCCGGGTTTGCGAGTATCTTTCGAGAGCCTGGAGGGAAGCGATCCCCGCGCGCGAGACGTCGCCACCTTGCCGAACCTCTGTCTTTACGTTCCTGCCGAGTCGGCACCGGCCTCCTTCATCCCGCCCGGTCGATTCACCGCCAACTGGCGCGGGTTCGTTTCGGTCGATCTCCGTTCGGATTATCGGTTCCAGGCGGAACTGAACGGGGAATTCAAAATGGAGGTCAACGGCGTTGTGGTGCTGGAAACCACGGGCGCCGGAGCGGCGTCATCGCCCGGCAAATTCATCCGGCTGAACAAGGGCACCAATTGGTTGACAGCCACCTTTCGAAGCCCGCCGAGCGGCGACGCCTTCCTGCGCGTGGACTGGACCCCGAAAGGCGGATTGCCTGGTCCCATTCCGCTCAATGCGCTCTCGCATCAACGCGACGAGGAATTGGAGCGAGGCGAGCGCCTGCGCCTGGGCCGGGCGCTCTTCATCGAACATCGTTGCGGCAAATGTCACACGGGCAAGCCGGTGGAAGGGAATCCCGAACTGGCCCTGGACGCGCCTGCGTTTGAAGGCATCGGCAGCCGCCGAAACATCCGTTGGATGGCGCAGTGGATTCTCGATCCCAAGAGCCAGCGGGCTTCGGCGCAAATGCCGAAACTGTTTCACGGCCCAGACGCCCTGAAAGATGCGGAGGCCGCGGCAGTTTTCCTGGCTTCCCTGAAAACCGGAGGCAACGCCTCCACGCCTCCCGATGTCTCCGGCGAACAAATCGAAGCCGGAAAGCAACTCTTCGACCATCTGCATTGCGCCGCTTGCCACAACGATCCGGGCGAAACGGCAGCCAGCGCCGAGCGAATTTCGCTCAAACACGTGCTGCAAAAATTTCCGGCGGGCCAACTCGCGCACTTCCTCAAAGATCCCGCCGCGCACTACGCGTGGAGCCGCATGCCGAATTTCAAACTCGACGACGATGAAACGCGCAAGCTGGCGGCTTTCCTGACGGACCGAGCCGATCAATCTCAACCGAACGACTCGGCTTCTGATCCCGCCACCGTCGAGCGGGGCAAGACGCTCGTTCAGACTGCCGGGTGTTTGAATTGCCACAACTTGCAATTGGAAAACCAATTTGCCGCAAAGCCCCTGGCCGACCTGCCGGCCTCACGCTGGAGTCAGGGTTGCCTGGCGAGCGCGCCGCTGGAGAAGTCCAGGGCGCCCTTCTTCGCCTTCACCGCCCGCGAGCGGGAAGCGTTGCAGGATTTTGCCGCCGGCGATCGAGCCGCGCTCGCGCGCTTCGTGCCGTCGGAATTCGCCGCGCGCCAGATCAGCGGACTGAAGTGCCAGGAATGCCACGGCAAATTCGACGGCTTTCCGCCGGTCGAGATTCTCGGCGGCAAGCTGAAGCCGGAATGGACTGCGGCCTTTCTCGCGGGCAAGGTTTCCTACAAGCCGCGTCCGTGGATTTCCGGGCGCATGCCCGCGTTCCCGGCCCACGCGGAAGCCCTGGCGCATGGACTGGCGATGCTGCATGGTTACCCGCCGAAAACTTTGCCCGAGCCGCCCCTGGATGCGGAAGCGGCGAAGATCGGACAGAAGCTGGTCTCGGCGGACGGCGGATTCTCTTGCATCGCGTGCCACGCCGTGGGCAAGGTCGGCGCGAACCTGGTGTTTGACAGCGCGGGGATCAATCTGGCTTACGCGGCGGACCGATTGCAGCGGTCCTATTTCACCCGCTGGCTTTTCAATCCGCTTTCGATTGATCCCAGTTCCAAAATGCCGGTCTATTTCGATGAAATGGGCAAAAGTCCCTTGACGGATGTCTTCGACGGCGACGGCGCGAAGCAGATCGACGCGATCTGGCAATATCTCCGCCTGGGCGATAAGATGCCGCCGCCGCCCGGCACTGAGCCGGCGCCGTGAGAGAGAAGTGAACCGGCTTCAGTATTCCTGAGCCACAAATCTGACAAAGCATTATGACAAAACCCAATTGGCCGTTCTCGGTAACCTTTTTCACTTTGACCAGGTTGCTGCTGGTTTGCTTTACATGGACGCTCCTTTTGCCAGGCCAAGCCCTCGCCGATGAACCGAACCAGCTCACCGAGGCTGAGAAAAAGGCCGGGTGGAAACTCCTCTTCGACGGCAAGACCACCCAAGGCTGGCGGAGTTTCAAGAAGCAAACCTTCCCGCAACAGGGATGGATCGTCGAGGACGGCTGGCTCAAGAAAGTCGCCAACGTGCGTCCTGGCGACATCATCAGTCAGGAGCAATTCACGGATTTCGAGTTGGAATGGGAATGGCGCCTGGCGCCGAAGGCGAACAACGGGCTGAAATATTTCATCACGGAAGAACGCTCCTCCCCCGTCGGCCACGAATACCAGATGTGGGACGACCTCGAACGGCCCATCAACAAGAGCAGCACGGCGGGGTTTTACGCCGTGTTGCCGCCGCTGGATAAGAAATCCAGAAAACCCGCCGGGGAAATCAATCGCTCACGCATTTTGGTCCAGGGCAATCACGTCGAACACTGGCTCAATGGCGAGAAAGTTTTGGAATACGAGCTCGGAAGCGAAGCAGTCATGGCCGGCGTAGCCACGAGCAAGTTCAAGAATGTCTCCGGCTTCGGCACCAAGATCAAAGGCCACATTCTCCTGACCGATCACCGCGATGAAGCGTGGTATCGCAATATCAAGATCCGCGAACTGCCGGCCCGATGAACCGTCCGAGAGCCAGCTTGATCCGCAGGGCCCATTGACAAAGTAGCGCAGAATTGAATTCTGCTGTATCGCGGATTTGGAATCCGCAGGGTTTCGGCGCGTTGGTGCGCTTGGATCCGCCGACGCCCTGCCGATGCAATTCGGCGATACGGCAGATTGAAAATCTGCGCTACTTTGTCAGCAGCCCAGAAAGGAAACCATGTTGATCGTCCATGTCGATGTGCGCGTGAAACCCGATCAGGTCGCGGCCTTCAAAGCGGCGACGCTGGAGAACGCGCGCCACAGCGTCCAGGAACCCGGCATCGCGCGCTTCGACGTGATCCAACGGCAGGATGACCCGGCGCGTTTCGTTCTGGTCGAGGTTTATCGAACCGATGACGCGCCGGCGAAACACAAGGAGACGGCGCATTACGCGAAATGGCGCGATACCGTCGCGCCGATGATGGCTGAACCAAGAACCAGCGTGAAATTCATCAACGTCTTTCCGGATGACAGCGCCTGGTAAGCAGATCAATCTCAGATGCAATTTGAATTCGGCACGGCGGCGCGGATTATTTTTGGTCCGGGAGCTTCCCGGGATGTCGGATCGCTCGCGAAGAACCTGGGCCGGCGCGCGCTCGTGGTGGTCGGCCGCTCGTTGGAGCGTTCTCACCGATTCATCGAGGCCTTGGAATCAAGCCGGATCGATTGCGCCGCCTTCCATGTCCCGCACGAGCCGACAACGAACCTGGTTTCCGCCGGCACCCAGATGGCGAAGGCCGCACAGTGCGACGTCGTGATCGCCGTCGGCGGCGGGAGCGTGCTGGATGCCGCCAAGGCGATCGCGGCCATCGCGAGCCATGGCGGCGAAGTGACCGATTACCTGGAGGTCGTCGGCCAAGGCAAGAGCTTGAATCAACCTGCCCTTCCCTGGATCGCGGTGCCGACGACCGCGGGCACGGGCGCCGAGGTGACGCGCAACGCCGTGCTGGCTTCGCCGGAGCACCGCATGAAAGCGAGCTTGCGCAGCCCAGGGTTGGTCGCGCGAGTGGCCCTCGTGGATCCCGAACTCACGCATGATCTCCCGCCGGCGTTGACCGCCAGCACTGGTCTGGACGCCCTCACGCAGTTGATCGAGCCGTACGTTTCGCACCGGGCCAACCCTATCACCGATGGTTTCTGTGTCGAAGGCTTGCGGCGTTGCGCCGGTTCGTTGCGCCGCGTCTTTGACAACGGGCGCGATGCACGCGCGAGAGAGGAGATGTCGCTCGCCAGCCTGTTGAGCGGGCTGGCTTTGGCCAATGCGGGCCTGGGTGCGGTTCATGGTTTTGCGGCGGCGATTGGAGGCATGTTTCCCGCGCCACACGGGGCCGTTTGCGCCGCGCTGTTGCCGCGCGTCATGGAGATGAACGTGCGGGCTTTGCGCGAGCGCGATCCGCAGAGTCCCTCGCTTCGGCGTTTTGGCGAAGTCGCCAGGCTGTTGACGGGGAATCCGGCGGCTGAACCAGCCGACGGGGTCGATTGGATTCGGGCGCTCTGCTCGGCGCTCCAGATACCTTCGCTGCGCGCCTACGGAATCGCGCCGGAGCATTTCCCCGAATTGACCGAGAAGACCGCCAAAGCCAGCAGCACGAAGAACAATCCCATCGTGCTTCACGTGGCTGAACTTCGGGAAATCCTGGCGGCCGCTATTTGACGTTGAGTTGATTCCGCGTCCGCGCCCGCCTCACGGGTGGCTTCACTCTCCTCGAACTCCTCGTCGTGATCGCCATCATCGCGATCCTCGCCGGCATGCTGCTGCCCGCGCTGGCCAAGGCGAAAACCAAGGCGCAAGGCATCTCCTGCATGAGCAACACCAAACAGCTCATGCTTGCCGTGCAACTTTACACGACGGAAAACAACGAGCATTACCCGATGAATACCCATGGCGGCGAAGCAGAATCGGGTCGCAAGATCAGCCAGAGCGCCGGGTACTATCCGTGGGTCATGGGTTGACTGGATTGGGGCCTCAGCGCGCACAACACGAACACGCTCTTCGTGGCCGACCCGGACTACGCCGTTCTGGCGAATTACTCCGCGCGCTCGGCCAAGATTTACAAGTGTCCCGCTGACAATTTCGTTCACCCGACGCAACGCCAGCGCGGCTTCAGGGAACGCGTCCGCAGCGTCTCCATGAACGGCGCGGTGGGGTTTGGCAACAAGGTCGCGACCGACGGCCTGCTCAATTGCGAGAAGGTTTTCGTCAAGACTTCCGACGTCATTAACCCGGCGCCGGCCAATCTCTGGGTGTTCGTGGACGAGCATCCGGACAGCATCAACGACGGCGCATTTTTCAACGCGCAGAACAGTTCCGAGTGGATCGACCTGCCGGGCAATTACCACAACAACGCGTGCGGCTTCGCGTTCGCGGACGGCCATTCCGAAATTCACAAATGGAAGAGCAGCGTCACGCGGTTTCCGATCAAGCTGGTTGACTTCTCCCGCACCGCCGTCTCCCGGACGGACGTGGACTACCGATGGATCGTGGACCGGACTTCCGCGCCGCGATAATAGCGATTGAGGTAAGGAGAACAGATTCTTGCCGCCGAGCGCTTACTGCTTGGTCCGCGGGATGGACGACAAAGCTCGTAGACCGGAGAACCGTAGCTATACAGATTTTCAATCTGCGGTATCGCCGATTTTCAATCGGCAGGGCGCCGGCAAGTCCCAGCGTGCTCGGACTGGGAGACGCCCCGCAGAATACAATTCTGCGCTACGGCAGAGTGCAACTCTGCGCTACGAGCTTTGTCGTCCATCCCGCGGACCAAGCAGTAATCTTCGGTGCGAAAAACCGCTTCGATCAGTTCGTGGCACGACGCCCCGGGCGCCGCCGGCAATTCATCGGAACGCAGCCAGTTGGCTGGAGCACGCCGGCGGAGCGGAACGGCTCCCAGGCTGATGGCCGCGATGCCGTGTTCCTCGTAAGAGTCCGTCCATTGAAATCTCATAATAACGGCTCTGAGGCATCAGACAGATTCGCTCGTCACCCTTTCTCCAACTTTTCCGCCGTTCCCCAGGCCGATCACTGCGCAATTGCGGCCGTGGGGCTGACGAACTCAATTCCCGCCCCGGCCGTGTGTGGATTCGTTGAGCCGAGGGTTCTCGCACGGACGATCGCTGGCATGTTGAAGGGACCCGGGTTGCCTCCAAACCTTATGCGCAACACCGCGTCGGTCCCCTCCGCCGAAATCACCACTGGCAGAGCGCTGACGTCTCGGAAGTGCAAAGGCAGGACTAATTCCACTCGCACTGCTTCACGCGCGATGGATTTGTCTCGCCGAGTTTGAACGCGCAATTCGACCTCGGTGTTCGGTTTTGCCAGCAGGGATCGCCGGTCGATTTCAAGACTCATCAACGCCTCCATGATGACCGCGATGATCTGGTCGTTTTGTTCTCCGGAACTGTAGCTGACGATGTGCTCGCTCCCGTCGCGATCTTTGACGGCCCCTGAAACCATGACGGCGGAACGGCTCGTGCGGCCAATCTCCATCCAGGGGGGCAAGGTCAGCGGATATTCGATCTCATTCGCTTCGGGCGGCACCGTGATCGCCGGTCCATGCACGCCTTGCAAGTGCCGCACTTGCCGATCGGCTAACCGCACCGACAGCGGTCCGGCGAAACCATTCCGATCCAAAATGTAATTCCGTCGATACACGGATCCACGAATTCCGTAGGCGAACAAGTACTCGCCTCGGATTCTGAAAGGCGTTGGCATCGCAACCGCGAGCAATACGTTGTCTAAAGATGGCTGCCCGCGCGGCACGGCGAACTTCGCGATCCGTTCCACAGTGTTTCCATTGATCTTCGCCGCGCCGCGAATCCGAACGTGCGTGGCGCCGATCCTCGTCTCCGGCGCCGCCGTGAAATTCAGTTCCGTCTTTGGCTGCTTCTCGGCGATTTTGAGCCCCTTCACGCTGACGCCCGCAGGCAGGCCTTCCACGGAAAGCTCAACTTCACTCGCAAAGCTTCCAATGCGCTCGGCGTCGATTCGAAGCTGAGCCGGTTTTGGCTGCGGTCGATTCTTTTTTTGTTCCTCGCTCAGGCCGGCGATTTCGCGCAGGACGGTCACGGCATCCGTCGCCAATTTGAGCTGGAAGTCCGGTTCCGGTTGGGGGCCCGCTCGAAGCCGATAGCTAAACTTAGGTCCGCCGCGCGACGCGAACCGTTCCTTGACGCCCAAGATGTAGGTCCCATCCGCAGGCGCTTTAAACGTCAGGCGCGAATCGGTCTGGTCGCCGCCGAGATCGTCGTTTTGGGCAAGCGGCTTGCCGGAAGTATCGAGGATGGTCAGGACGGAGTCGAGCGGGCTGCCCAGGCGACTGGCTCGGAGATCGAATTCGTAAGATTGGTCCTTCGCGAGGCGAACGGGCCAGAATTCGCTCTCGTTCGGACATTCAACACGGCCGTTCAACACGACCGGCAGAACGATGGAGTCCTGCTTGGAAGCGTCCGCGAGCGAGCCCGCCGCGGCAACGCTCTCCGGCCAATCATCCACCTCAAGCACGATCGGGTTCGTGCACGAGTCACCTAACTTCAATTGCGTGACGAAAGGACTTGCTGCCTCAGCCGGAAGATCGAGCGTTGCTTGCGAAGAAGGCAAGGCGGCTCCGAGCAAGTGCATTCGCAACTTAGCGCCCCGGCGGCCCCCCAACGGGAAGATCGCCTGGACAAAAGGTCTGTCCGTCAGCGTCAATCGATACACATAATGCTGCAGCCCGCCGAAGCTGATGTCGTGGATTCGGACTTCATACGTCCCGTCGGCAGGAGCCGTGAATGAGAGCTGCGGGTCTGTTCCGGAAGCCGCGACCGCCTCGGCCAGATGGCGTCCTTTGGAATCCCGTACTTCCACTCTCGGCTCCAAGGGCGAGCCCAATCGCCTGGCCCAGGCGTCGAGGGTGATTTCTTGTCCGGCGCGAGCCGTGAACGTCCAGACATCGACGTCTTCGCGGGGAAAAATCCGTCCGTTAATTGTCACAGGCAACTGAACTTCGGTCCGGATCGGGTTGCCGTCGATTTCCTGTTCAATCACCTCGGACAACTCGCCGATCACGAAGGGCCGCGCCGAAGTCGCGCCTTGCGAGGTCCAAACGCGCCAGTAGCGCACGCCCGGTTCGGCCTCGGCCGCAATTCGCACCTCACCCGCGTGGTCCTTTGGATAATCTTCAACATTCTGCGAAGCGGGCAGCGGAATGATCGGCCCTTCGAACCAGACGGTGTTCGTTTGGCGAATCGTGCCTGCGGCCGAAACTCCCGGACCCAGCATCTCGAACGACGCTTCGCCATGCAGGTAATGGCCTCCCACTTTGAATGGAACGTCTGTGCCTCGCTGCCCGCCGGCGGGAAAAATGTAAGAGACGGAAGGTTCTTCGGCGGAATTGCAGAGCGCGAACGACATTACAGATGCCAAGCACCGACCAAAGAGGATACGGCTACGGGAAAAGAGCCTCACACCAACTCTCGAATGATTCGCCCGCCACTCGAAAGCGCGATCGGCCTTCCCTCGGGGGTTCGCAGTTCGGCTTTCGGATCGATACCCAGCAAGTGATACAGCGTGGCCGCCAGATCCTCGGGGCCGTACGGATTGTCCGCCGGCTCCTGTGCCCAGGCATCGCTTGTCCCGACGGCTCGCCCGCCCTGGATGCCGCCTCCGCCGATCGCCAACGTAAAGCATTTGCTCCAGTGATCTCGGCCCGCGTCCTTGTTGATGCGCGGCGTGCGGCCAAATTCGCCGCTGAGGATGACCAGCGTCGAGTCGAGCCGGCCGCGGTCCGCGAGGTCGCGGAACAGCGTGGCGATCGCCGCGTCGAACTTCGGGAGCAACTGGCTCTTCAGGATCGTGAAGTTGTCGTAGTGCGTGTCCCAATTCGAGTGATCGACCATCACGCATCGCACGCCGGCCTCGACGAGTCTTCGCGCCATGAGACAGCTTTGGCCCAGCGTGTGCCGTCCGTATTCATCGCGGAGTTTTTCCGGCTCCTGCGCGATGTCGAATGCCTTCTTCGCCTCCGGCGAAGTCATCAGGTCGAATGCTTTTTGACTGAAGACACTCACGCTGCGGGCCGCGCTGTTTGCTTTGACTTCAGCCCTTCGTTGGTAGCGATCGACCTGTCCCAGCAGCTCCCGTCGAGCCGCAAGCCGTGAGGCCTCCAGCGCCATCGGCGGCGCGAGGTCGGGCACGGAGAAACTCGGCGCGCCCGGATCGGATTCGATCACAAACGGCACGGCCGACGGCCCGAGAAAGGCCGAGCCCGCGCTGGCGTGCAGAATGGGCAAACACACATACGGTGGGACCGAGCTGCGCGCACCCAGTTTGTGGCCAATGACCGAGCCGAAGGAGGGATACTGGTTGTTGGGCTTCAGGTTGGGATTGAATCCGGCGATGGGGTGATAACCCGTGAGCATGTAGTGATCAGCCGGACCGTGATCCGCATTGCGGTGACCGAATGACCGGACGAGTGATAATTTGTCCATCTGCCCGGCGATCTTTGGCAGATGCTCGCTCACGTGGACACCGGGAATGCGCGTTGGGATCGATTTGAATTCGCCGCGGATGTCGGACGGCGCGTCCGGCTTGAGATCGAAGGTGTCGATCGTGCTCATGCCGCCCTTGAGGAAAATCCAGATCACCGAGACGTCCCGCTGCTGGCCGGCGGGACTGGCGGCCCGCGCCTGGCGTTCGAGCAAGGCGGGCAAACTGAGTTCGATTCCGAGCAATCCGACCGCGCCCACCCGCAGGAAGTCACGCCGGTTGATCCCGTTACAGTGTTGAACGTATCGGCTCATAGATTCTAACTTTCAATGATTGAAAACAAATTCAAGCGAGTTGAGGAGGCTCCAGGCCAGGTCTTCGGCCGCGTGCCGCCGATCACGGCCGCGTTCAGCCAGGTACTTCTCAGCGCACTGCCTCTCTTCCGTCGCCGGGAATCTGCTGTAGAAGGTCAGATACAATTCGTCCGCCAGATTCACGTTGTCCGAGCATGAACTGGTGAGGCGCGCAATGGCGCCCTCCTCGTGCGTCAATTTGAAGTGAATCTGTGGTGAATTGAGCAAGTGCAGCACTTGGGCAATGCTGGCCTCGGCATTGCGCTCGCACTCGCACGCGGTCTTGCGCACAGGCCGGCCAAACAACTTCAGAAAATAATGCGACACGTCGCTGTCCCACACCTGGATCGCGCGATAGCCCGCCGGCACGCCAGCGAACTTCTCCCCGATGCCGGTGGTCTGGCACACCGCATCGAGCAGCACTTCCGCCGGCAAGCGCTTGAGCAAAGTCCGCGAATAATTCTGCTCATCCTGCGCGTTCGTGTCGTTCGGTTGCGAGGAGAGTTGATACGTCCGGGACCTCGTAATCGTTCGGATCATTTGTTTGAGATCGAAATCCACTTCGACCACCTGGCGAGCAAGCGCGTCGAGTAATTCCGGATTACTCGGAGGATTGGTGGCGCGCACGTCATCGACCGGCTCGACCAACCCGCGTCCCAGAAAGTGCGCCACCATTCGATTGGCCAGATTCTTCGCAAACCACGGATTATCCGGCGCCGTGAACCACGCCGCAAGGGTGCGGCGCAACTCCGTGTCCGTCTCCGGGTGGGGCCTGGCTGCGCCGAGCGGATGGGGGCGAACCATTTCGCCCGTGCGCGGATTTCGGGCTTCCGCTTTGCCGCTCGCCAGCAGCATCTCTCCAGCAGGCCCTTTCTTTCGATTCACCGGTTGGAAGAACGCTTGCATGCCGTAATAATCGCTCTGGCTCCAGCGGTCGAACGGGTGATGATGGCATTCCGCGCAGGCGATGCGGACGCCGAGAAAGACCTGCGACAGCGTGCTGGCCATTTCGCCGGGCTTGGCGAACAGCCTGTAGAAATTCGCTTGAGGCGTTTCTTCGATGGGTCCCTCCGCCGTGATCAACTCACGGACCATCAGGTCGAATGGCGTGTTCGACGCGAGTCGTTTTCGGATCCAGGAGTAGTAAGCGTAAGCATCCTTGTGTCCGAGCACCTGGCGATCGACGCGCAATACGTCCGCCCATCGCAGCGCCCAGTAATCCGCGTACTCAGGCCGAGCAAGCAACTCATCCACAAGCCGTGCGCGCCGGTCCAGCCGCCGATCCACGAGGAAACGCCGGGCTTCGGCCGGAGTCGGGAGCGTGCCAATGACGTCCAGGTAAACCCGCCGGAGGAATTCGGCGTCATCCGCCAACTCGGACGGGTGGATATTCAATTTCCTCAGCTTGATATCGACGAAACGGTCGATGAAGTTGAATTCCGGAAGTTGTGGAAACGGCGCCGGGCTTTCTTGGCGCGGCACAAGAATCTGGCAGACCGCGACCGCGCTCAGGTAACGAGCCATGATCGCCGCCTGGCCGGGAATGTCGGCCGCAGAGACCCAACCCTCGTCATCGACGCGCGCGACGACTTCGTTGTTAGATTGGAACTGCGCGAGGTGGGTCACGTCCACGCGTCGTCCATCCGAATAGATCGCCGTCACCCGCAGCGGTTGCCGCGCCTGCATGGGTAACACGCGCTCCGTCGGCGTGAGTTCAATCTCTTTGACTCTGGGATCGGAGGCGTGTCCAAACGGCGTGCCGGCCGCGATCCAGTCGCGGACGATCAGGTATTCCGGTGTGCCAGCCCGAATACGCGTGCCGCCGCCATGCGGCATCGCGCCGGAAATCTTCTGCAGGAGTAAACTTTCCTCAGGAGCGGCCGGGAAGACGCGGCGACCCCGGCTCTCCATCGTGAGGGCTTTGTGATCAGCCGCTGGATCATAGCCAAAAACAGAGAGCTTGAATCCGTTCTGTCCTTCGGCTTTGCCGTGGCACGACGAGGAATTGCAGCCGAACCGGTTTAGGAAGGGAGTGATATCGTTCTCGAAGTTGAACGATCGCGGTTCGCGCGCGTGGAGGCTTTGGAGGATCAGCAGTTCGAAGGCAAGCACCAGCGAGGCAAGGCCAGCGATTCGTTTCATGCAAAGCGACGCAGTCTGCGCAGGAAGCGCCCGATTCTGCCCAGACCTTAGCCTTTCGCTGGTCGCTAGCGCAAGGGAAATTCTGAGGGCGGGTTCGAAAAAACCCCCACCGAAGTTCCGGGGACCGAAGTCGCGGAGGTCTGGCACCAGGAAATCAACTGGCCACAGCCGCGTCGGGTCGTGCTCTTGCGGCATACAGTATCTCTATCAGGCGCTGGTGACCAACCTGCCTGCGAGCGTGCCACCGTTGGAAGCCGCTTTCCCGGCGTTGAAACGCCGGGCTATTGTCGGAGAGTCCCTCCGGGACAATGCCATGACAATGCCAATCCATTTTTGCGGCCTGCAAGCATTTCTGGTAACAGTCCTTGGACCATGAACCGGCCTGCCTTTTATCGAGAAGACCTCGCTTACATTCATCATGTCGGCTTTGGGGAACTGGCAACCCGGGCCGCGCCAGAACTGCTGCGGATTCTCAAACGCGCAGGCATTCGCCGGGGGACCCTCGTTGATCTCGGTTGCGGCAGCGGCTTGTGGGCGAAGGCAGCCGAACGGGCTGGATTCGACGTCATTGGCGTGGACTGTTCGCCAGACATGATTCGCCTGGCGAAACGCGTGGCTCCTCGCGCTCGTTATCGTTGCGCCTCGCTTCACGAGTTCGAGCTGCCGCCTTGCGATGCGATCACGATCCTGGGCGAAGGCTTGAATTACCTCGACGGAGAGCAGATCCCGAAAGTCGAGAAGCTCTTCAAGCGCGCGGCTCAAACGCTGCGTCCCGACGGATTCTTCATTTTCGATGTGATGATCCGGGAAGGCCCGGCGATGAACTATCGCGGCTGGCGCGCGGGGAAAGATTGGGCGGCGCTGTTCGAAGCGGCTGAGAACCGCCGGAAACACGTGTTAACGCGGCGAATCACGGCCTTCCGCAAGATCGGCTCGGCGTATCGGCGGTCGGAAGAGACCCACGTCGTGCGGTTGTTTGACCACGAGGAAGTCACGCGGGCATTGCGCGCTTCAGGGTTCTCCGTGCGCGTTTCCCGGCGCTACGGACGCACGCCGCTGGCGCCGCGGCGAATGGCCTTTTTCGCACTCAATGGTTCTGCAAGCCACGGATGATCCTGGATTCGGGTATGAAGCCATCTCCGCCGCGCGACTCCGATCCGCGAGTCGCGCAGCCTCCGGACAAACCACTCCTCATTTTCGACGGCGACTGCGCGTTTTGCTGCCGCTGGCTGTGGGGCCAGCACGTCCAGGAGCCATCCCACATTTTCGTCCGCTGGCTCTTTCTGAGGTTGATGGGCGTGACTTACCTGATCGCCTTCCTCTCGCTGAACGCGCAGCTCGCCGGCCTGATCGGCAGCAACGGAATCATGCCCGCGCAATCGGTCATGCGTGCGGTTGAGGAAAACACCGCTGGCCTGGGGATCGATCGGTTTCGGGTCGCGCCAACGCTGTGCTGGTTGAGCGCCGAGGACAGCTTCCTGCGCGGACTGTGCGTCGCCGGCCTGGCGCTCTCGGCTCTGGTCATGCTGAACATTGCCCCGGCACCGTGCCTGTTCCTGCTCTGGCTCAATTATCTGTCGCTCGCCCAGATCA
>Ga0194126_10005009_pt1 | contig 19804 bp, 16 predicted proteins | sample TA2KigC150mmetaG_FD_148641 | JGI IMG/M metagenome (GOLD analysis project Ga0194126, IMG submission 148641) | Freshwater microbial communities from Lake Tanganyika, Tanzania - TA2015035 Kigoma Deep Cast 150m | ecosystem: Environmental > Aquatic > Freshwater > Lake | place: Tanzania: Lake... | reverse complement strand
ATAGCAGAAAGTGCCAAGGTAAGATAGAAAAAAGGAAATTAGGGCAGGAACAATAGGTAGGAATAAACATTGTCGGGAGAAAATGTCTTATCGTATCTTATCGCAGCTTCCCTTCCGTTACCCCTATAGTGACGCTTGGGTCATACACGACATCGATAGGAGTAGCGCCTGTGAGCCATTCGATTCCATCGGATGGGTCCGGAACAATGCCAACAGCATCAACGACCAGAATATCCAGAAAATCGCCATCCACTGTGGTGAGCTTTGAGGAGGCAAATGAATCGGGAAAACCTAAAGTAGGTGTACCTTCTGTTGAAAACGCAAAATCGAAGGAAAACCTTGTCGGTAATGATGGGATAGTATATGTCTGTTCCAACGTTCGTTGAAATGACCCATCCGTTTCCAGTTGCGCGAAATCCCCTGTCGGCTCTGAAATAATCGTACCTGTTGCTATAAAACCAGCTAAATCTACCGAATCTGAAAAATCTCCATTGGTGATGATAGATGTTGCCATCACCGCCTGACTGATAGCAAACATTGCGAAGCAGATAATGATGACAAAAGTTGATGTTCTCATGTTCCCTCCAAAATAAGTTGGTTTCAATACCCGAAAGTGGATATACTATGGCTTGACCTGTCCCCACAGCGACACTTACTATTCATCCCCTTCATTTATTTCCATTCCCGGTTCGGTAGTTGGCTCAAGGTGCGCTTCAATGAACCGTAACATATCGTTGAGATTGGCAAACGGACTCTCAGCGTCAGATTGTACATGTTTTATCTGTCCTTTCAACACCCTCGGCGCGTCCTGTCTGTACCGCCCCCCAACCCCCTTGACTAAGGGGGAAGGTGCTTTAATAGACTTCTCCGAATTGGAGAAAGCAATTACTTTAGCTGTCCGTTTCCTCGATGATGTGATAGACGTTACACCCTACTTTCATTTAAACGCGAGCGTGCGATGCGTTGACACGACGCCTTCCTGCGGAAGGTTAGTCGAAGCGCTAACACCGCGTGTGCAACCGCTCTCTCCTAGTGAAATAGAGAAATGCCAGAAAGAGGAGCGTAGAATAGGCTTGGGAACAATGGGGTTGGCAGAAGCCCTAATAAGATTAGGCTTGCGCTATGGTAGCAATGAATCCTTAGAGTTTATTGACAAGTTGTATGGCTTTATCGCCAAATCTGCTTATCTTGCGTCGGTAGAGTTAGCCAAAGAAAAAGGGCGATTCCCCGCTTACGACGAGCAGTTCCTTAAATCAGGCTTTATGATGAACATGCCAAAGGAAGTCAGAGATGAAGTATCTAAACATGGCATCCGTAACATGACGATTTTAACTCAAGCGCCAACGGGGTCAATAGCTACGATGGTTGGAACATCTACGGGCATAGAACCTTTCTTTGATTTCCGTTACACTCGCAAAAGCCAGCTCGGCGTAGACTACGAGTATGTCAAAGTTTATGCCGAGTGGAAGGAAGCTCACCCTACAGGCGTGTCTAAGAACGCAGATGACAATGACGAAGCGTTGCCTGACTATTTCGTAACAACGAAAGATATCACCGTAGAGGAACACGTAGCGGTGCAATCCGCTGTCCAGCGTTGGGTTGACGCTTCAATATCAAAAACGGTAAACCTACCTTCAGAAGCTACAAAGGACGACGTTTCAAACGTCTTTAAGAAGCTATATCAGTCTGGCTGCAAAGGCGGGACGGTTTATCGGGGCGGGAGCAGGAAAGAACAAGTGTTGCAAAGGATTGATGATTGTCGATTGTCTGGTGGCGATGCGTCTGGTGCCGATGCGTCTAATCGACGACGCCTTCTACTCAGAACGACGCCTTCTGCAGATGATTGTGGGAAAACACCCCATGGGATTGTCGATTGTCGATTGTTGATTGATGATCGAAAAGATTCAAGCAACAATCAACAATCATCAATCATCAATCAAAAGACAATTATCAATCTAAAATCTAAAATCAAAGACCTTCCATACAAACGTCTGGGCGCTACAGTGTCAATGAAAACGCCATCTGGAACAGCACACATCACAATGAACCACGATTGCGAAGGTCAACCGTTTGAAGTTTTCGTAGAGATAGGAAAAGCTGGAAGCTCGGTAAAGGCAATGGCTGAAGCAATCGGGAGGTTAATCTCTTTGATATTCAGGCTGACTTCGATTTCCCCTATGGAAAGGGCGAAAGAGATCATAGAACAATTGAACGGAATAGGCGGTGCTCATTCTGTTGGTTTCGGTAAGAATAAAGTGCTATCGTTGCCCGATGCTATAAGCAAAGCAATGGCGGAACATTACGGGCTTACGGAGAATCCGCTCAACGGCTATGGAACGGGCGAAGCAGAGAAAGCCTACGTAGGAGAAGCACAAACACCAAGCTATAATGCTGACATTTGCCCTGTCTGTGGTCAAGAATCTTACGTTCTTCAAGAAGGTTGTAATCATTGTCGTGCATGTGGGCATTCCGAGTGTTGACCCCGTTACTCCCTCTAACCCCGTTAGAAATCTTATGCTCTATCGAGAATTGGGAGAAAGAAATATCAGTGGTAGAACATGATACGTGGCTTAGGCATGATAACGGATCCTCTCCTAACGGAACCAGTCATAGTGGAGTCCCAGAGAACGGTCCTTAAGCGGTAGGTCGACGCGAACACCGCCTTGAGCCGAAGACTGCTTGAGCGCAATCTCCACCTCAAGGGCCACGGCAACGCGTCGTCCTGAGTTCTTGGGTTCGTCCAATACTCCTGCCAGGCAATCCATGATATCAGCTAAACAGTAAACCGCACCGTAAGGCGGCACGAACTGAGGTTTGGGCCAGGGCATTTCCACTCGCCGCTTGCCCAAAGGTGTGTCAACCTCCTGCCATAACAAAAAGCCCGATTGGTAGTCGAAGACGATTTCTCCTGCTGTTCCACTTAATCGTACGCCTGGCGCGCCTGTTCTGAAGTGGACGACCAGGCCGTTTTCGGTGACCATCATCCCTTGACCTGTGAACTCGTCGCTACCTCCCTCGCGGCGTGGTGTATCACCTGTGCCCACCACCCAAGAAGCCCGGCTGGAAAGGAAGTAGGACCAGTTCTGGTGCTGTGCTGAAGGTCCACTGGCCTCGATAGATAGGAGTCGCCCGATAGCGCCGCTCTGCACCAATTCTTTAGCGCGAGCGAAAGAGGGATGAGTCGTGGTGATAGCGCCACAGCACAAAGGGACGCCAGCCTCGGCACTGGTCTGTACCATGCGGTCAGCTTCCGCTAAGGTGTGCGCCATCGGTTTCTCCGTCAGGATGCCTTTGGTGCCGTATTTGACCGCCAGGCAGGTGAGGTCTGCCCGGTACTTAGTATTCGTGCAGACAGCAACAATGTCTGGCTTTTCTTGGCGCAACATTTCTTCGGCATCAGTGTAGAGCGCATGGATGCCATAGCGTTCAGAGAACACCTTCAAACGCTTCTTATCCCTCTCTGCCCCAGCGACCAACTCGACCTCAGGTCGGGAAAAGAGCGCTTCGGCATACGATGAAGGCAGCCCCTCCTCGCCTGGGTGCTCATGATGGTAAAACTGGCGGTGGATGTTTAGCGGTGGAGTCGGGCGGTCGATGTCATCAATGTCGAAGCGGTCGGGGATGCGTTGCGCCAGGTCATAGAGCAGACCCATCCACCCTAGTCCGATAACCGCCGCACGGTATTGAGCCATGATATACCTCCTCACCCCGTGAGATAAATGTCTTATAACACCGGTGTTATAGAATATTTATCTCACGGGGTCAAGTTCGTTCACGATTTTAATTTTGAATAGCAGACAAGAATAGGCTTACGGTGATTGCGAAGTTATAGCAACTCTCTCCACATCATAAACTCCATTACTTCTCTTTTTCACTTCTCCTTAAGCTTACGGTTCTGCTCCCCCTCAAAGACAGCCTGTTGTCTTGCAACCTCACCCAAAACCGCTTCGATAGAGTTTAACGGAAATTGCTCATCATTAGCGGTTGATGCGGATTCTTCCTTTTGGCTTTTTTGCTTTTCTGCTTTAAGTTCTGAAATAATCGAACTCAAGGCGTATTTGCTGTAATGGCTGAGTAACCATCCTCTTTTCTCTTCTAAGGTTTTGGGCACCTGCGTTTGATATCTAAAATACATCTCTTCAATCTCTGCTTCGGTAAATTGTTCGCCGCCAAAAGCTTTGATTGTCGTTTCTCGCACATTGACATGCTCCACTACCCGCTCACGCACCCATTGCTCCGAAGAAGGAAACTGCGATAAAGCTTCCGTAAGTCGTTTTTCTTGAATCTCTCTTGCTTTTTCCTCAAGAGTTCTTTGCTCCTCTTGCTGCGCTTTTTTTCCTTCAAGTTGAGCTTGCTTTTTAAGCTGTTGTTCACTCGGTTTGTAGTCATGCACTATCGCTTCCCTCAAGCAACCAGCAGCGTTTTGAGTAAGTTCTAAGGTTTCTTTCTTGTAGTCGTGCAAAGAAATCTTCTCAAGAAGATACTCGTCATCAAAGCTTTCGGCAAAATCTATCGCTGTTGCTTTGGTTATACCGCGCTTAACGAGTTCTTGTGCTAAAGGTGATAACTCTGTTTCCTCTTTTAAACACGGTTTGGTTATCTGCGGTGAAACGAAACCGCCTGTTGTGATTGCTTCGTCCATCGCAACTCTCTCCACAGCTTTCTGGCCCTTACTCCTGGCTTTCTTTTCTTGCCCATAGTCTTCCGGTTCAATGACATCCTCGATCTCTTCAACGTCCGCAGTCTCAACGGCAAGAATCACTGGACGATAAGTATCATCGTTAAACCCCCGCTTATGTTCTTCCTTCGCTCTCATCCCAAAGTGGTAGATGAGAATCCATTTCTTTGGGTCGGTCTTGGACTTTCGCCAGACAACCTTTTTTAGGAAGCCTGTATTCATCAGTTCCTCATGAGCTTTCTTCATCTTTTGGCGCGCCTGTGAAAAATAATTCTGAGGTGTAATAGGCAAGAACTCACAGAGTCGGAGATACTCAATCCGAAAAGGCTTACACTTAGTGGCAAAAGAGATAAAGCTCAAGTATTCATACAACCGACGTGCAATGTCGCTTTTAAGACTGTTCCAGTAGGGGAAATCTAATGGCTTGATATAACCAGAATTAAGGCTTTTTAGATACCACTCATTGAAATAGATACGATTCCTGTCGGCTACTACCCCATCAGGTAGAGTGTCACCAATAAAGATAACAGTATCATAGAGATGAAACAGCTTATTGATAAACCGCTTTTCTCCACTTTCAAGATAACAATATGTCCCCTGACTCTCAATAGTAGTTGCAGCAATTGATTTTAAAGCATCTCGAATATTATTTAAAATATTCCCTGAATCATCCAGATTCAAAACTTTGGTAATCTCATAAAGTGAGAAGTCAAAATACTCTGGTACAGGAAACCCGTTTATGGTTAGCAAATATTCAACTGCACCATGAACTCTCCTGGCAAAAGCTCTTGGATAGCCATATCTCTGCGTCGCCATTACTCTCCAAATAAGCTCAACGTGCTCGCTTCCACGAGTTTCGACAAAGACCCATTCTCGTTCAAGTTGTTTTTCTATCCTTTTGCGTTGAAGCGCGAATAACGGTAGTCGGGATAAATTCGCATCTGTTTTTATAACCGATAGCGGTAGGTTGTTTTTACGGGCTGCTCGAACCGGTCTATTTGTTTCCCCGCCGTTCATTATAACACCTCCTCGCATGCTTTTGAGTAATTTTACGAGGCAAACCACTGAGGCGAAGCCAAGTTATAAAACGAAGTCGTTAGGCTTCATGAAGTGAACATATTTCCTGCAATTTCAACACCGCGCTGGCCGTCTTTTTTTTGATGCCGGGAAAAGTATATTTGTGAAGAAGATACTATGATACAGATTTCGTCAATAAAAAGTATATAAATAACTCCAACATCATCAAGGGACGGTCCAGCATAGTCAAAAATTTATGTTTTCCCTTGTTGTTGTTATCCATTATAATCCATCTTAGTATATCCTGCGAAAAAGTCGAAAAGCGAAAACCCTTATAAATACTGGGTTGTATGGTTCATAAGCTTAAAAAAATTTACTTTAAAGTACGGTATTTCTTACTTTAAAGTACGGTATTTCTTACTTTAAAGTACGGTATTTCTGGCGAAGCCACATCAATAGCGGATTTTGGACATTGCTTACAGTATCATCGTCTTTTTCGCTTCTTAAGGATTTCCTTCTCTGGCGGTTTATAAATCCTATAAACTGAGTATCTAACCTTTTCCAAAAACTGGTCAGCAAGAGTATAAACCGGGTGGCGACGTCCGACGACAAGACCTGGTAGAGTACCAAGAACTGACCGTCTCTGTCTTGTGGGGTCGATTGTAAACGCGGTGTCACATATTTCTTGAGTGGTAAACTCTTCTTTTCCAGCAACGGCAAGTTTTATCACTGCTTGTTTCACTAACTCTTTTAATGTCATCAGTTTGCACCTCTCTTACGGTTCTTTTTTAAATCAGAATCACCTTTTTCGCTTAACTTTAATCCGTCATGATAATCTGTCCTTTCTTAACTGAGTGTTGTAATTTGGCGCCTAAGTTTTTATATCTTAACCGTCTAAATTTTACCAGACATTGGGATTATGTCAACTATTTTTCTTTGTTGATGTTTTCACGAAGCTGTGAATCCAAACGCCGTCTTAACCCTTGACCACAGCGAGCGATGGCTCATGTCCTCTATCAGCTTGGTTTGTTCCTCGAATTGTCGGGTGAGCGATAAGATGATGGTGTCGCTACGAAGTCTATCCTCAACAGATTGGTCGAGTTTTGAACGTAGATATTCATTTTCACTACGTAGCTGCTCTATGAGTTGGTCTTTGTATTCATATGTGTCATTGTCATAGTTATTATCGCCATTATCAACATCATTTGCCATGTCGATGTCAGCGTCATCGGCAATGTCCCATTTGTCATCAATTTTTGTCGCGTGAATCTTACCGTTTTCAATCCACCGGTAAACCGTCCTTCTTGATATTTTGTATTTTTGAACAAAATCTTGCACTGTCATAAGACATTTCTCCTTTAGTGTCATATAGTTGTCACACCCTTGACATACGACAAACAACGGTTGCGGTTTCATAAAAAAGGCGGGAATAATGATCTATCACAGTGTATATCTTACGTCCATAATCAAGGATTAGCGTGGTGTGATGTGAATTTCCTGACAGTTGATTGCTTCGTGATTGCGAAGTTATAGCAACGCAACAATAACGAGGAATACAGCATAGAATTTTATCCTTGCATTTAAACATTTGTGATGATATAATTATTATAATGTTAAAATAAGGCTAAATTTTAGCGCTGACTTGAGAACCAAATCTTAATGTCCTTAGCATTGTCATTCTTAAACCAAGTTTTGTGTGCCTTGTGCTCATCAACACTGTTAGTAGTAGTAAAGGGGAAAGTAAGGACCGGGCAATATTTCACCCTTCGCCTTTATCCCAGTAGCTATGGGCATTCACGTCCACTTTCCGGGTAAATTTTGGTCTTTTCCGAGCTAGAATTCGACGCTAAAAATGGCATATAATACTTGCTTTCAGTATTGTATGCTATTTTTTTGTTCACCGAAGTGGTGTTTGTGAAACTAAATTACCGTAAAATAAGTGCTGCAAACGCAGACTATATAAGGCTTCAAGCATAAGTGCGACATTGTACACGGTCCTTACTTTAGGGTGATATGGGTGGCCTGAATCACGACACTCCTGTATTTACCTCGCGTCTGACCAAGAATCCGTTGGGGCTGGTGTGTGCAACCGAAAGGTCAACGAAGCTGCCCCTTTAGGGCTTTCTGTAGAGCTTTTTAGACAACCTCTAAGAGATTTTGTGGAAGGAGACAACATAATATGAAACATAATTTCGCTTATATCTTGAACATCATTGGACTTTTGAGCCTCGCTTTAATGAGTCTGGCCGCAGGTGATGAGTGGACCAAAAAAGCCGATATACCAACTCCAAGATGGGGCTTATCTACAAGCGTTGTGGATGGACTAGTTCGTCAGCGATGGAAGACTATGACCCCAAAACGGACACCTGGGCGAAGAAAACCAACATGCCAATCTCCAACTATTTGTTCTCCACAAGTGTAGTAAAGGGAAAAATATATATTATTGGAGGGGTAGCTGGTTTTTCAAGCGTGAAAGAATACGACCCGGCAACTGATAAATATAACAATAAAGCCAACATGCCGACCGGCAGATATTGTTTCGGAACAAGTGTTGTGAAAGATAACATCTATGCTATTTGACACGTCTATTGTTTGGTGCTACAATCATTACGGCGCTTGGCGGGAGAAGTCGGTGAAGTTGCCCAAATACATCCCGTCCCGTTGCAACCGACTGCGTAATCGGTATCCAAGCGCCGCAAGTAAATGTTGGTCGAACTGATTGGCGAGACATTGCATCCCGCCTTTATCATGCTGAATGCCAGTAACGCCCAACGTGTTTGTACTATCGTTTCAAATGCCCAGAATATACGCATTGTATCCTTCGGCTATCCTAACCTATCCCACCACCACAACGCTTGCCACAGGACGACGTCGCAAGGCTGAAAGGGGCATTAGCGACGACGATAATACGAGGCGAAAAAAAATTGCATGGATATGTTAACCTAATAGTGGCTCTTCCGCACTTTATGTGAAACCAGCGCCAATTAGAGTCCACGGTGGCTAAATTTTAAGCACACGGATAAACGCGGATGAAACGGATGAGCACGGATTTCTGAGAAAAATTCGTGCTCATCCTAAAAAATGCGTGGTGCCCATTTTCCATTATAATACTTCAGTTTAGTGACCTAAGACAATATAACTTTTTTTGAACCGAACCACAAACAGTGGGTTATAATAGGAAACAACCTCTGATGGAGGTTTCCTAATGCTTCAGGAGATTCTATTACCCAAAGAATCACAACTGCGTCTGGCTTCAATTGAGCTTAACGGGCAAATGATTGTGATTTCGGTTGCTTCGACGAATCAACAAGAGAATTGTCCCCATTGTCAGAAGGTATCATCGCGAATCCATAGCCATTACCGACGCCATCCGGCCGACTTACCTTTAGCAGGTCACACTGTTCGTCTCGAGATTAGTGTGAAGCGTTTTTTCGGCTTCAACGATGATTGTCAATGTACCACTTTTGCTGAAAGAATGCCTGAACTCTTAAAACCGTATGCACGCCGCACTAATCGTCTGTTGCAAAACCAGTTGCAGGCTGCGTTTGTCCTTGGTGGCGAAGCCTCAGCTCGCTTATTGACGCTAATGGGGGTGCCAGTCAGTGGTGATACACTGCTACGTCTAATACGCCAAACTCCCGAAGCCGAGGTAAAAACTCCACGTGTGCTAGGAGTCGATGATTGGGCCAAACGTAAGGGTCAGGATTATGGCACTTTGTTGGTCGATTTAGAGAACCGGCAACCGGTAGATTTACTTTTAGAGCGTTCTGTAGCTTCATTAGCAGAATGGCTCAAAGCTCATCCGGGGGTTGAAATCATCAGTCGTGATCGTGGCACAGAGTATATTAAGGGAGCAACCGAAGGTGCGCCCGACGCCATCCAGGTAGCTGACCGATGGCATCTGCTGAAAAATCTACGCGAAGCCCTTCAGCGATTGTCTTGTGTTTTTGACCATCGACTGTCAAAAAAACAAAAAGATTGCTCGAAGGCAAACCTGAATGTTTTAAAGCAGCAGCGTTATCAAATCAGGATGGAAAATCTCTCGCCGAGAAGCAAGAGACCGCCGAGGTACAACCCGAAGCAACACCAACGACAACAATGACTTTGGAACAACAAAGTGATGAACTATCATCTGATAAACCTCAAAAGTTAACTCCGGTAGAGAAGGAGACATTGGCAAAGTACAACAAACGCTTGGAACAGTTCCAGACGGTGAAAAAGCTTAAGGAACAAGGGTTCTCCATGCGTGAGATTTCCCGTCGCACCAGGATAAGCCGCCAGACGGTGACCAAATATATGTTGGCTGAAACTTGCCCTCAGTACCCTTCTGGGGTCAAAAGAAAAAGTAAACTTGAGCCATACAACGATTACATCACCCAATGTCTTAAAGATGGTTTGAATAGAGCCACCCAAATCTTGTTAAAGTTGCGTCGGAAAGGGTACGAAGGTTCATATGGCACAGTGGTACGTTGGGTTAGAACAGAGCTCAAAGCGTTAAAGTCTGCCGGTGCCATCTCACCAGCCAAGGAGGTTGTTCCCTGGTCACCTAGTCGTGCTTCATGGTTGCTCACCAAACCAGAAGCAGATCTAACTTTAGATGATATAGATGCACTGTTTTCTATGAAACAGGCGGATGAATCCGTAGCCAAAGCCTATGCGCTGGGGCAACGCTTTGCACAGATGGTTCAAGAACACCAATCCGAGGTGCTGTTGCAGTGGTTAAAAGAGGCTGCCTTAAGTGGAATTGATGCCTTAAAGCAATTCGCCACCGGAATAAAGCAAGATTTGGATGCGGTAAAAAATGCCTTGTCCTTTGAGTGGAGTAATGGACAACTTGAAGGTCAGATTAATCGACTAAAGCTTATTAAACGTCAAATGTATGGCCGCGCCAAGTTCGATTTACTTCGCAAGAAAGTGCTTTTTAATCCAATGATGGTTTAACGGAAATCTTGTCACTGAAATGGGAGGAAACATGCGAGATTACAAATCCTACCCGTATTTTCAAGATATGGCTAAAACGGAGTGGTAGAATGCTTCCTTCAGAGATAACCGAAAAAATCATCCAAGCTTTTTCTAAAATCTATACTTCTTTAGGATCTGGATTCCTTGAGAAGGTATACAGAAATGCACTGGCCCATGAGCTCAGAAAAATGGGTTTAAACGTTATTTCCAGGAAACCTATCAACGTCTACTACGATACCGTGTTAGTCGGTGAGTACTATGCCGATCTCGTAGTTGAATCCGCCGTGATTGTTGAGTTGAAGGCGGTTGAAACGCTTCATAAAAGGCATTCTAATCAGTTAATCAACTACTTGAGAGCGACAGAAATGGAGGTTGGATTGCTCTTAAACTTCGGAGAGGAACCACAAGTTGTCCGCAAAATTTTTACTAATGATAGAAAGAAAATCAGTGTCAATCCGTCTCATCCGTGTTAATCCGTGTGCTATTATCTACATGATTACCTCAGGTATCTTGTCACATAAAGTGCGGAAGAGCCATTTTTACTTGACAATACCCAAAAAGGAGGTGAAAATTTTAAGTAGGACGATAATCCGAACTCCAAGATACAAAGGAGGATTACAATGGACTATCAGCCCATCTCTGAAAAAGAGGAGCAAATCGCCAGTGCCATTGTGGATTCAGCATATGCGGTTCACAGTGCTCTTGGGCCTGGTTTATTAGAGAATGTCTATGAAGTCTGCTTCTGTCATGAATTGACCAAACGAGGCCTATCTTATCGCAGACAAGTTGTTGTACCTATTGTCTATGACGGGATAAAGTTCGATGAAGGGTTGCGACTGGACGTGTTGGTAGAAGATTTGGTAATTTGTGAACTCAAGGCGGTGGAAAAGATGAATCCGGTCTTCATAGCTCAACTGTTGACTCAATTGAAGCTGACGAGAAAAAGACTCGGAGTTTCGTTCCAGCAACGCACCAAGCTGACATCAAATTGCCTACGGTCAGTGGTTCGTCAGGCAAGTTAGTGCTTCAACATCCGAAAACCGAACCTGCTTTCGCCGATTTCCCCGGTGCCGTTTTTGCCGACGAGAATCTTTCCTCTCCTGAAGCGATGACACAATTTGTTGCCGCTTCGGCATCAGAAGTCAAACGGACTAACAGAAAAAGTGAGACAACTAGCGAAGCAATGCAACGACATGCTGACAAGCGAGCGCTCCGCCAAGATGAGGAAGCGTTGCGCGCCCAACGCCGACAACAACGTCAACGTCGCCAGCTTCCTGACGCTACTTTTAAAAACCTGAACGCGGAACGTCGCCAACAACAGCAACAACGTCAAGCTCAGAGACAAGCCAACCCACGTCCACAGTGGGGAAGCAGAAAAGCCGCCGCTGAACAGTGGCAAGTGACCCGTCAGCAACGACAAGCACAGATTCAACGGCGACAACAGGAGGATAAGCACTGGCGACGGAAGCGTGAGCAACGGCGCTGGCGAGCATCTCAAATCCCATCGGTTGTCGCTTGGATGGCAATTTTAGTAGTAGTGGCTCATGGCACACGACAGTCTCTGGGATTACCCCTCTTTGTCACCAGCGCAAAAGTGACAGCACAAAGGGTGGTTGAAGCTCTAAGGCAACGGTTACCAGTTGAGTTGCAGTTTGTAATCTCAGACCGTGGACCGCAGTTTACAGCCGACCTGATGAAGCAATTGGCGGCTAAGAAGAACTTTAGTCATGTCGTGATTGCACGGCATCGTACGCCATCAAATGGAATGGCGGAACGATTTGTCAGAACCCTCAAAGAATGGTTAGCGGACAAATCATGGCAATCTCAGCAGGAATTAGGATTGCTGTTGAACCAATTTCCGAGCGAATACAATGATAGACCTCATCAGGGATTGCAACTACCGGGGTTATCACCCAATGAATTCGCAAAACGTCTCTGACGGATATTAAATTACTGCAATATGTAATTGACTATTACATCTTTTGTTATAATGTCATTGTTCCCAAAGGAAGTCGTTTTGAAAAAGCCCTCATGGTGCTTCTATATTAGGTCAATCATAGTTCCTCAAGTTCAGACCCGACAAACACGGCGTCAGTTTCATGATTTGCCTGCGAAAGGGGCATCTCCCCGTGTACGAGGGGAAAGAGGGGGCGGGCGTGTGAGGTATCAGGTCAATGCAGAGTTAGAAGGTTTTCGCAAAGGTGACATTGTCAGAGTCAAAGAAAAATGGGTTAAACAAATCAACTCAATTTATAGTAACGGATACCTCGCTTTTGGAAGAGTTAAAGGTTCGCCAAATTGTGCAAAGCCAAAAGATGTAAAATTATTAAAACGAGGGCAAACCGTGATATGGGAAAAATCTGTCCCCCTTAATAAAGGGGACAGGGGTTGTTAATTGTCAACATATGACAATAGTTTTCTATATTTTCAAATACTGATTTCAATACCTATCTGACAGCGGATAGAATCGTGATGATACTTAATGCGTCTGGGACATGCCGGGCATATTCCTATTCAATCGTGGTGATGATGGTCTTTGCCTCAGTTTGTTGAATCTCACTGTCTTTTGGCTTTTTCATCTTCATGCCACGAACCATGGCGGCAGCATCTTTAGCTGTGACTGCTTTCAAAAAGAGATAACCGTCCTGTTTCACTGTTTCAAGTGGTTCAAACTTCTCAGTTCTAGCAACGACGACCAGCATCTCAGCGCCGAAGGGTGGAACGCACTCAAATTCTTGCGGCACTTCAATCACGTGGTTGACCTTATATTGGTCGATGTAAAGGTCGTCATAGAGGAGGGTGCGCCGTCCGTCAGCAAGAATGTAGAGTAACCGAATATGTGATTCTCTGTTGACGCGAACGTATACCTTCATGGTCTCGCCTTTTGTAAAAAGCAAGTTCTCATTGCCTTTGTTTGTCCACACTTCGACCTGAAGCTGGTCGTTGATAAATTCACCTTCGGCAAACGCTTGCTGTTCGATGAGAGCAGTATTGAAATTTTGCGGTTTGAAAGCGAGGTTAGCGGATTTAAGCAATGCGAGATCAAAAAGGACTTCAGCGCCGGCCAGGACTTTACCGATTCTCACATCCCGCATGGTCGCCATCAACTTTAGCTTCTCGCCCTGTTCCCAGTAAGTGCCGGAAAGCAGCCATTCCGCTCCAGAAGCTTTCGTTAGCTCGCGTGTAATCTGGACGGACTTAGGTTTGAAACTGCTGGTTTGACTTACAACTTTCCACCTTGCCATCTGCCCAATCTGAGTTTCGAGCGCGTCGCGCAGATAACGGGCAAAAGGACTGCTCATTTGCGTATCCTGATAGGTGAATGGTATAATCATCACTTTGCCTTTGGGTTGGCTCACCTGCTTTGAGAGCTTATACACAACGGCGCGCGCCACATCATCGACGGAGTTAATCGCTTGCGATAGGAGTTGGTCAAGTTTGTTGGTCACTTCTGTCAGGCTCATTAGTGAAGGTTGCTGCCCCTCTGAAGAAACATTACTGCCCGACAACTCTTCAAAAGCAGCGTCAATAGAGTTTGACTGTTTCGCCACCAGCAGAATCGTTTCTGCTTCTTTCAATTCTTCATAAAGCGGATATAAACTCAGGTATTTCGTTACGGCTTCCGCTGTTCTTGAATTGCACTCATCCAACTGCGCAGCGGCGATGATTTTGCTTATCTGATTGCGGAGTTCCGCTCTTTTCTGGTCGTAAATACGATTGATTTCCACTCGACTTACATAAGCCAGGACATAAGTGGTTGAGTTTATTTTCTCTCCATCTATATACTGTTCTATCTGAATTCCCATAAGTTGAATTGACGTTGAACTCTGAGTAACCGAACTGACATATTGCAAAAATTGTAGATTTGTTTCCTCTTTTGCCGTGGAGACCAGGCTTTTGATGTTCACGACAATTGTGCGAGACAAATCGGCGTAGGCGTTATCCTTAGCAATCTGAGATGCTTCTGGCCCCCTACCTTTCGAGGAACCAAAGCCGACTAAATATCGGCTTTCAGGATACTTTTGGGATTTGCCAAAAGTAACTACCCAATCTGGCGCTTCCTTCGCCGGCGTTGTTGTGGCAATTAAAAGTAAAGAGATAAATAAAAATGTTAATCGAGTTATTGTTTGCATGGTTTAGCTCCTTTCAACTTGTTTTCTAAACGAGCAAGCTGCACGTTTTACGTAAAACATGCTGCCAGCTTGTTCTTAACGAGCAGCTCGATGTAAACAACCATTGAACTGAAAAGCTCGTATAGAAATTAATCTTTCTCAAGTTCCTCGAAAGCCTTCTGAATTATTTCTTCTTGTGTCCATTTATCCTTGTGATTGGGCTGTGGAGGGACTATCTTGCGTAACTGATTTTTAAGGGCGTCATTATTGTCCCGTAGGCGCATTCGCATAAGCACATACGGGATACCATTCTGAGGGTCAATCCAACGCTCGTCAACCTGCGCTCGATTCAAGACGACATCAGTTTTAACCGTAGTGATTATATTCAAGTTTCCATCCAGTTTTTTGACCAGGCTTCGTAACTGTGCGACAAGCGATAACGCTAAGTTAAGGCGCGCGTCGTATTCCGCTAATTGCCAGGCATCTTCTTCGTGATATTGTGGATTACACTGACCAACTGCATATAAAAAGCCATTTCTTTGCGGCGGTTCTGATACCCAACCTGGACGTTCTGGGTTGAACCCTTTTACTGAGGATACCGACGGGGCATCACTAATGTCTGCCTGCCGCGCTTCGTTTAGCGCAGGCAGGCACAGTAATACAACCGTTATATCCCCCTTATTAAAGGGGGTAGGGGGTTGTTTATTACCCACTGTTTCAGTAGCGATGACCTTGTGATTTGTCTTGACGAACTCTAATACACCCTCCGGCAACTCTTCTTGAAAATCCTCACCTGCAAATTCTGAACCAGATACCGTATCTATGAAACCACGCTCCCCCTTAATTCTGATAGATACACTTCTGGCTAAACTTTCAATTCCATTCTCAGTCGCTTCTTTGACAGACGTTTCTTGATGATAATATGTCTGTGCATAACCAACGGCAAAAAGAGCAGTGTCGCTTTGTGGCATTTCCCAAAACCACAAAGGATAGTTGGAATACTTGTGTGTCGGGGATGCTTCTGGATGACTAATTTCCGGCAATTCTACAACTGTCGCTCTATGACAAGATTGAGCCGTGAACCAAAATATCAAATATAACATAAAAAGAGATAATTCAAACCCAACTTTTTCTTTTCTTAGCACCTCCCTGGCCCCCTTTGAACAACCCTCTACCCGACCTACTTGACTATCAATAATTTCCGCACGGTAGAACATGTTCGCTTCGCTCAGTAGTTTACTTCGTAAACTACCAGCCTTGCTCGTTCATTACTTGCTGGAACAAGCTGGCAGCTACGGTCAAACCAAAAGTAACAAAGCACTACTTGACTATCAACAATTTCCGCACGGCGGAATAATTACCCGCACTGAGTTTATAGAAGTAAATTCCGCTTGAAACAACTTCACCTGTCTCATTGCATCCATTCCAATAAGCGGCTCGATCCTTGGTCATATACCAACCTGCGGTTTGATCTCCCAGTTCGATTGAACGGATCAATTCGCCGGCGATATTGAAGATCGCTATTGTCACTTGCGCATCTTGTGCGATTTGATACGGTATCCACGTCTCCGGGTTGAACGGATTAGGATAGTTCTGGAATAACGCTGTTTTAGCAGGACGAAGTTCTATTAAAGTGTTAAGGTAGGCGCGTTCTACCTGTTCTGGCTCAATACGCCTGATGACCTTTGAAAGCAAGTTGCCACGCCGGTCAATAAACGACAGTTCGATAGCATCATCAGCTTGTACGACGCTGCGACGACTGAAATCGACAAACGCTGCGATGAAGCGTCCATTCCCATCAATCTTTGCGGTGGTAAATTCGCCTATCCGCAAATTCGCTATTCTAACAATAATCGGAGTGGGAAAACTCTGTTTTCGTCCAATCACGCCCGTAACCACAAACGCCCACGTCGGATTCTCTGTCTCAATAGACGGCGCGGCGGCGGCCGGTTCGCCCCATGTTGTCCCCACAAGCGTATAGTTTACTGGTTCTGTGACATTGACAATATATCCCTTATTTGCTTCGATGGGAAAATCTTCGCCTATGCTGCCTTTCGCAATGTATGCCTCGAAATTGCCGTCTAAAGCTCGAATCACTATTGTAGCGCCAAGTTCTTTTACGATTGTTTTCGCTGTCCATGAAACATCTGGCTTTAGCGACAGCGAAATCATGTTGATGCCTTTGGTCAGGTTGAGGGTCGTTTGATATCTGCCTGGTATCGTATAGCCCGTCGCTATATTTGACATCGGTGACCAATTCAGCGCTTCATCGGCGGTTTTGATGGCAAAATAGTAGGTGGTTCCGGCCAAAAGAGAAGTAACCACTAATGTCTCCTTAGCCCCCGCTGGTTGAGGTTTAGGCAGACCTACTACCTTTGTAGCAGACGAAAAGTTTGCCTCTGTAATTGCCGATTCGGAATACCTGATGTCGTACTGGCTTGCCGTGTCGCCATCTCCATCGTCGCCCGGAGCTGTCCATAGCAAGGTTATTGAATCAGACTTTGGATCAGATGTTACCAAATCAGTCACTGTCGCTGGAGGGGTGGTGTCTATCGGTGACGTTTTGACCTGGATGTTTCGGCGTTTCACAGAAACTTCGCTGTGTTTATTTTTAACTGTCAACTTGAGGGTATATGCGCCTTCGGGTAAACTTTCTCCCCCTTTAGCAAAGGGGGTTGGGGGGATTTGGACTTGCCATTGAGCTAACAAGTCATTTCGCACGGGCGTATTTTTGACATCTGTTATCGCTTGCCATCCTTCAACGGCGTCTGCGCCTTCCGCATATTCCAATTTATACGAAAGGTCAGAGTAGTCCGCATCGGTGTCATCTGCGTCGCCGAGGATTTTTACCAACCCTGAAACATCGGCGTTATCGGGTGGCGCGCTGATGTTCGCTGTGGGCATGGTCGAAAGGTAAAAAACGTTGATAGCGGTGGTAATTTGTTCGTTTCCAGCCTTATCCGTCGCGCGAACTTTAACAGTCAAAAGAACATCGACGGATGGCGGCGTGTATTCATAAATCCAGTTTACGTTCCCCACAACCGGCGTCCAATCGCCCAAACCTGTGTGAATCTCGACTTTGGCGACGCCACTTCCCTCGCCCCCGTCCGCCGCCGTTCCAGAGAAGAGAATCGGCGCTTTGTTGAAATACGCGCCGTTGGCGGGAGAAAGTAAGGATACCTGTGGTTTATCGTCATCGATAGTCAATCCGTTCGAGACGCTCTGTGGCGAAGGGTTATTGGCTCTGTCTGTCACGACGAGCCCAAGTTTCAGACCAATGATGCCGGTCAATTCGCCCACATTCATATTTCCTGAAATTACACCTGAACCATCAATGATGACATTCGATTTCACATCTTTGAATGGCGCGCCGTTTTGGTCGAACAAATTCGCGCTTTTGACAATCGCTTTAGTTTCCGTCGAGCCAGAGATTGTGATGGTCGCATTACTTTTGATAAAATCAAAACCAGTAGGAGAATTAATCTGAACCGTCGGCGCGCCTGGCGGTGTGTTATCCAACGTTACCACAGTGGAAGTCTCTAATGTGAGCATGTTGGCGTCCTTCACACGGAGTTGCAGGGTGTAAATTCCGTCAGCCTGCACAGTTGTATCCCACATTCCTAACAGAGCATCATTCACAGGCGTTCCGTAAATGACAATCAGCGTGTACCCCGAAGATGGATGTTCGCCTCTTGCAAAATCAAGAATCCAACTGTTCAGCGAACCCTCCGTAACCATCGCCTTACCCGTCACATTCACAGAACCGGAGAGAAACGCCTTATCCGCAGGCGATGCAATGACGGATTTGATATGATTCGCCACAGCGAAACCATCAGAGATTGCAATCTCTGATGCACGTGGCGGAGTGTACTCCTCTACTATGTTGTTAGATTTGCCGCCGGCACCATTCCATCCTCCCATGGCGTAGATCCTCCCATTGAGCGCGGCGGCGGCAAGGTCATACCTTGTTGAGGTGGCCATCGGCGCTACCATACGCCAACTGCCGGTTTCGGGGGTATACTCCTCTACTGGGTTATCCGGCCCGATGGCATAAAGCTTCCCGTTGAGCGTAGCGACAGCAAGGCCCCACCTTGGGGGTATCGGGGTGAGTGCGCGCCAACTGTCGGTTTCAGGGGTGTACTCCTCTACCGAACCTTGGATATCGACGCCAAACCCTCCCGCGATGGCGTAGATTTTGCCATTGAGCGCAACCGCGGCAAGCGCCGCCCTTGCGGTGGGCATTGGGGTGACTGTGCGCCATCTGTTGGTTTCTGGGGTGTATTCCTCTACCGTATTTAGCCAATTGCCGTTATATCCCCCGATTGCATAAATCTTGCCGTCGAGCGCTACAGCGGACAAAGCATATCTTGTGGTGGGCATCGGGGCTACTGCGCGCCAACTGTCGGTTTCGGGGGTGTATTCCTCTACCGTGCTTAAGATATTTGGGTTCTCGCCCCCGATGGCGTAAATCTTGCTGTTGAGCGCTACGGCGTCAAGCCCCCCCCTTGCGGTGGGCATCGGGGCTACGGTGCGCCAACTGTTGGTTTCGGAAGTGTACTCCTCTACCGTATTTAGCCAATTGCCGTTATATCCCCCGATTGCATAAATCTTGCCGTTGAGCGCTACGGCGGACAATTCATATCTTGTAGTAGGCATCGGGGTTACTGCGCGCCAACTGCCTTTGTCGTTTGGGTTCCAGACGTACATGCGGAACAACGTGCGGGGATGGTAGGCGTTTTGTGTGACAGTGGTTTTTATGGTGTCCCATGTGATAAAACTCTCCCCTGGCGGTTTAGGGGCGTTATTGCCGATGGCTGAAGAGTCAATGCTCATCCACGTGTTGCCGCCATCTGTGCTGAACTCCCAGCCTGCTGTCACAAATTCCGCGCCGCTTGCATCAATGACTGTCTGAAACTCTGCACGCCTAAAGGCGGCAGGTTCTTAGACCTTTATGCCTCTATCGAGCTCTCACAGCACAACCTGAATTGTTTGAGAACAATTCAAGTTGAACTGCTACAACATCTCGGTCCTTAGC
>Ga0194126_10005000_pt1 | contig 19823 bp, 22 predicted proteins | sample TA2KigC150mmetaG_FD_148641 | JGI IMG/M metagenome (GOLD analysis project Ga0194126, IMG submission 148641) | Freshwater microbial communities from Lake Tanganyika, Tanzania - TA2015035 Kigoma Deep Cast 150m | ecosystem: Environmental > Aquatic > Freshwater > Lake | place: Tanzania: Lake... | reverse complement strand
TTACAGCCCGCGTTGGGGATGCTCGGACCTCGCCGCCTTGGCCACAGCCAAAATCCCTCGCCGCAGGACCCCGCGCAATTTTCGGACACGCTCTAAGACTTCACCCGTGCAGCGAGCGACGAGCGGGGCATGAGCAAAGGGCGAAGCCGTGATTCAGAGGCCCATTTCTTTGAGTTCTTTGCGATCTCTGCGGTTAAACTCCGATGTTTCGGCCAAGGCCGCTATACCGCATCACGAGCGCGCTCGCGAGGAAATGATCGGCTGGGTGGAGGAGAAAGTGTGGGCGTCGAAACTTCTGACTCATTCCGGATTGCAGACGCTCAAGGTGCAAGCGGAAACCGACGAGCAAGGCAACTGGAAGCTCACGAAGATCAAGGCGCGGAGATTCTTTTCAACGGACAAGGACGATTTCCACGACGCCGGACGGAACGCTTACACCGCGTTCCGAATATGGCTGCTGGATTGCGACGTGAGTTGGTCTGTGAACGAGCGCGACGCGGCGTCGTGCCGGAGTTGTTGATTCTTGATTGCCGCTTACGGCTCCCGACGCAACCGGAAGAAGCGCGCCTCGGAGGAAAGGGGCAAACTGATACGGAACCGCCCGCCTGTGACCGCAGGCGACTCTGTGACACGCGCCCACGGCGCGCTTTCGACAGCCGCAGCCGCCTCGAGGACAAATCCTTTGGCGCTTTCCGGCCAGTATAGTTCAATCAGCCGCCCGTCGATCATGGCGGCGAGCGCCGGTCGTGTGGCTTGGGGCTGAGTGGGAGCTGCGTCAGGCGTAATGGGCCGGGTATCCAACGGAAACGGTGCCGATTCCGCGACAAGCGTCGCTGGTGTGGTCTGCTCGCCGGAGCGAGGCCGGGTGTCCAAAGGAAAGGGGTCGGATTCGGCCACAAGCCGGGTAGCCTGGGGCGATGAATCAGGGTTGATGGAGCGAGTGTCCAGCGGGAAGGAAGGGGATTCGGCGACCAAGTGAAAGGAATCATCAGCACCATGAACGCTGGCGATCCACACTACTGTCCCCGCCAACGCGACCCAGCGTGCCAACCGCTTGGACGGTTCGCAACCACTGAGCTTATGGACGTCGCTGCGCTTCATAAAGTCCGAGGCGTTGCCATGTCGCTGGAGGAGCCGATCTGACGAGGCTCAAACCCGGCCTTGTCGAGACTCCTCCTGAAGATGTATCTTCTCCCCATGATTGCTGTCCAAGCCGACAATGACCGCGTGCAGATAACGATCCCGACCGCAGGAATGACGCGGGAAGAGGTCAACGACTTCGTCGCCTGGCTGCGTGTGGAAAGCATCGCGCGTCGCAGCAAGCTCACGCCGGAGGCCGCATGGCAGTTGTCCGAAGAGATTAAGGCAGGCTGGTGGGAAACCCATGGCCCGCGCTTTTCTTCACCGCAGGTGGAGTGAACCCGGCCTGCATCGTCGTTGATACCAGCGTTTTCTTTTCGCTGCTGGTGAGCCGGGACACGGCCCGGCGGCGGCGATTTTTGAGCGACGCGATTGCCACCTATTATTGTCCGAGGTTTGTCTTCGTCGAGTTGTTCAACCACAAAGAGCGCATCGCGCAAGCGACGGCCTTGAGCGACGCTGAACTCCTGGAGTGCCTCTATGAACTGCTGGCCCGCGTGCAGTTCGTGGAGGAAGGCACGATTCCCGTCGGCACCTGGATGGAAGCTCGCCGCCTGTGCCGGGAGGTCGATGCCAAGGACACCCCATTCGTCGCCTTGACGCTGCACCTGGATGACCGGCTGTGGACCAACGATGACGAACTTCGCCTTGGTTTGCGGGCCAAAGGTTTTGACTCCTTCTTCGAGCCGTGATCGGTCAAAAGCGAGAGGGTGTTGTTTCACCTCCGCCTGTCTCGGCCACGCCCGCCCGGAGCTTTCGGCCTCGCCTTCCAGCGGGCTACTCACACCGAGCGGGCTTTCCGCCTTTGCCAGGCAACCGCAAGGGCTGCTGGACAGGATAGGCGCCGGGTCAGCCGGAAACTCCGTTCCGGTGGTTCTCCGGGTCAGCAATCGCTTCGAGGAGATGTCCTTTGCGTTTCATCCGCTGGCTGCCTCCTTCGCCGACGAGGCCACGCTGCCTTTCGCTGTTTCCCCAGCCAGAATTTTCAACAAGGCCTCGCCGTGCTTCTCGACTTTTGCCTCGCCGACGCCTTCGATTTCTCGCAGCGCGGCGAGATCGTTGGCTTTCTTCCTGACCATCTGAGCCAGTTGTTCGTTGGTCAGCACTGCATAGACAGGAAGGGCCTCGAGTTCTGCGACGGACTTCCGCCACTCCCGCAGCCTGCTGAACACCACGAACTCCGCCTCGCTCAATGTCTCCTTGTAATCCACCTTGGGCGCTTTGCCGTCTCCCCCCGCCCCGCCTGCGGTATGATCGAGGTGTTCCACGCAAAAACTCCAAAATGAGTTCTCGCCGTCAGGAACGAACTCCTTTTTCACCGCCAGCACGCGGTGGCTGCGTAGGAAGCCGTTCATCTCGGCCTCGGCTGCGGCCATGTTCTTCACGGGAATCAAGAAGAGTTTAAGTTGCATTGTGCCGGTCGAAGATTTGCAGCTATTCAGTTCCGCGAATTGTTTTAACCGCAAAGAACCCAAAGACCGCAAAAAAGGTAATCCGCGTACCTCTGTGATCTTTGCGTTCTTTGCGGTTAATCACCACGTCGGACCCTCGCGCGTGAAGAGTTGGAAAAATTTCTCGCTTGCTGTCCTGCTACTGACCTGGGGCCAGCACGACCCGGAACCCGAGGTAGCCGTTCCGAGCCGACGGCGAGTAGCCGCGCCACGCCGACCGGCAACCCTGCCCGGCACTGCCCCAACTGCCGCCGCGGCCCACGCCGACCGAGCCCGTGCGCGCTCCCTTCGGATCGGTCAAGCTCCCGCCCTGATACGAACCATACCAATCCCCACACCATTCCCAAACATTGCCGTGCATGTCGAATAAGCCCCAACGGTTTGGCGCTTTTTCGCCTACCGTATGTGTTTGATTTCCCGAATTGCTGTTAAACCACGCGAAGCCGCGCAGGAGATTGTAGTCTGGATCGTCGCCGAATCCGAACCGGGTGGTCGTGCCGGCGCGACAAGCGTACTCCCACTCCGCTTCAGTGGGCAGCCTATAGACGTGGCCTGCTGGCAAGCGATTGGCATTCTGCTCACGCGTCGTGAGCTTCGAGCAGTAATCGACCGCTTGTGTCCAAGTCACGTTTTCCACTGGCAGTCGATCGTTACCGGTGAAACTGCTGGGATTCGCGCCCATGATTTCGCGGTATTCCCCTTGCGTCACCTCGTATTGGCCCATCCTTCTACGCCTCTGTCCGGGAGAGTTAAGGTGCGGAATTAAACGTCAATTCCGCGCCGCCAGTGAAAATCGGCGATGACCGTCGCGGCTATGTGTTGTCCAAAACACAAGCCGCGCTGTGCGCCATTGCTAATTCCGCCGTCCTGCTCAGAATGTCACCAAGTTCAGACCCATCGCGGAGGCAAGCTTTTTCTGCCGTGAATCCGTGGTGATAAATTCGGTGGCAGCCAAGACTTTCGCAGCGGCACAATGCAAAATATCCAATGACCGGCAGCCAATCGTCGCCGTGTGCTGGTTCGCGAGCGTCACCGCCTCCGCGAAAATGTCCTTCCATTCGCCAATCGGCGACACAAGCACACCTGCCTTCTCGTCAGCTTCGACTAACGCGCAAGCCGCAGTCACCTGGGCAGCGGTCGCGCTTTTGAGGAAGACCTTGAACTGGAGCGCGTTCCTGAACTCCAGTTCGTGAAGCGGCGTGTAGCAAAGCGGCTTCCCTTGAATGAGTGCAACGACTTTGGCGCTATCCGGCTCCGGGTAGTAAAGTTTGACGAAACAGCCCGTGTCCAGATAAGTCACGCTTCGCCTCCCCGCCCCTCCGACACCACAGCACTCAGCGGCTGGCCCGGCGGCGTTTCACCCCAGATGGCTTTCGCCCGGGCCAGAAAGTCAGGAGTGGGTGTTGGCTTTGCGGGTACGACTTTGGCGACGACCTGGTTTTGCTGAGTCACCTGCACTTCTTCTCCAGCGGCCAGCCAACGCAGGATTTCGGGCCACTGCTCCGGCACCTGTTGCACACTCGCGGTTTTCATGGCTTCAGCCTACTTCATCGCTTCCCACGCAACAAGCCCGTAAACCCCTCGTGGCCCTCGTGGCGATGACGTGAAAAACGGGATGCAGATCGGGTCACCGTCGTCGCTGTCGCCAAAGTTGTTTTTTTCTTGCCGCGCTCATTGAAGTGTACGTGTGTGGATTTACCCCTGATTCGGGGTGTGAAAAAGGAGGTATGGCGAAAGCAAAAGACAAAGTGGTGGTGGAATTGAACGTCAATTCCGCGCCGCCAACAAAAATCAGCGATGACCGTCGCGGTGTCGTGTTGTCGAAAATACAGGCAGCGCAGTGCACCGTTGAGAATTCCGCGATCACATCAGGCGCGTGAATTCGTCAATTGTAATTCCGGCGGCCCGAATCAAACTGCGAAGCGTTCCCTTTGCAACCTCCTTGTGGTTGGGAATGGAAAGCGTCACATTCTGGTCCTCCTTCACCATGATGATGTGACTGCCACGCTGACGAGCCACTTGCCAGCCAAGTTTCTCAAAAGCTCGCACAACCTTGCGACCGCTCAATACGGGAAGCGCCGGCATCAGAGCGCAACTTCGACTTGACGGGTCTCAACCGTGAGCGGCAATCCGCGTTCAGCCCGGACTTCCAGGCAGAGTTCGATGGCTTCCTTGATGTTCTTCAAGGCTTCTGCCTTGGTCTTCCCCTGGCTGACACAACCGGGAATGGACGGACATTCGACGATCCAGATCCCGTCTTCGTCGCGGTCAACGGTGATGGCGAATTTCATAGCTGCATGATTTGTAGCGCGCATGGATGGATGGTTCAAGCTCACCAAAGAAGATTTTGCCCGCCACCGGTAAAATTTCTCCTTGCCGCATTAGTCGAATTGTGCCCGTCTGGAGTTACCCCAGATTTGGGTGCGAAAAAGGAGGTTTGGCGAAAGCAAAAGATAAAGTGGTGGTGGAATTGAACGCAATTCCGCGCCGCCAATAAAAATCAGCGATGACCGTCGCGGCTTTGTGTTGTCAAAAACACAAGCCGCGCTCTGCGCCATTGATAATTCCGCCCTCCTGGAGAGCTACGCCCGAGCCGACACCAGCAGCGATCCGCGAGACAAACGCGAGGCTCTGGTCCTGGCGCGGGATTGGCACAAGAACTTAACCGCAGAGAACCCAAAGAACTCAAAGAAGCCAAAGAATCCAGCCAAACCAAAAGGAGGCACTATGAAAGAGATCAAACAACTCTGTGACCAGGTCCGACAAACCGCTTACGACATTCACGTCTATCACGGCCACGGCCATCTGGAGAAAGTTTATGAAAACGCTCTCGCGCATCGCCTGCGCAAAGCTGGCCTGGACGTGAAGCAACAGCATCCGATCAAAGTGTACGATGAGGACGGCACGTTAATTGGTGATTACCTGGCGGACTTGCTCATTGAAAATGTGTTGATCGTGGAATTGAAAACAGCCAAGACCCTCGCCAAGGAGCACGAGGCGCAAATCCTGGGCTACCTCAAGTCCGCCCGCCTGGAGCACGGCCTCCTGATCAACTTCGGCTCCTACAAATTCCAGATTCGGAAATTCGTGTGGTCCGAGATGGATCGAATCAGGAAATAACCGCAGAGAACTCAGAGATCACAGAGAAGGAGGGAGCTGTCGCCTGCTCTCTTTGAGTTCTTTGAGCTCTTTGCGGTTAAACACCAAACGCGGCGACGCCATCAAGAAGTTCTTCGAGGGGCGCGTGGGCATTCTGGATTTCGACGGCAATTTCGACATCGACATCCATTATCCGTTTCCCTCAGCCGAGCGGTTTGATCGGAAGAATGCAGAAGTTCCTGTTGACCTCCGGCCCGCTGTCGCAGCGGACGGTCCTGGCCAACGCCGGTTTCGACGTGGAGGAAGAACGCGAGCATAAAGAGGAGGAAGGCGCGCTGGTGAATGATCCGAAGACGCGAGCGCAGGTGTTGCCGATCTTCGATCCCAACCATGGGAAACAACCGGTGAATCGGGACGATCTAACGCGTCAAACGCTTCACGCAGCTTGAACAATCGATTCTTTGCTTCCTCGCACCGGCCGGCTACGTTACCCGGATGGCTGGATCGGAAAATTTCGCATGGCGACAGGATTCATAAGGATTGGCGGTGCGCGGCAGCACAACCTGAAGAATCTTTCGCTCAGCATTCCGCGAGACAAATTGGTGGTTATCACGGGGTTGAGCGGTTCCGGCAAATCGTCGCTGGCGTTCGACACGATCTACGCAGAGGGCCAGCGCAAATATGTCGAGTCGCTGTCCGCGTATGCGCGCCAGTTCCTCGATCAGATGCAGAAACCGGAGGTGGATTTCATTGAAGGGCTTTCGCCTGCTATCGCGATCGAGCAACGCAACGCCGGCACGAACCCGCGCTCGATCATCGCCACCACCACGGAGATTTACGACTACTTGCGATTGCTTTACGCAAACGTCGGCCAGGCGCATTGCCCCGTCAGCGGCCAGCCGATCACGCACCAGACCACCAGCGACATTGTCGATAAGATTCTGGCCTTGCCCACGCGGACGCGCATCCTGTTGCTGGCGCCTGTCATTCGCGAACAAAAGGGGGAATTCCGGGACGTGATCGAGCGTCTGGCGCGAGAAGGTTTCGTCCGGGCGCGAGTGGACCGCCAGCTTGTCGAACTGGCGACGAACATCCGGGTCAAACTGGATCCGAAACAGAAACACACGATTGAAGTGGTTGTGGACCGACTGGTGATCGATGAGAAAATCCGAGTCCGGTTGAGCGATTCGGTGGAGACGGCGCTCAAGTGGGGCGAAGGCACACTTTTGGTGTTGCATCAACTGCCCAACGCTGCTGCGGAAGGAATCTCGCGGTCGGCCCCGCCGCGACCGAGCGGCGGATCTGCTCCGGAGGTTTGGACTGAAACCCTCCATTCCAACCGCATGTACAGCCCGGCCACGGGCCTGAGCTTCGACACCCTGACGCCCAAACATTTCTCTTTCAACTCCCCCTTCGGCGCATGTCCCGTTTGCCACGGGCTTGGGCAGAAGATGGTCTTCGACGAACATCTGGTGGCGCCCGACGAAGAGAAATCCCTCGAACAGGGCGCAATCCTGCCCTGGCGGCGCGGCGCCAAGCGCATGATCGTCTATTACAAGAACCTGCTGAAAGGAATTGTTCAGCATTACCAACAGAAGCTCGATGTGCCGTACCGGCAGTTGCCTGCTGAGTTCAAAAAGATTCTCTTGTGGGGCTCAGGCAAGGAGGAAATCGAGTTCCAGTTCTGGCGCGCAGGCAAGTCGAGCAAGATCGTGCGCGCGTTCGAGGGAGTCATTCCGAATCTCGAACGGCTCTACCAGGAGAGCGAAAGCGAATTCACGCGGAACCGTCTCAAGGCCTTCATGGCGTCACAGGATTGCGATGCCTGCGGCGGGCGGCGCCTCAAGCCCGAAATCCTCGCCGTCACGCTTGGCCAATCAAATCTCAAATCTCAAATCTCAAATCTCAAATCTGCCGAGATTCCCAGCCTGTCCATCATGGACGTGTGCGGCCTGTCGGTGGAAGAGGCGGACAATTTTTTCGAGGCGCTGAAGCTGACGGACTTTCAACAGAAGATCGCGGGGGAGCTCATTCGTGAAATTCGCGCGCGGCTCGGTTTTCTGAAAAACGTCGGCCTGGGCTATCTCACGCTCAATCGCGAGAGCGGCACGCTCAGCGGCGGAGAAGCGCAACGCATCCGTCTGGCCACGCAGATCGGCGCTGGACTTGTGGGCGTGCTGTACATTCTCGATGAACCCAGCATCGGGCTGCACCAGCGCGACAACGAACGCCTGTTGAAGACGCTCGAAGGCCTGCGCGACCTGGGCAACTCCGTTTTGGTGGTGGAACACGACGAAGACACAATTCGACGCGCCGACCACATTATAGACTTGGGCCCTGGCGCCGGGGTGCGGGGCGGAGAACTCGTGGTATCCGGTCCGCTGGAGGAAATCCTTCGCCATCCGGCTTCACTAACCGGCCAGTACTTGCGCGGAGAGTTGTCGGTCCCTGTTCCAAGGAAACGTCTCAAGCCGTCGCGTGAAAAAGGCTGGCTGGAGATTCTTGGCGCGAAGGAAAACAACTTGAAGAATATCGACGTCAGAATTCCGCTCGGCACCTTGACTTGTGTGACCGGCGTCAGCGGATCGGGCAAGAGCACTCTCGTGGACGATATTCTGCGGCGCGCGTTGTTCCGCAAGTGGTACGGATCGAAAGAGCACCCGGGCGCGCACCGGGAAATCAACGGCATTGAGAACCTCGACAAAGTGGTGGTGATCGACCAGACACCGATCGGGCGCACACCGAGGAGCAATCCCGCAACTTACACCGGGATGTTCAATCACATCCGCGACCTGTTCGCCGACCTGCCCGCGGCGAGGATTCGGGGTTATGGCGCCGGACGGTTCAGCTTCAATGTCAAAGGGGGCCGCTGCGAGAAGTGCCAGGGCGACGGGCTCATCAAAATTGAAATGCACTTCCTCCCGCCGGTTTACGTCACGTGCGAAGCCTGCGCAGGCCGCCGCTACAACCGGGAAACGCTCGAAATCACTTACAAAGGCATGAACATCGCCGACGTGCTCGCAATGACCGTGGACGAGGCCGTCACGTTCTTCCGAGCGATCCCGCAAATCTGCGACCTGTGCCAGACGCTTGCCGAAGTCGGACTGGGTTACATCGGCCTGGGGCAATCGGCCACGACGCTGAGCGGCGGCGAGGCGCAACGCGTGAAGCTCGCGGCCGAACTGAGCCGCAAAGCCACAGGCCGCACCCTTTACATCCTGGATGAACCGACCACGGGATTGCACTTCCACGACGTCGCCAAACTGCTGGAAGTGCTTTTCAAATTGCGCGCGTCGGGAAACACTCTCCTCGTGATCGAGCACAACCTGGATGTGATCAAGACCGCGGACTGGATCATCGACTTGGGACCGGAAGGCGGTTTACGCGGCGGCCGGATTGTGGCGGCGGGATCGCCCGAGCTGGTTGCCCAATGCGCCGAAAGTTTTACGGGCCGTTACCTGGCGCGCGTGTTGTCGGGTGCTCCTGCCAGTGCCGAAGCTGTATGAACGCGCAGAAATTCAACGACCCTCGCCGCGTCAAACGACGCCGAAGCGGCCTGGGAGCCTGTCTGAATGCCGCGCTCCGGCGCGCGGGCTTCAACCCGCTGCAACGCCCATGAAATCCACGTTGCTGCTGCTCTTCATCTCCACCGCTCTGGCCTGGGCGCAAGAGACGCCTGAGATGGATGCGTATCGAGCGGCGTTGAAGTCCTTGCAAGACGGGTTCTTTGACCGCGCGCAGAGGGAGTTCGCCGAATTTGCCGGCAAGTATCCGAACTCCCCAAGATCCGGCGAGGCGATCCTGCTCCAGGCCCAATGCCTTTTCGCGCTGAAGGATTTCAAGTCGGTCGGCGGACTTCTCACGCCGCGTCTCGGACGCGCGGGAGAGTTGGCCGATCCATACCGATTCTGGCTTGCGGAAGCCGAATTCTACGATCAACGCTACGAAGCCGCCGCCAAAGCGTATGAGGCGCTCCTGGCTACATCGACGAATGCCTCCCTGCGTCTGCAGGCCGGCTACGGCGAAGCCTGGGCGTATTTCAAGCTGGGTGACTTCGATCGCACCATCCAACTCCTGGGCGATCCCGCGCGCGCCTTTCAACAAGCCGCGCTTCAAAGCACGAACGAGACGCTCGTGGTGCGCGGCTACTTGTTGCTGGGCCAAAGCTACTCGAAAAACAAAAACTTTCGCAGATCGCAGCAGGTTCTCAGCGATCTTGCCCGCCGCAACCTCCCGCCCGAATTGGACTGGGAACGACTCCATCTCTTCGCTCTGAACGCCCTGGCGGATCAAAAGCCGGATGACGCGCTCAGCGCCGCCACCAACCTCGTCGCTCTCGCCTCCGACACGAACCGGCTGGACAAACCCGTGCTGCGCGCCAATTCCCTGATGCTGTTGGCCGATATCCAGAAGGAGAGAAACCCCGATGCCGCCATTGCGGCTTACGAGCAACTGGGAAAGTTGGAGCGAATCCCGGCCAGCCAGAAGCAGCAGGCGTTGCTCCGGATCATTGATTTGCTGGTGGGGCAAAATCGGTTCACGAACGCGGTCGCGCGGCTGGAATTCTTGCTGACCCAGACCAATCTGGACACGCCGCCGGACTTGATCCGATTAACCCTCGGTGAATTGCACCTCAAGCAGTTTTACGCTTTGGGCGGAGCTTCCCCGGAACGCACGCGCACTAATCTCGCCCTGACGAACTTGCTGTTCCAGGCGCGGAACCAGTTCGTCGTCGTCACCGAAACGACGAATCAGCTCCGCGCCGCCAAAGCTTATCTCAATCGTGGTTGGTGCGCCTGGGAGGAAGCGCTCCTGGCGAATTCCACGAACAAGTTCGCAGAAAGCCAGGCCGACTTCCGAGCCGCCGCCAAGCTGTTTCCGGAATCGGAAGACCAGGCGATCGCTCGCTTCAAACTGGCGGATTGCCAGTTCCACCTGAAGGATTACACGAACGCCATCGCCAATTACCGGCTGGTGATTGAGCGCTACCGCGAGTTGCCCGAGGTCCGCACCAAATGGTTCGATCAGGCCTATTATCAATTGATCCGCGCCAGTCTCGAACAGGGAGATATGGTGGCCGCGCGGGACGGTCTGAACCGGCTCCTGGAGGAGTTTCCCACCAGCGAATTCTCCGCCCGGTCCTCGCTGAACTTCGCGGCCGAGTTGCTGGAGCGAGGCCGGCCCGAAGATGCCCGGCACGCGCGGGAAGCGTTGCTCCATTTTCAAAAGAAAGTGTCCGCGTCTCCGTGGTTGCCGGAGGCGCAACTGGCCATCGCCCGCTCCCATGTGATCGAGAATCAATGGACCGCGGCCATTGGCGAGTATGATCGTTGGCTCGCGCAGTACCCGGAGCATGCCTCGCGGCCGCAAGCGGCGTTCGACAAAGCGCTGGCGCATTTTCGCGCGGGACACGACACCAACGCGCTCGTTTTGTTCACGAACTTCGTCGCCCAATTCCCGACCAACCATCTCGCGCGCTGGGCCCAATTCTGGTTGGGAGACTACTATTTCAACCAGCAAAACTACACCAACGCCGAGACGCACTATCAACTCTTGTGGAACAACGCATCGAACGTGATGGATCTGCGCTATCAAGCCGGGCTGCGCGCCGCGAGGGCGGCTCTGCTCAGGGACAAGCCGTCCGATGCCAACCAATATCTGACGAATCTGCTCACCACGCTGGACCGCGATACGAACCGGTCAGCGGCCATCGAAGTAGAGGCGTACCTCCTTCTGGCGGATGTGGCGCTGAAGGATGTCTCCGGGCCGACGCTCACGAACAGCGCGAAGCGCTTTGAGAATGCCTTGGTTCCTTTGGGGAGAATTGTCAGTTTTTACCCGACCAACTCGCTCGCGCCGGTCGCCCGGGCGAAGATGGCGGATTGCTATCTTCAGTTGGCCTCGCTGGATCCGGCCCAGGCGACGGCCTATTACGGCCTGGCGATGACCAATTATTACAGCGCCATGCTGCCACAAGGGCCCGCAGATGTCCCGACGCGAAGCCAGGCTGAAGTCGGGTTTGCCATTGCCCTCGAAAAACTCGCCCGCCTTAAACCGGTCGCGGAGCAGAAGCCCCTGCTGGATCGGGCGCTCAATCACTTCCTGAACGTGGCTTACGGAAAAGCCGTTGACACGGCGGCGGGAGGAAAACCAGATCCATTCTGGGTGGCCAAGGCCCGGCAAGAAGCCGCGAGGCTGGCGGAGAGCATGGATTTGACCGCCGCCACCGCGAACTTGCTGGAACGGCTGCTGCGCGATTTTCCCCAGTGGCAGAAAGTGCAGCCGAATCTGGCCAAGAAATTGCGGGAACTCAGAAGTGTTGAATGATTCCGGAATTTGACAACTGCCCCCAGGCCGTTTAGCTTTTCTCTGTTCTCATGAACGAGTCTCTCCAAGCCGAAGCGATGGTCACGTTGACGCCAAGCGCGGCGGACCACGTGAAGGAACTGTTGGCGAACGAAAAAGACAATGCCGCCAGGACGCTTCGCGTCTATGTCGAGGGCGGCGGATGTTCCGGACTCCAATACGGCATGGTCTTTGACGAAAAACGCGACGGCGACCTTGTGACGGACTGCCACGGGGTGTCCGTCCTCGTCGATTCTCTTAGTCTGAACTATCTCCGCGGAACCATCGTCGATTTCGTGGACAGCCTGAGCGGAGGCGGTTTCAAAATCTCCAACCCGAACGCCCGCCAATCGTGCGGGTGCGGAAAATCCTTTGAAGCCTAGGCAAACTCACAAAGAGCCTAGACTGAGAATGCCGTTCCGTGCGATGCGGAACGGCTTTTTTTGCGCCTTCCTTCGCTTGATACTGTGGAGAACGGGAGGGTGGCCGTCTCGGCTGCATCAGTCGGCGTCGTATGTGTTTAGCGTGCCTTCCGCCGTAGCGCAGAGTTGCACTCTGCCGTATCCCCGATTTGCAATCGGCGGCGGTCCGGCAAGTTCCGGAATTCTGGAACTTGTCGAGACCCTGCGGAATGCAATTCCGCGATACGGCAGATTACAAATCTGCGCTACGTTGAACACCGCATCTCAGTCAGCGGCGAAGAATTCCTTGTAAGCGACGATGCCGAAGATGCCCAGATAGAAGGCGGCACAATAAAGCGCGCCGAGTTCCATAAACCAGCGCGGACGCAGTTCCTTCGGCAAAAGGCGGCGGTTAGCCACCACGGTCAGCACGGCGCTAAAACCCAGGGCGAGGTTCCAAAAGTTGGCCACGGTCTTTACGATTTGCGCCGGATTGAGGATCGCCAGCGCGATCATGCCCCAGAGGCCGTAAACCGCCAGCACGCTGTAGTACACGTATTTTACTTTGTTGCCATCCAGGTGAAGCAGCCGGCGGCTTCCGGTCCAAAGGACATCCACCCAGCGGCGCACCATCCCGTCCATCTGCGTGATCTGTGTCGGAGCAAGCACCAGCAGTCCGCACGTCAGGGTCAGGTACCAGAACGCCGGTCCGATGTGTTCGGCCAGGCCCTTCGCCGTCATGGCGGCGCCTTCCCACCCTTTCACGGTCGTGCCTCGCGGCAGAAAGCCGAGAGAAAGCATCGCCGGCAGGATGGCCCCCAGCGTCACGGCCGGCACCCAGATGATGAGTTGTTCGCGGACGATATGACGGTACCATCCGCGCCAGCGTTCGAGGTTTTCAGGCGTGACGGGAAATACTTTGCCCACGTGCGAGAGCTTGATCGTCTTGCCGCCAAACGCGCTCGGAATCGCGCCCACTTGTCCGCCCATGCCCCAGCCCTTTTCCCGGACATAATTTGAAAACTGCATGTTGGACAGCCCGCCCGCGCCGGCAATTCCCGCGAAAGCCGCCACCGTGGCCCAGTCCATCGTCGGCGGAAGCATCCCGAATTTGAACAAGCCGGAGACCGCTTCGCCCCACGCGCCGCGGTTCCAAATCAAATTGATCACGAGCAGGTAGCCGAGAACCAGAACGGCCTTGACGATCATGCAAAACTGAAGCGCGTTATAAATCTTCCGGCCGAACAGCACCGGAAGATACGCGCCCAGGAACACGACGTAACTGAGGCCTCGCACCAACGTCGCGTCCGTCTCCGTCGGCAGACGCCCCAGTATGATGGCTGCAAAAGGCACGGCCGCATTCGAGGCCAGGTACGGCCAGACCCCGATGAAGTCGAATGCCAGATAGACGCCTGTCCAGAGAACGGGCCCCGGTGGCAAACGAAAATAGCCCACGAACATCGGCTCGCCGCAGTAGAGCGCATACCGCATCACTTCGAGATTGAAGAAAACCTGCGCGGCAATCGCGAGCGTCGCGATCCAGAGGATTGAGCCGCCGTAACGCGCCGTGACTTCGGGCCCCAGCAGCCACTCGCCTCCGCCGATGTTCGCGCCGGCCATCAAGATGCCCGGCCCAATCATCGCGCGCCACTGGCTTAACCCAAAACGAGGCGGCGGCGGAAGTTCGCCGACGGTCCAGGGACCAAAGCTTTCAGCTTTCTCGCTCACGATTCTGGTTTGGTTGTTGTTGCTCTATGCCGGCCACACGGCACCGTATTTCGCCCACGACGTGAGTTATTTCACGCAGACTGAAGTCTTCGCCGCGCGCCATCCGTTCCAGGAGAGGGCATAGCCAGTCCAGCATTTCGCCGAAGACGCCCGCGTGCCGATCTCTCTTAATGCGTTCCGCGGTCAGAATGGCGTGCCGCAGCGAGCTCTCATCCATAACCGGACCGGCGCGCTATCTCGAAGCTCCGGCTTTGCGGTAGAACCTCCGCACTTGCGCCATTTCATCCTCGATTTCCCGCAGACCCATGGAGCGCACCATCTCGCCGATCGGCGTCTTCGGGTCGTTCGACCAGAAGATGCCGCGATCTTCGTCCTCGTAGTAATTGTAGCCGACGTTGTTGCCGCAGGCCTTGCGGAGCGCCTCGCCATTCCGAAGCTTTGAACTCCACGGGAGAATCGCGTAACTCAAATCCAGTTCGTGAACCAGGATGTTTTGCGGCGGCTTGATCTGCGCGGCGATTTTGCCCGTCGGCTCGAAGAGGGAGGCGTTGTGCCGCCAGGTGCTGGACACAATATAGAAGCGATGATCCTTCGCGCGGAAGGCGGGCTGCGAGGTTTGAGGCGATTGCGTCGGCCAGGCGATCAACTCTGCGCCTTGCCGCGCCAACTCGGACCAACCGTCGTCGAATTCCATCTCATAACAAATCTGGATGCCGAGCTTGCCGAAGTCGCACTCGAAGACAGGGAACGCGTTGCCTGGGGTGGCGCCGCCTTCCATGTTGCCGCGCTCGAACGAGACGACCAGATGCACTTTGCGGTAGGTTCCGACCGTTTCTCCTTTGCGCCCGACCAGGACCGCCGCATTCGAGCACAACTTCTTTTCCTTCGAATCCAGGAGGTAGGTTGCAACGACGATATAGCAACCATGCTCGCGTGCTTTGCGAGAGAACACGTCCTGCACCAGCCCCTCGAACGGAACTGAATGCGCCAAGGCGTCTCCGTCCGCTTCCCCCGTGATCGACGTTTCCGGAAGCACCGCGAGGTCGAGGCCGCGACCGTATTTCTTTTTCGCCTCGGACGCCATCAGATCCACGATTCCAGCCAATTGATCGAGCCGCTTTTGCAGGCCGGGATGCTTCCCCCAAAAGGATTGCATGACGGTGCCCACGATCACCTTTCGAGGCGGGTGGCTGGATGTGCTTCTGCGCCGCGATTGGCCATCGGCGGCGCGTGCCGGCGCGGCGCCAAGGGCCGCCAGACTGCTCAGGGAGGTGAGGAATGTTCTTCGGTTCATGTGCGGGTTTCTCTCGAAGGAGAATGCTCAGGTCGTGGAAGCTTATCGTCTGACCATCTGTCTTCGCCAAGGAAATTCAGCGGCGCCACAGTCGCAGGCTTCATGTTCAAGCTTCAACGGGGCCGCGCTCGCGTGAGCGCGGAAGGAGTTCGCTTGTTACTCCTTCTGGCACAGGCCCGCAACACTTCGGTTGCGACTGCCTGCGCTATTCTGAGTGTCAGTTTGTTTCCGATATCTGATTCGCAATCGCTTGTCATTCGCGATATCGTAGCAGACGAGATAGGTGGTTCTCATACGCGGTTGAGGGTTGAATGAGCTTGCCGTGCGAATAACCGAAGCGCGAGCCGTCAGTGTTCCGGAGTTCGAAGACGCGCCAAGGACGACCCAGCGGGCGTTCGGCACTCGCATAGAACACCTTTTCGTACACTCGAGGCTCTTGCACCGTGTGCAACGGTTTGCCATGTTCGATTCGGGCCACTGCCGTTTCGTAGCAATGCTGCAGGTCTTTCAGCGTGGATTCTTGCTGCTCGGCATCCAGAACCGGCACGCGAAGCATGCCGTCGTCGCGAAGAATCAGCGCCTGCAACCCAAGCTGCATCTTGTCCGTGTCCCACGAGCGTTTCAGCCAGCGTCAGGGTTTGCGAACGGAATGTTTCCCACTCCTGCGCGCACGCGCTTCCAGTTTCCGAGTTAATTCCATGCTGTGCTCGACCTCTTTCGCACGCTCCTCGATTGATGCTGACGACAGACTGCGGCGGCCTTTTCGCCTGCGGTAGCCGCTCGGTCGGCGAACAGCGCTTCGATCCGTTTGAGCTTTTCAATCGGTCGCTGCTGGTCGTTTGGTTCCATTAGAGCGTCAGTCCTTCCAGCTACTCCACCAGTTTCAATTGATCGAGCAACTTTCGCCGCATTGGCTCTTCAGGTTGCAGAGCGAGTGCCCGGCGCAATTCCGCGGCCGCCGCCTGGTTCTGACCTTCGGCTCTCAGCACCACGGCCAGTCCGAGGTAGGCCTCCGCCGAATTCGGAGTCAACCGAATCGCTTCGCGAAAAGCGGCCATCGACTCGGCGCGTCGATTGATCTCGCCGCCGAGGCTCAGCCCAAGATTAAACCACGCCGCCGCCAGGTTGGGTTTGGCCTGGATGGCAGCTTGGAAACAAGGCTGGGCTTCCTTGGGTCGGCCCCGGCTCAGGCGTGTGACGCCCAGTTGCATTTGCGCTTCGATGTTGCCGGGCGCCAGCGCAACAGCTCGCATCAGGACGGCCTCGGATCTCGCGGCGTCGCCGAGCCGCAAGAGCGCGCGTCCGAGGAAAAACATGGCGCGATCCGAGTTCGGGTAAGTCTGGAGGGTTTTTTCGAGGAGCCGGGCGGCTTCGGCCACGCGGCCTGCTTTTATCCATTCATCGCCGAGATCGATCCAGGCGGCCTCCCCGGTTTTCAGGGCATGGACCTCGGCCAGGAAGGGATCTGGAAATGGCTCGTCGTGGGGAAGGTCCGCGAGAATCCGAGCCAGTTGGACGGCTTCGTTGGTGCGGCCCAAACGTTGGTTCACGTTCAGGAGAAGGCGGTGAGCCGCTTTGCGAGTGGAAACGTCCTGCAGCGCGCTCGCCAGATAATTCGTGGCCTCGGCGGCGCGGTCGCGAGCATTAGCCACTTTGCCGAGGCCCAATCCCGCCCAGGCCGAATTGGGATCGCGTTCGCGAACACGGCGGTAATGCCCTTCCGCCTCATCTAGACGCCCCAAGCTCAGGAGCGTGTCTGCAAACTTTAAGCGAGGCGCCAGCTCGCTTTCGGGAAAGAGGCGGACGGCGCGATCCAGATTCGTCGCGGCCGCCATGGGATTGTCCACCAGTTCCGCGAGACCAAGATAGTAGGGCCAGCGCGGTTGGCGCGGCGCCAGCGCGGAGGCCTGGGCAAAAGACGCGGCGGCTTCCGCGCGAACTTCGTGCGCCAGCAACATCATTCCCATGCGGCCCCGGGCCTCGGCGGACCGCGGGGCCTGTCGAACCGCGTCCCGAGCTTGGGCAATCGCCGCAGCGATCATCGGGTCGAAACCCGTGGTGTTCACGACTGGCGGCGGCGGCGACGCGTTTCTCCACCAGAGCCAGGACGCGAACGCAACCGACATTGAAAGCACGACCGCGAGCCAGCCTGGCCAGCTTCTGCGGATGGATCGGTTTGGCGGCGAAGGGCGTTTGGGGGTTCGCTTCTTCATTGAAGCCGATACGGGTTCACTGCCCAGCGCCTCGCGTCACAGCCGATGCGACTCGTTGCCCGGAACCTTTCCGGAGCGTGAGGATTTGATCCACGGCCACACCGGGAAACTGCTCCTCGGTGCCGTCAGGCCAGATCACGTTGATGCTTTCCACCTGGGTGGTTGAACCTAGGCCAAAGTGGGCGCGAGGATCGTTGCTGCACAGATAACTTTGCGAAGGATTCACCCACACGGTCCTGCGCCGCCCGCCCGCGTTGACGGCCACTTCCGCGCCATACGCGTCGCGGCCTCCGAACGCCGGCTCCACGACTCGCACCGTCAGCCAGTGGCCGCGTGGAGCGACGTTGCGATACACGCGCGCGGACGCGGCAATCCGCGTGACGATCAAGTCCGGGGCGCCATCGTTGTCCAGATCGCCTACCGCCAGGCCGCGCGCGACGGCGGCGGTTCCGCTGAAGGCGAGGTTGGCGGCGGAGATGTCCGAGAAAGCTCCCTGACCGTCGTTGGCGAAAATCTGGCTGCGCTGCTCGTATCCGTTCCAGAAGGGATCGCTGTTGGCCTTGCCGTTTGGCGCGGGATCGATCGTGAGGCGTTTGATGCCGCCGTTCACGACGAGCAAATCCGGAGCGCCGTCGTTATTTAGATCGTTGAACACAGTGCCAAAACCTGTGCCTCGCCACGCCGAAGCCGCGACCCGCGAAGCCGAGGTGCGATCCTGGAAGTATCCGCGCGGCCCTTGCTTCCACAGCGCGTGCGTTTCCGTGCTGAGGTGAGTCACGAGAATATCGAAAAGCCCGTCGCCGTCGGCGTCGCCGAGGGCGACTCCCATGTTGGCCTGGACGGCGCCCATCTCGTTGTAAGCGATCCCGCGTGTGGCGGCCTCTTCGGTGAACGTTCCGTTGCGCTGATTGATCAAGAGCCAATTGACATGGCCATCGTTGGCAATGAGCACGTCCGGCCAGCGGTCTCCGTTGGCGTCCGCGCACACGACTCCGAGTCCTGGCCCGGCCAGTTTCCCAAGCCCGGCTTTCAGCGTCACGTCCTCGAACCGGATCGAGCCGCCGCCAGCGCCCAGGTTCCGGAACAGCCGTGGAATCGTGCCCGGGAACCCGGACGGACCGCAGTACCCGGGTTTGCCTTGCGCATCTGGACACTTCATCGACGGCGAGTAATCCACGTAGTTGGCCACGATCAAATCGAGCCAGCCGTCCCGGTCGTAATCGAAGAACGCGGCCGACATGCCCCAGTGAGGATTGTCCAGTCCGGCGTCGTGGGTGATCTCTCCGAACTTGCCGCCGCCGACATTGCGAAACAGCCGAACCCGGTCGTACTCCGTGATGAAGACATCGGGCTGGCCGTCATTATCCACGTCGCCGACGGCCACGCCCATGCCGCGTCCCGGGAGATCCAGTCCGCTGCCGGTGCTCGCGTCGCGAAAGCGGCCGTCCTGTTCCTGATGGAACAGTTGATGTTTGGCGGCGGAATTGGTCCCGGCGTTCTGGAGCAGAAAAACATCCATGCGTCCGTCGCCGTCGAAATCAAAGATGGCGACTCCGGAGCCGAGCGATTCGGGCATAAAATAGGTTCCGACCGGTCCGACGTCGTGGACGAATCTCAGACCGAGCGCGTCCGTGGCATCTTCGAGCCAGGGCGAGTGGGCAGTTGAGGCGGGAGCGATCGTCGGATTGGGAGGAGGCTGCACGTTCGGCCCGCAACCGGCACCTGCCAGCGCCAAACCCAGGACGATCCCCAAGCACCGGAGTCGCAGGATTCGTGGCATCACCGCGGAGGAACCTTCAGTCGTGAGAACAAAGACCGGACATTGAAGCATGTGAACAGCGCTGAGAGTTTTCCGGTAGGCAACCAAAGCCGCGAATCGAAGTCAAACTGCGCTTTCCACCGGTGGTGCGATTATAAGTGTCGGCCAGTCACGATTCGATTGGCTCCCCTTTCCCCATGAACCTGGGAGCGCCGGCATCCATGCCGGCGCAGTTCAACCCGCTGCGGTCGCCGGCACGGATGCCGGCGCTCGTGCGCCTGAGATGGCGATTGGTCGAAGCGGTGAAAGTCCGCTTCTGTGCGGTGAAGAATCGTGCGGTATTGAACCATAACTGCGTCGTGGAAACACGGGGTGGAGAGCAATGGAACGAGA
>Ga0194126_10004997_pt1 | contig 19829 bp, 16 predicted proteins | sample TA2KigC150mmetaG_FD_148641 | JGI IMG/M metagenome (GOLD analysis project Ga0194126, IMG submission 148641) | Freshwater microbial communities from Lake Tanganyika, Tanzania - TA2015035 Kigoma Deep Cast 150m | ecosystem: Environmental > Aquatic > Freshwater > Lake | place: Tanzania: Lake... | reverse complement strand
TTAAAGAAAAATTATATAATTACAGTATATCTACAGTATGTGAAAAAAAGGAGCTTGAGTTTCCTTTCTCAAATAAACGTTTCAGGTGGTTTAAAATATTTAAAACCTCCATAGGCTTAAAATAATTGCAATTTTATTTCTGGGATAATTTTTTTTAAATAATAATCTTTTTTTCATTAAGACCTGCTCATTATTAACTGTATGATCATTTTAGTCTGCCGTTAAACCACCAGACTTTAGTCTGGTGATGGATAGGCTTTGCTCTATTTATAGAATATAAAAGAAGCCCACAACTTCAGTCGGGGGAGTTTAACTGCAGAATCCTGCAGGTATTTTGTCAAGTATTAATTAAGTATTAATTAAGAGGGTGTTAATTAACAGGGGCTTAAAACTCTGACAATTATTGTGTTTTATACCCGGGGATGTAAGCAAGTTCTTATATTTTTTTATTGAAGGAGCCACTTCCAGAGTGGGATGAAGATAATATTTTTTCCCTTGATTTGCTCTTTGTTTTCCGTATCTAAAGTGATGATTTTGAGATTATTGCAATTCAGATAGTTGCTTGCCCGCAAGAGAGATTTGATCTCTCTTTCTCTTGTTTCAAGATTGTCAAGATTAAAGCAGACCTGTATCAGCTCTTTTATATTTAAATTATCTTTTATTATAAAATCAACTTCTTCTTTAGATTGGCTATTATAGAAATAGAATTCCACTCCCTTCCTTTTCAATTGGGTGAACACTATATTTTCCATTAATCTTCCCAGGTTATAGGAGAATTGGAAGGAAATAGAATTAATTAATCCAGAATCTATTGTGTAAATTTTTCTTCGTCCGCTTAATTGGTTTTTTAATTTAAAAGAAAATGGGTTAAGCTGAAAGGCAAGATACGCCTCCTCCAGATAGTCCATATAGTTTTTTATAGTGTGCACACTTTTGACCTCAAAAATATTTTTTAACTTTTGATATGTAATGGTTGAGCCAAAATTAGAGAAAAGATAAAGCGATATTTCTTTTAAAGTTTTAATATATTTAATCTTATATCTGGAAACAATATCTCTGGAAATGATTTTATCATAGAGGTCTCTTAAATATTGTTCTTTCAATTCAATTTTAGAAAGCTCTGGAAAACCTCCATATTTTATATATTCACCCAGCAGTCTCTTTATATGTGCTTTTTTTTCAGTAACATATAAATCATTTTCATCGTAACTGAAGTTTTTGATTTGTAAAAATTCCTTAAATGAAAAAGGATAAAGCTCGATTAAAAAATGCCTTCCTGTCAGTGAAGTTGCCAGTTCCTTGCTTAAAAGATTTGTGTTGCTTCCGGTTATTACAAGATTGCAGCCTGTTCTCTGCAATCGGTTTGTAAATAATTCCCAGCCCGGGACATTCTGTATCTCATCCAGCAGCAGGTAATTAAAATCAGGATTTATTTCTCTTAAAACTTCAAGTAAGTAGTTTAAATCTTCTGTTTTTATCCCGATTAACCGCTCATCATCAAAATTAATATATCCGTAATTCTTATCTTTTAAGATTTTATGGGCAAGAAAAGACTTCCCGCACCTTCTTACTCCGGAAATAACTTTTATTAATTTATCATCAAGGGCTATTTTGATTCTTGATTCTATTTCACGTTCAACTATTTGTGTGTTAAAGATATTGTTTATTTCCTGTCTTTGGTCAAGCAGAATTTGTTTTACAGTTTTTTTTTCCATATTATAATTTAATTGCACAGAATTAATGATTTTTGTGCAATATAATGCACAATTTTATTATTCAGTTTACCATACAGCTTCTGATTGTCAATATATTATTGAAACCGGAACTGTTCATAAGAGAGTAAATAAATTGAGCAGCCAAATTTAGAAAAACAGTTTATTAACAAAAACGTGATGAAAATTCCATTGTCCTCAAGCTTTTTTATTTTATAAATAAAAAAGCAAAGTGTGATAATATAGTATTGAAGCAAATTATAAAATGTGGTATCAGGGAAAGCAGGTTAATACAGCTTAAAGAACAATTATATAGCTACAGTATATCCACAGCATGTGAAAAAAAGAGCTTGAGTTTCCCTTCCCAAATAAAAGTTTCAGGTGGTTTAAAATATTTAAAACTTCCATAGGCTTAAAATGAACAGAAGCTTATTATTAGATTCACCCAACCTTTCATTTTTAAAAAATGATTTGAAAAAGCTTGAGAAGTTTCTTAAGGATTTTACTGAAAACCTTGAGGGTATCCTCTATGAAACTGTAAGGAACACCTTGACTGCAGGTGGAAAAAGAATAAGACCTTCTTTATTTTTAATTTGTGCAAGAAATGAAAAGTATGATATTGAATATCTTCTTCCTGCTGCTGCATCCATAGAGATAATACATACAGCATCGCTTATACATGATGATATTATAGATAAATCTGTACTCAGAAGAGGTAAAAATACAATTCATTATATTTATAATAAAGATACTGCAAAATTTGTAGGTGATTACCTTTTTACCCATGCCTTTTCCCTTCTAAACAGTTATTCAAACCCAAGAATTCTTGAAGAAATGTCAGATGCAGCCCAGCTTCTTGTTAAAGGTGAATTTGACCAGTTAAAAACTAAAAAGGATTTTTATCAAAGCGAAAAAGTTTATTTTGAAAAAATATATGAAAAAACCTCATCTTTATTCAGGCTGAGCTGTGTATTAGGTGGAATACTTTCTGAGTCAGGTGAAGAGGATATTGAAAGTATGAAAAAATTTGGAGAATATGTGGGTATTTCTTTTCAGATAAATGATGACCTTCTTGATATTTGCGTTGACGGCACAAAGGCAGGAGCTGGAAAAACTATATGGAATGATTTCAGACAGGGAAATATTACACTTCCATTTATTTATGGTTTTAAAGAATCAGAGTTTCAGTCATTTATAAAACCGTTTTTAAATAAAAAAAGTTACTCAGAAAAGGAAATAGAAAAAATACTTAATCTGCTTTCAAAAACTAATGCTTTAAGAACGACAAAAAATAAAGTTTATTACTATCTCTCAAAAGCACGCAGGATAATAAATAAAATCAGCGGTGAGGAAAGAAAAGAAGGTTTAAAAAGAGTTTGTGATTCAATACTTCAGGTGACAAAGCTTGTTTAACAGCGCGGTAGCTTTATTCAAATAGTTCTTTTACTTTATCCATATGGCTGAATTTGACATCTTTTTTTATTGAAGAAGCCACTTCCAAAGTGGGATGAAGATAATATTTTTTCCCTTGACTTGCTCTTTGTTTTCCGTATCCAAAGTGATGATTTTAAGATTATTGCATTTCATTCAGGGAAGTGGCCAATCTGATTATGTAATAGAGGAGCAGTGCAATAGGGGCTGCAATAAATCCTGGGAAAGGCTTATAAATGAACCTCTTAAATATAAAACACCTCCATTTTTAAGTTGAAAGCTATATTAAAACTGGTAAACTTTTTGTATAGCTGAATGATTAAAAATAGATATGAAAATTAGAATATTTTTTATATTTTTAATACCTGGGAATTGAGAGGAGCAATTCTTGTATAAACCTGATTTTAAGAACTTAAAAGACACACTTCTTTGCAGGGAAAAGAAAAACACACCACTTATTGAACTTCATATAAACGATGAATTTAAACAGAAATTTTTTTCTAAGAATAACATAATATTTGAAGATGATATAAGATTGAGCCTTGAACTTGGTTATGATTTTGTGATTGTATCAAAAGGCATATTAAGACCCGCACAGTCAATTGGAAAGACTACTGAAAAAGGGGGCAAACTCTGGGCAAGTGAGTCGGACAGCATCATCAACAGCCTTGAAGATATCAAGAATTATGAGTGGATGGATCCTGACAGGGAAGATTTCATTGAGTTTGTAAAATTAGAGAAATTAATGCCTGAAGGGATGCAAATACTTGCTACATGCGGCAAAATATTTACTGCATCATGGATGCTGCTTGGGTTTAATAATTTCTGTCTGTACCTCTATGAGAATGAAACCCTTGTAAAAAAACTATTTGAAAAAGTCGGAAGCATTCAGTACAGGGTATTTGAAAAAATGCTTGGATTTAAAGGCACAGGTGCGATAGCTGCGGTAGATGATATAGCATATACAGAAGGTCTCATGATCTCTGCAAAATTCCTGCGCGATAATCTTTTCCCGTGGTATGAAAAAATGGGAAAAACCTGCAGGAAGAGAAACATTCCTTTCATTTATCATTCAGATGGGGATATATCAGAAATTATCGATGACCTCATAAACTGTGGTTTTAATGCAATACACCCTATTGAGCCAAAAGCAATGAAAATCAAAAATCTTAAAGAAAAATATAGCAAGAAGTTGTGTTTTCTTGGCAATATTGAAATGGATACTCTTATAAGAGGCACAGTTACTGAAGTGAAAGGTCTTGTAGAGAAAAATCTTGAGCTGTTTGCCAGTGATGGTTTTTATGGATGCGGTTCAAGCAATAGCCTAACTGAGGCAATGCCTGTAGAAAATGTAATGGCAATGTGCCAGACAGTGCGTAATATATAACTAAAAATATGTAACTAGAGTAGAAACCAAGTAGAAACTGGTGGTATTAAAATATTTCAGGAAAAAAAGAAGGGCATGTCCTAATCCGATTATGTAATAGAGGAGGAGGCCTATAAAGGTGCTTATAAATCCTGGGCAAGGTTTATTAAAATCTTATGCATCAAAAGCAAATTCTTATGCATAGATGGGGTTATAATGTTTTCAAGGATGATTATTAAATTAACAAAGGAATGATAAAATTATATATTTCATTTTGCACATAAATAATAATATCAATTAAAAATATCATTTGATAGCACAATTTGCTAACATAATGCAATTTTTATTTTTTTTCAGAAAGGGTTTAATTTATTTTAATTTTCTAGTGATTTAACTTTTTTCAAATAGGATTTTATAAAAGAAATAACTTGCCATTACTTTTTTAATGTAATTTCTGGTTTCATCGTAAGGAACATATTCTATAAATTCGTCAATTTCCATATCACCCCATTTAGAAATCCACTTTTTCATGGCGCCAGGACCCCCGTTGTACGCACCGCAGGCAAAATAGTAATTCTGGCTGAAGTTATCCATTTGTCTTTTTAAGTAATAAGTGCCCATTTTTATGCTTGTTTCAGGATCATATAAAATATCGTTGGTATAATTTTTTATTTCAAGATCATTTGCAATGGATTTTCCTGTGCCTGGAATAATCTGCATTAAGCCAAGTGCACCTGCATAAGAACCTGCTTCCGGATTGAAGCGGGATTCTTCACGAATAACGGCAAGAACAAAAAGCGGATCTATATCAAATTCAGAACTGTAGCGGTCAACATATTCTTTATAACCATATGGATAAAGCAGATAATAGAAGTAATCCCTGTATGGGCTGTTTAAGCCGCTGTTTAATTTAGAGTAATATTTGGCAATTATTTTCTGGGAATTTACATAATCCTTTGCCCATAAATACAGTGTTGAAATCTGAAGGATACCCATATTATCTTCTTCAAATTCCTTGCTTGCCGCTTCAATTTCTCTGTCTGCACTTAAGTAAAATTCCAGCAATAACAGTTCTTTTACTTTATCTATATGGCTGAACTTTAAATCTTCATTGCCTGAGCCTGAATCGGTATAATTGTTTTCAATATCTTTGTAGACTTCAGGTAGAACTTCTGAAATTTCCGGATTATACGGCATGGCTTCTCTGTTTACTGAAGTAAAATCCGGGCTTACCTGCATTTCTTCAAGTTCTTTTATTGAAGCAAATGTGTAATATGAGTAACTTTTACCTGCTATTATTTCCTTATAAATATTTACAGCTTCCTGAGTTTCCCCGAGCTTTTTATAGGATTTAGCCTTCCAGAAATGTGCTGCTGTTGAAATCTGGCTGCCCTTAAACCTGGATACCATATCTGAAAAAGTGTTTTTAGCAGCACTATAATCTCCAATTCTGTACTCAATCCACCCAACCTCCCAGTAAGCATCCTGGGCTTTATCCCCATCTGGATACTGGTTTATTATCTGCTGGTAGTAGGCTTTAGCTTTATCAATTTCATCCCGCAGAAAATAAATTCTTCCTGTTCTGTAAAGAGCATCATCTGAGTAGTTGCTTGCGGGAAAATTTTTAACTACTTTATCGTAGTAGTCAATAGCACTATCTTCCCTGCCCAGGCTTGTTTCAGCCCGCCCCAAAAAATAAAGGCTGTCATCTGCATAGCTTGATAAAGGAAATTTTCCGTAGCATGAAAGAAGGAAGTCTCTTGATTTTGAATAATCCCTTAAATTAAGGTAGCACATACCTGTTTTAAATAAGGTTTTTGCATGCAGTTCTGCTGGAAGATTTGAAGTTGAATCACTGTCAAGAATCTTTGTAAATTCAGCTATTGCGCTTTCATAACGGTACAGGTTGTAAAACTTTTCACCTCTGCTGTAGAGGTTATCGTTTGTGGGAATAAAAGTATCAATTATTTTATCACCGGCAAGCCTTTCAATACTGCTGTAAGCGTTGCTGGCAAATTCGTTTTCAGGATATTCAAGCCATATCCTTTTATAATTTTCAAAAGCACTGATGAATTTGGAATTTTTTTCCATACACACTGCAAGCTGGTATAAACTGTATGGCAGCAGCTCTGACTGGGGAAAATTTTTTATAAAATTTTCATAATTAATCTCGGAAGTAAGATAGTCCTGGCGAATAAAAAATAAATCTGCATATTCAAGATTTGCCTTCTCAGCAAAAATTGATTCAGGGTAATTTATTTTCAGTTTCAGGTAATTCTCTTCGGTAAGTTCATATTTTTCCTGAACCAGCTGGCTTTTTGCCAGGTAATAAAGGACATGGTCTGCAAGTATGTTGTAAGAATATTTTATCTTATTAAGGTAGAATTCTGCTATAACATAATTCTTCTCTTCAAAACTTTCTACGCCAAGAGTGAAATATTTTCTCTGAAGCTCCAAATCTAAAATTTCATTTATATCTTCCCTTTTGGAGGTTTCAGCAGTTGCCTCAGAATCAGGGGCTGGCTCTGAAGAAACTGCAGAAGTGCTATTGACAGTTTCACCTGGTGGTGAGTCTTTATCTATTTGAGAACTTGCATTTGATTCGGCAGTTTCATTTAAAATAATATCCTTGGATGATTCGGATGATAGCTGTTCCTCTTTTAATTTATCGAATCTTTCAATAAATAGTTGCCTGACTTTATCACAGCCAATTAAGGACGTGCCTAAAAAGAAAAGAATTGAAAATATTAATATAATTTTTTTTAAAATTATTTTTACAGACATCAGTGTTTCATTCCTGAAATATTTTATTTTCTGTTAATAGTGTAAATAGTATAGCGTTAAGACTGATAGATTAACAGGGGACAATATTTAAGATTTTAATATGTTCAGGTCTGTATATATTGAAATGCTTTCTATCAAAAGTAAAAATTATATTAATTTTATTTCTTTCTATGTAAGCGAAAGATAAACAATCCACCAAGCCAAAGTCTATATCTTTATATTTTTTTTTAATATCCCTGGCAGATATAAAATCAGAATAGGTAATTTCTTTTAAACTAAAAATATTTGATTGAATAGCATCAAGGAATTTATCTGCATAATATTTTCCAAGTCTTGACTCAAGTAAAAACCAGCACTCGATAAGTACAGGAGTAATTATAATAAAGGGTAACTTGCTGGAAGCTGCCTTAAAATATTCTGCAGCCTTTTCATGATTGATATCTTTTTTATCAAAAATTGCATAAACTGCTCCACTGTCTAAAAAAATCATTTGCTGAATTTCTCCTTTAAAAACTCTTCAACTTTTTCAGAAACATTATTTTCCTCAGGACCTTCAGCAATTCCAATAATATCCTTGTATTCAATTCTATCTGTAGTCTGTTCTTTCTGTTCAAGGAAATTATCTATAGCTTTTCTTATTATTTCAGAAACGCTAACTTTATTTTTAAATGAGTAGTCCTGCAATTTATTTATTTTGAACTCTTCTAAATAAATAGTAGTTCTTTTCATGGTATTTATTCTTCCAATTTAAAAATGTCAGTATAATTTTTATATTGAATATATGTTAGCATATATGCTATATATAATCAAGAAAAAAAGTCTTATAATATGATGATGCAGTAAAGTGATATAAAATATGATGAGTCCATAAGTTTTTTTAAGTCATTTTTATTTTAGTTTGTCGTTTAAACACAAGACTTTACTTTAGTCTGGTGATGGGTGGGTTTTAATTATTCTATGTGATAGAGAAGAAACCTCCAACTTCAGCGGGGGAGTTTCACTGACAAGGATTTTTACAGATATTAAAAAATGATTTCATAAGAAAACATCAAAGGAGTTCTCATGCTTGGAAGGAAAAAAATAGGTGTAGCCTTAAGTGGAGGGGGCGCAAGGGGGCTTTCCCATATAGGAGTGCTTCAGGTACTGGAAGATATAGGGGTTAATATAAGTGCGGTAAGCGGCTGCAGCATGGGCGCTATTGTCGGTGCAGCATATTGTGCAGGAGTGGATTTAAAAGAAATAGAGAAATTTATAAGTTCTACGGACTGGAAAAGCTTTTTACTTTTTTCTGTATTTTCCCTTTCTAAAACAGGAATTATAAATGAGCGCAAAATTGATGATGTCCTTAAGAGATTTTTAGGTGATAAAACTTTTAAAGACTGCAGAAAAGAGTTTTGCTGTGTGGCTGTTGATATTTTAGGTGGGAAGAAGGTTGTACTGAAGGATGGAATTTTAAGGGAAGCAGTTCGTGCTTCCATATCAGTTCCTGGAATTTTTCCGCCTGTACTTAAAAATGAAAGTTTCCTTGTTGATGGAGGTATTGTGGAGCCTCTGCCGGCAGAGTCAATAAAGAAGCTTGGGGCAAATTTTATAATAGCCTCATCAATAATCTTTGAAAGCGATGGGTTTTCTGCAGGTGCAGGTAAAAAAGCAGATTTAAAGGATAAGGAAATTAAAAAGCTCTCCATCCAGACAATTATTGATAAGAGCGTGAGTATTATGCACAAACAGATGGTTGAAAGCTACCTTGGAAGTGCCAATATAGTTATAGAGCCAAAAATTGGAGATTTTGGGTTTTTTGATTTTGCAAGGGGTGCGCAAATAATAGAGGCTGGGAGAAAAGCAGCTGTAGAAAAAATCCCTGAAATAAAAAGAAAATTGCGAATAAGGTAAATTTTTATTTATGAGAGAATTATATTTGCAAGTTTATTAATATTTTTAGCAATTATTGATCTTGAATAACTCTCAACTACAGGTCTACCTTTATTTATAGAAATTGGAACTATTATGCTGCTTGGTATAAATATATTAATTTTTCTACCAATTATTTCTTCTATTTCACCAACTTCTATTCCAACCTTAGAATTTGACCTGTTAATAATAATTATTATTTTATCAGGTGGATAATTTAATAATTCCAGTAACTTTAGAGAAATTTTTAAATTTTTAATACTTGCAGTATCCATACTTGCAATAAAACACAGATAATCAATTCTTTTTAAAATAGCTAAAACTTCTTCAGAAAATCTGGAAGGTGAATCTATTATTATATAATTAAAATTTAATGATAATAAGTTAAAAATTTTCAATGTAGTTTGAAGATTGACCAACTCAGCTTGCGATGGATCAATGGGAGCTGGTAAAACTTTTACCCCTGATGAATGACTAATTAAAAATTTATCCAAAAAATCAGAAGAAATAGGGTCCTTAATAAGTGCAAGATCAAATATAGTATGTTTTGGATAAATATTTAAAAGAATTGAAGCATCGCCATGATCATAATGGATATCGTATAGAACAACATTTTTATTTGTGAGTTTTTGCAGACTTAATGACAGATTTGTAGCCAAAAAAGATTTTCCTGAACCTCCTTTTGTTCCAAAGACCATAATTTTTTTACAGCTGTTGTCATTGTTTTTATCGAAAGATATTTTATTTTCATTCACTTGATTAAATAATTGTGCAAGTATTTTTTCAGCTTTTAAAATGGTTTCCTTTAATTCTTTGGATTCAAATGGAAACTGGATTACATCAAATACACCAAGCTTAATTGCTTTTTTAAGTAGTTCATCTGAAAATTTTTTAACCAGGAGAATAATCATAATAAATCTTAAATCACACTCGTATGCTCTAAGTATTTTTTCGATATCCTCAAAATCAAAAAGAGGTCCAACTATGACTATACCGAGTTTTTTTCTTACCAATAACATTTCAAGATCACTTAAAGTTGATGAAGCATATGATATTTTTAAATATGTAAACTTCGTTAAAGAACTGTTTATCGAGTCTATATATTTATCACTTGTACTTATCAGAAATAATGGTATATCTTTAGGATTTTTCATTTTCGCTCCCTTTATTCAAATATATAAATATTATCGGTAAATTTTTAAAAATATTAAAATTATTTATTTATCTGAACACGGGATGCCCATTTTGAAGAAATTAGAAAAATGGATGGAGTACAGTATTTTGAAGTGCCAGGAAATCAGGTTTTATAATAAAAAATAAAAAGGGTCGCTAAAGCCTTATAAGGTTATATTACTCTTAAAATTCAAGCGAAAAATCTACTGATGGTGCAGAATGGGTAATTGCACCTATAGAAATAATATCAATACCTGTTTTACATATTTCTTCAAGGTTATTAAGTGTTATACCACCTGATACTTCTATTAAACAGCTGCCTGAAAGAGTCTGCTTTATTTTTTTTACCGACGTCTTTATTGTATCAAGATCCATGTTATCAAGCATTATAATATCTACCCTGCTTTCAATTGCTTCATCAAGTTCCTTATAACCTTTTACTTCCACTTCAATTTTTAATTGATGGGGAATTTTTTCCCTGATTGCCTTAACTGCATTTTTTACCCCTCCTGCAGCAATTAAATGGTTATCTTTTATCAGTATTCCATCAAAAAGACCGAATCTATGGTTAAACCCGCCGCCGCATAACACAGCATATTTTTCAAGCTTTCTTAAACCTGGTTTTGTTTTTCGCGTGTCTGCAATTTTTACATTGTATCCTGATGCAATTTTTACAAATTTATTGGTATATGTTGCAATTCCTGTCATATGCTGTAAAAAATTTAGAAAGGTCCTTTCAGCAGCTAGAAGTGCCTTAGTCTTGCTTTCAATCGTGAATACAACATCAAATGCTTTAATTTTATCACCGTCTTCTTTCAATTTTTTATAATTTGCCTCACTACTTATTTCTTCAAGAATATAGCCAACAATATCAATTCCTGACAGGATTGCCCCATCCTTTTCTTTACAGATAATGAATGCACTGGACCTGCTCTCAGGAGGAACAAGAAATCTTGATGTTATATCTCCATAACCGCCTAAATCTTCTTTAATTGAACTCTTTATTAAGTCCAAAATTTCATATTTTTCGATTTTGTCCAGGATACTCATATTCTATTTTTTATTTTAAAATTAATATTTGAATTTAAGATTTTAGGATAAATTTAATTTATTTACTATTTTTTCCTTAATATTTTTTTGTTTTTTTATAGTTTTTGAATAATTTTTCACTCTTAATATTTATTTTAGTGACCCATCAGGGACAGGGTTGGCTTAATTTTTATTTCTTATTTTTATTTCTTATTTATTACTTTTTTTAAATTTCTATTTTTAAGCTATTTAACAGCTTCAAAATATATCCTGTCATTTTTTATAATGATATGCTTTTTCCAGTTTTTATCATCTCTTTGGGTAAAATCATTTCTCTGGTGTGTGCCCCTGCTTTCAGTGCGCTGTTCTGCAGCTTTTGCGATGAGTGATCCAACAGTAAGCATGTTTAAAAGCTCTACTGTTTTTATATCAGTGCAGTTGTAAAAAATGGTAGAATTCAGATATCTATCTATAAATTTCCTGGCTTCTTTCAGGCTTGCTTCATCTCTTAAGATACCTACATTTTTACTCATTATGTGCCTGAAATCAGAGGTAATTTTTTCTATTTCTTTTTTGCTGGCAGGGCTTTTATTTTTTTTATTATTTATATTGCTGTCTTTGCTGTATTCTTTAATTATTTTTTGAACTGCCCTTAGAGTTTTTTGCTGTTGCAGACTGTTTTCTTTTTCCAGCTTTTTTTGAATATCTTTGGATATTTCCCAGCCAAATATCAGCCCCTCAATCAGGGAATTACTTGCAAGCCTGTTGGCTCCATGAGCTCCTGTTGCTGCAGTTTCCCCGCATGCATATAGACCATATATATCAGTTTGACCCTTCAGGTCTGTTTTTATACCACCATTAAGGTAATGTGCTGCGGGAAAAACTTTAACAAGGTCCTTTTCTAAACTTAGATTATTCTCCTTTAATTTAGCAATGATGTTTGGAAAACGAACTTTCAGGATATTTTCCGGGATATGGGTAGCATCAAGATATATAAAATCTGCATTCTGCTTTTTCATTACTTTTATCATTTCTTTAACCACAATATCCCTTGGAGCAAGCTCTGCTTTAAGGTGCTTACCTAACATAAATCTTTTACCTGAAATATCCCTCAGATATGCACCTTCACCCCTTAAGGCTTCAGTGATAAGGTATAGCTTGCCATCATTTGTTTTAAAAACTGTAGGATGAAATTGCATGAATTCAATATCTTTTATTGAGGCTTTTGCCCTGTAAGCCATTGCAATACCATCCCCTGTTGAAATTGCAGGGTTTGTTGTTTGTTCATAAAGCTGGCCAATACCGCCACTGGCGATGATAATATTTGCTGCGGGGTGAATATCTATCTGGCATGTTTTATGATTCATTGCTACAACTCCAACGGCATGATCATTTTCAGTAAGTATATCCAGGGCAAGATATTCAGTAAAAAATTCTACTTCACTGAAGCTTCTTGAATAATTAACAAGCTTTTTTTCAATTTCTTCACCTGTTGCATCCCCGCCTGCATGAAGAACTCTTGGGAAACTGTGCCCCCCTTCTGTGGTAAGGCTTATTTCACCATTGGATATGTCAAATTTTATCCCGAGTTCCAAAAGGTCTTCTATCATTTTAGATGCATATTTAACAAGAATTTTTACAGCATTGCTGTCGCAGAGTCCCTGGCCTGCTTTTATGGTATCTTCATAATGGACTTTCCACCAGTCTGGTTTTTTTACTGCCGCTGCAATTCCACCCTGGGCATACCATGTGGTTGATTCAGAAAGATTGCTTTTGGTAAGTACTTTTACTTTTGCATATTTTGAAATTCTTATTGCAGTTGAAAGTCCTGCAATACCGCTTCCTATAATCACACAATCACAGAAGCTGTATATTTTTTTTGTATAAGAAGGGTTTATTATATATCTATGCATGAGGTGTAATTTCTTTCTGTTATCTTCCAGTTATAATTTCTTCCTATTTTATTTCTAACATTTTATCAATTGCTGTTTTTGCTTTGATGATTACATCTTCAGGAACCGAGATTTCATACTGCTCTTCTTCAAGTGACCATAGAATCTTTTCAAGGTTTGTAAGTTTCATATTAGGGCAGATGGTGCTTTTGGATGCAGGGTAAAAAACCTTATCAGGATTTTCTTTTTTTAGCCTGTGGATAATTCCAATTTCTGTGCCGATTATGAATTCCTTATCCCTGGATTCTCCAACAAAAGAGAGCATCTGGCCTGTACTTAGAACCCTGTCTGCAATCTCTATAACATCAGGAGTGCACTCGGGGTGAACCAGAACAACAGCATCAAGGTGCTCTTTTTTTAATGCAATTATGCTCTTTGCATTAATAATAACATGGGTTGGACAGTAACCATTCCATAATATCATTTCACGTCCTGTTTGAGTTTGCACATAGCTCCCAAGATATTTATCAGGTATGAATATAATTTTCTTTTCTTTTGGAATTGAATTTACTATTTTAACTGCGTTTGAAGATGTACAGCATATATCACTTAAAGCCTTTACTGCTGCTGGGGTATTTACGTAGCAGACTACTACTGCATCAGGGTACTTTCCTTTTAAGTTCACAAGCTGGGCTTCATTAACCATGTCAGCCATTGGACAACCGGCATTTATATCGGGCATTATAACTTTCCTGTCGGGGCAAATTATTTTTGCAGTTTCAGCCATGAAATGGACACCACAGAATACAATGATTTTTGCTTTTGTCTTTGAAGCTTCTATACTTAGCTGGAGTGAATCACCAACAAAGTCAGCCATATCCTGGACTTCTCCAATCTGGTAATTATGTGATAATATTACAGCGTCTTTTTCTGATTTTAGCTTTATAATACTATCTATTAAGTTAAGGTTCTTGTTCATTATTCACAAAAGAATTGAATAATTTTGAATTTGAGTTTAAATTATATAAAAAAAATACTATAAATGAAACAATTGGAAAATAACCAACAAGGTTCCAGGCAATTGAGTTTTAGTCAATGGGGTTTTATTATATTAGATTTTAACCATTTGTGTTTCAGGCAATTGAGTGTTAAGCAATCAGGTTTTAACCACTTGGGTAATCGGAGGAGTTAAATGAAGCAGGAGGTTATAATTTTTGAAGCTGGTTATTAGTGAAAAGGAAATAGCAGCAAAAAGAATTGCAAAGATTTTATCCGGCAATGGAGTGAGGGAAGATAAGGTATACGGGGTTCCTGTTAATTACATAAAGTATAACGGGATGGATTATGCAGTTATAGGTCTTAAGGGTCACATCTTAAAAGTTGATTTTCCGAAGGATTATGCAAACTGGTTTAAGGTTGACCCTTTTGATTTAATCGGTGCTGAAATTGAAAAAATCCCCATCCAGAAAAAAATAATTCAGGCACTTAAAAAAGTTGCTGATAAAACAAGTGAGATTATAATTGCCACTGATTATGACAGGGAAGGAGAGCTTATCGGATATGATGCCTGGCAGGTTATAAGTGAAAAAAATAAAATAGCTCCAGTTAAAAGAGCAAGATTTTCGGCGATAACTCCTTCAGATATAAATAGTGCATTTTCAAAGCCTGGTAGAATTGACTTAAACCTTGCTTTTGCCGGAAGGGCAAGGCAGGATATAGACCTTATATGGGGTGCAGTGCTTACCCGCTTTATCTCACTTGCGTCTTATCAGGTAAAGGATAATTTTCTTTCTGTAGGCAGGGTACAGTCACCAACCCTTACACTTATTGTTGACAGGGAAATGGAGATCCAGTCATTTGTGCCAACTCCATACTGGGTTGTAAATGTCAGATTAAAAACTGAAAAGGGTGAAGAATTTGAAGCTTCTCATAAGAAGAAAAAGTTTTTAAAAAAGGAAGAAGCTTTAAAAGCTTTTGCAAAAATTGGAGATAGGGGCAATGTCATTGATGTAAATGAAACTGTAAGAAAAGTAATGCCGCCAACCCCTTTTAATACAACAGGATTAATTGTTGCAGCAAACTCTTTTGGCTTTACTGCTTCAAAAACTATAAATGTTGCTGAGAGTTTGTATATAAATGGGTATATCAGCTATCCAAGGACAGACAATACTGTTTATCCCCATTCAATAAATTTAGCAGGTGTTGTAAAAACACTAAGTGGAATTAATGAGTTTGCGGATGCATGTAAAAAAGTATTATCACAGGATAAGTTAATTGCTGCAAAGGGTAAAAAAAGATCCACGGATCATCCCCCGATTTATCCAACTTCAGCTGCTGTGAGGAGTAATTTATCTGAAGATGAATGGAAGCTATATGAACTTATAGTGAGGCGCTTTATATGCTCCCTTCTTCCTCCTGCAGAGATAAGGGGTATTTCTGCAAGTATTGATATTGGCGGGGAGATTTTTATAGCAAACGGTTCAAACGTAATTAGAAAAAACTGGATAGCTTTCTATCCTTATTACAGGTATGAAGATGTTTATATACCAGACCTTGTTAAAGGTCAGGGGTTAACGATTATTGACAGGCAGATTCTTGATAAGGAAACAAAACCTCCGGTAAGGTACAGCCAGGGTAAGCTTGTGGAAAAGATGGAAGAGCTTGGTCTTGGGACAAAAGCGACAAGGCATACAATAATACAGAATCTGATAAGCAGGGGATATATAAGGGGAAATCCCCTTGTCCCTTCCGAGAAGGCAATTGCCGTTGTAAAGATATTAAAGAAGCATGCAGACAGAATTTCAACTCCTGAGATGACTTCAGAGCTTGAGATTGATATGGATGGAATTGTAAGGGGCGATGAGTCAAAGGAAGAAGTTGTGGAGAAATCAAAGGAAATGCTTAAAAGTATTATGGTAAAACTGCAAAATGAAAAAAAGGAGATTTCCCAGGAAATAAAAAAAGCTATAAAGGAAGATTTCATAATTGGAAAGTGCACAGAACCCGGATGCGATGGTAATTTAATTGTAAGAGTATCCCGTAAAACCAAAAAAAGGTTCATAGGCTGCAGCGCCTATCCGGCCTGCACAAAAACTTTTTCCCTGCCACAGAGCGGGCTTTTAGTTACAAATAAAGAGAAATGCAAGTATTGTGATTATCCAGTGGTAAGAATTGTTACAAAAGGCAAAAAACCCTGGGATTTATGTATTAACATGGATTGCCCCAAAAAAGATGAGAAATATAAAAATTACACAAATAATAGAAGAGGTAAAAAAACTTCTGATTAAAGCAAGTTTTGAACTCCCTGAAGATATACTTTCTGCACTGAAGCATGCAAGAGAAATTGAAACAGGCACAAATGCTAAAGCAGTGCTTGATATGATACTGGAAAATGAAAAGATTGCCAGGCAGGAAAAGCTTCCACTCTGCCAGGACTGCGGAACAGCATATATAAATTTTGAAATTGGAAGAGATGTCTGCATATCGGGTGAGGATGCTGGTATTGAATTATCAAAAGAAAATGGCAAGAATTATATTAATGGCAATAATAATATTAAGAATTTTTTTAATTTCAAAGGCAGCATATTAAGCACCGGTAAATTCAACAGCTGTATTTATGCTCTGTTAAATTCTGCGGTTGCAGATGTCTACAAAGACTGCTACTTAAGAAAATCAATAGTATCTGACCCTCTGTTTAATAGGAAAAATACTTCAGATAACACCCCGGCTGTTATAAATACAAGTTTTACAGATAGAGAGGGGCTTGGTATTGAGGTTAATTTAAAAGGTGGCGGAAGTGAAAACTGTTCATGGCTTTTTATGCTTAACCCTTCTACAGATGAAAATGAAATAGCTGATATTGTTTTAAACCTTGTAAAGGAGCATGTTACAAAAGCATGTCCTCCTGTAATAATTGGTATTGGTATAGGCTCTACGGCTTCAGAGGTTACAAAGCTTGCTCTTAAGGCTACTTTTAGAAATTTAGGATTAAGAAGCAAAGATTCAGAGTATTGCAAGCTTGAAAATAAGATATTAAAAAGTGTAAATAAAACCGGTATTGGCACACAGGGTTTAGGGGGTATAACAACTGCACTCGCATGCAATATCGAATGGGCACCCTGCCATATTGCAACCCTTCCGCTTGCTGTCTTTTTTGGATGCCATTCACTAAGGCGGGCAAATGCCTGGTTATAGATAGTAATTGAACTTATTTAGGTCTTTAGAGATTTACTTTACCGGTAAAACATGCTGTGAGTGGAAAATAAATTAAAGTTTGGCTCATTAACTATTGAACCTAATGATTTTACAAAAGTCCGTTTTTCTTTATGACACTTATGATATAGTCAGCTGCTTCTTGTGGACTGTTCACCACTCTGTACATTTTGTTGTCCTCTGGACCAATAGTGCAGAATTTTTCAAGAAGGCATTCATCAATCCATTTACTTAAATCTTTCCAGTATTCACTTCCAAATAATGCTATCGGGAAATGTTCTATTTTACCTGTTTGTGCAAGGGTTAATGCTTCAAAAAGCTCATCAAGAGTTCCAAATCCTCCAGGAAAAATAACATATCCTACAGAATATTTTACAAACATCATTTTTCTTACAAAGAAATAGCGGAATTTGAGGGAAATATTCTGGTAAGAATTTGATTCCTGTTCAAAAGGAAGTTCAATATTGCAGCCAATTGAAAGACCCCCTGCTTCCAGCGCCCCTTTATTTGCTGCTTCCATTATTCCCGGGCCACCACCGGTAATTATTCCTAAACCCTGTCTGACAAGAAGGGCTGCAGTTTCCTGTGCTGCTTTATAATAAGGATCGTCAGCTTCTGTACGGGCAGAGCCAAAAATAGAAATACATGGTCCCACTCCGGCAAGTGTGTTAAATCCCTCTACAAATTCACTTTGTATTCTAAGCACACGCCAGGGGTCGGATTGTACAAAATCATAATCTATCTTTTTTGATGCACGAAGCAGTTCTCTGTCTTCATTACGGTTTAAGGATTTCTTCTTCATACTATCACTTCTTTCAGTAGCCAATTCATAAATACTTTTAATTTTTTAAAACTATTTCATTTTATATACAATATTTAATTTAAGAAACAATAACAATACCATATTTATTCTTCAAGACAAATAATTATTGAAGGCTTACATTTTCAAGAGCTTCAAGTACAGCGTCAATGGGTGTATAACCGCCTCCCTTTTTAATCATTATTCCGACGACATGGCATCTGGAATTCAGGATTGGGCTTCCGCTTTCACCCTCTTTTGCATCCTTGTATCTTTTTATTATGTTTAAATTTCTGTCAATATTTCCGATAACATACTGGGGTGTTAAATCTTCGTAAGGTTCTGCAGGTATAAGCCCTATATTTACATTTCTATCATAGAAAATTGCATAATCATTGTTGCTGGAATAGTCATTTTTATAAGTAATTAAGTCAGGATGGAACCAGTTAAACTTGAAGTTTGACCTGAACTTGAAATTTTTATATTTTATATCATCCATTTCAACACAGTGACCTGCAGTGATTATGTAAAATTTATCCTTGTAGATCATACTGAAGGCTGTAAAGTCTTTTGCCTCCTCCCTTTCTTCATTGTCTGCAGTTCCAAAATAAACTGTTTTAAGAATCAGGTTGGTATTGTTTAATAAAAACTCTGCACTGGATAGTTTGTTTATCCTGTCTTTAAAATTTTCATTAAAGGTTGAAAAAGTGCTGTAAGTATTTTTCATATCGCCACTCAATTTTTTTATCTGGCTGGATATATCAGTACCGATTACTGAAATTGTTATTAAAATAGATATAAAAAGAGCTATTATGATGGCAAGTAGAATCAAAAAGGGATAGTTTCTATTTTTAAAAGGTGATTTTATTGACAATTATCCTAAAATAAAATTTTTTGATTATTATTAAGCTTTAATAATCTTTAATAATCTTTATTAATCTTTATTATTGTTTTGCTAATCTATTTTTTCAACTGAAGGACCTGCTTTTTTAAAATGCCTGAATCCTGTTTCTTATCTTTACAAGTCCTGTTTATTATACCGGTAGCCAAAGTAATTAAGCATACCCAGAGCTTGCCTGTCTGTTTTACCCATGGCCTCTTATCAGTTTACATGTTTTGGAACTATTTTACCTTTGAATTTTATATTATAAAAGTGTTTATGATCAATAATTATTTTTTTACCACAGAGGCAATAATTTTCAAAAAGAAAAATTTTTTATAAAAATATTGTAACATTCACTTTACTGGAATGACTGTTAAATATGGCGATTTTAGTTTTCAATAATGTGTCCGGTAATCTGTATATAGTCTGTGCCGAAGTCAAGCAAATACCTAAAAAAATAAATAACAGATATATATCCTCTTCTGCGCTTATCTGTGTGGGGCAATCTTATATTGAATATATGCAGCAAATCGCTATAATCCTAACTTTGACAGCCCAAGATGATAAAAAAAGGCCAAAACCCGCACAAATTAAGGGATTTTAGCCTTGTAAAATTTTCACAAATATGTGGTATATT